>JGI12104J13512_1000003_pt1 | contig 312879 bp, 300 predicted proteins | sample TerdegcTABiofilm_FD_13512 | JGI IMG/M metagenome (IMG submission 13512)
CTTGAGAAAGAACTCCGCTTTGCTATAAGGGAAGGTGGTAAGACCGTTGGTGCAGGTGTTGTAACAGAGATAATAGAGTAGAGGGGATAGAAGATGAGGCAGAAAATCAGGATATGCCTGAAAGCCTTTGATCATAGATTGCTTGATCAATCGGTAAAAGAGATAGTGGATGCAGCAAGAAAGACAGGTGCACAAGTAGTTGGGCCAGTCCCACTGCCAACAAGGATACAAAAATTTTGTGTTCTCAGGTCACCGCACATAGATAAAAAGTCAAGGGAGCAATTTGAGATAAGAACCCATAAAAGGCTGATCGACATATTTGAGCCAACCCCGCAGACTGTGGATGCATTGATGAAGCTTGAGCTTGCTGCTGGCGTTGATGTGGAGATAAAATCTTGAGGTGTTATAAATGGCTAAAGCAGATTTGCTAAATATAAATGCAGAAAAAATAGGCGAGATAGAAATTAAAGATGAGATCTTTAATTGTGATGTAAAACCTCATCTTATCCATGATGTAATAAAGATGCAGCTTGCTAACAGAAGACAGGGCACAGCATCAACAAAGACAAGGAAAGAGGTAAAAGGCAGCGGCAAAAAGCCTTACAGACAGAAGGGTACTGGCAGGGCAAGACAGGGTAGCTATAAATCGCCACTTATGGTAGGTGGCGGTGTTGTTTTTGGGCCACATCCGAGAGATTACAGCTATAATCTCCCCAAGAAGGTTAAAAAGCATGCCTTGAGATCAGCTCTGACAATCCGTTTTGCCGATTCTAATATGAAGATAGTTGATAAAATAGAGTTAAGCGGAATAAGCACAAAGACATTTAATGGTATTTTAAAGAATTTAAACCTCACTAAACCTCTTTTTGTAATAGCTGGAAAAGATGAGATTATAGAAAAGTCAGCAAGGAATATACCATTTACAAAGATATTAAGGGTAGAAGGGCTTAATGTATATGACATTATAAGACATGAGCAACTAATTATTACCCTTGATTCCCTTCGCAGGATTGAAGAGGTGCTTGCGCCATGAATGAATATGATATTATTTTGAGGCCAATCATAACCGAAAAGAGCACTTTGCAAAAGGAGACAGGAAATCAGTATGTCTTTGAAGTGCAGAGAGACGCCAATAAGATTGAGATAAAAAAGGCTGTTGAGAGATTATTTAAGGTTAAGGTGCTTTCAGTCCAGATAGCAGTCATGGAAGGAAAGAAAAAACGTTTGGGAAGATTTTTCGGAAAAAGGTCAGACTGGAAAAAGGCAATAGTTAAGCTAAGTCCGAAAGATAAAATAGGAATCTTTGAAGGTGCATAATGGGTACAAGAGAATATAAGCCAACCTCTCCTGGAAGGAGATTCATGAGTGTCCTTACCTACGATGAGATAACAGGTAAAAGACCTGAAAAATCATTGACAATAACATTAAAGAAAACCGGGGGAAGAAACCACTCAGGAAAGATTACAACAAGACACATAGGTGGCGGACACAAGAAAAAATATAGGGTGATAGATTTTAAACGTAATAAATTCGAGATACCAGGCAAAGTAAGTAACATAGAATACGACCCCAATAGGTCTGCGAATATTGCCTTAATAAATTATAGAGATGGTGAGAAAAGGTATATCATCGCACCCCTTGGTTTAAAGGTGGGAGATACAGTTATTTCAAGCAAGAAACCAGATACAGAGATAAAAGAGGGCAATGCATTACCCTTGGCGCTGATCCCCCTTGGAACCTTTATACACAATGTAGAGTTGAAACCAGGTAAAGGCGGACAATTAGCAAGGAGTGCAGGAAACTACTCTCAGCTTATAGCAAAAGAAGGGGCATATGGACATGTTAGATTGCCGTCCGGTGAGGTCAGACTGATAAATCTTGCATGTATGGCAACAATAGGCCAGGTAGGGAATATCGAACATGAAAATATCTCTATTGGCAAGGCTGGCAGACATAGATGGATGGGTATAAGACCAACGGTAAGAGGATCAGCAATGAATCCTGTTGATCATCCTCTTGGCGGAGGAGAAGGTCGTTCAAAAGGCGGAAGGCATCCCTGTTCACCCTGGGGTCAGTTGTCTAAGGGTTTAAAAACCAGGAAGAACAAGAGAACTGAAAAGTTTATAATAAAACATAGAGATTAGGGAGGTATTTGTGGCAAGGTCTTTAAAAAAAGGACCCTTTGTAGATGAGAAACTTCAAAAAAAGGCTTTTGAGGCAAAGAGCACAAAAAGCTCTAAGGTTATAAAGACATGGTCAAGAAGATCCACAATTATACCTGATTTTATAGGATTGACCTTTGCAGTTCATAATGGGAAAAAGTTTATCCCTGTTTTTGTAACTGAAGAGATGGTAGGTCATAAAATAGGCGAGTTTTCTCCTACAAGGACCTTTCACAGTCATGCTGGAGACAGAAAGGCAAAGGTAGCAAAGAGGAAGGATTAGAGAGATGGAGATTATTGCAAAGACAAGGATGATCAGGATATCCCCAACAAAAGTAAGAATTGTTGCGGGTTTGATTAAACAGAAAAATGTCAACGATGCATTAGGTATGCTTTCTTTTATGCCTCAGAAGGCGTCTTTTATATTAAAAAAACTCCTCAATAGCGCCATAGCAAATGCAAAGCAGAATAAATACATTGACATTGATAACCTGTATGTCAAAAATATAATGGTTGATGCAGGGCCTACTCTGAAAAGGTTTTTACCTCGTGCAATGGGTAGGGCTACAAAGATAAGAAAGAGAATGAGCCATATAACAATGATACTGGACGAATCATAATATTTGGAGGTTAAATGGGTCAAAAGACAAATCCTGTAGGCTTCAGGCTTGGAACGATAAAGACATGGGACTCAAGGTGGTTTGCCTCTAAGAACTATGCAAAATTTCTCCTCGAGGATATGAAGATTAAAAAGTTCCTGAAAAATAAACTTTATCAAGCAGGAATATCAAAGATAGAGATAGAGAGGGCAGCCAATAAAGACAAAAGGGTAAAGGTGAACATACTTACATCAAGACCGGGTCTTGTTATAGGCAGAAAGGGTGCAGAGGTAGAGGTCTTAAAAAAAGACCTGCAGGCAATGACAGACAAGGAGGTAATCCTTAATATAACGGAAGTAAAGAGACCTGAGACAGATGCCCAGCTTGTCGCAGAAAATATCGCCTTGCAGATTGAGAGGAGAGTATCCTTTAGAAGGGCTATGAAAAGAAACGTATCACAGGCGCTTAAATTTGGGGCAAAAGGTATAAAGGCAATGTGTTCAGGAAGATTGGCTGGGGCAGAGATGGCAAGAACTGAATGGTATAGAGAGGGCAGGGTTCCTCTTCAGACAATAAGGGCTGACATTGATTATGGTTTTGCAGTTGCCTCCACAAAATACGGTGTCATAGGAATTAAAGTATGGATTTATAAAGGTGAAATCTATCAGGAGAGAATATAATGCTTGCGCCAAAAAGGGTAAAATATAGAAAACAACAAAAAGGAAGGATGAAGGGCACAGCCAGCAGGGGGAATACTGTAAGTTTTGGAGACTTTGGCCTGCAATCTACTGAATGTGGAATACTTACGGCAAGACAGATAGAGGCAGCTCGTATTGCCCTGACAAGATATGTAAAGAGGGCAGGTAAGGTATGGATAAGGGTTTTTCCAGATAAACCCATTACAAAAAAGCCTGCTGAAACAAGGATGGGAAAGGGAAAAGGACCTAATGAGGGCTGGGTAGCAGTAGTAAAACCAGGTAAGATTATATATGAAATAAAAGGTGTTCCTGAAGATAAGGCAAGAGAGGCACTAAGGATTGCATCACATAAACTCCCTATAGAGACAAGATTCGTAGTAAGAAGCGAGGAAAAATGAAGGTAAAGGAAATCAGAGAACTCACTATAGAAGAGCTTTTGAAAAAAAAGAAGGATATAAAGGAAGAGATATTTAATCTCCGATTTCAGCATTCTACAGGACAATTAGAAAATACTGCACGGATGAGACTTCTAAAGAGAGATATTGCACGAATAGAGACACTTTTAAGACAAAAGGAGTCGAAGGGGTAGGCATGGAAAGGGTTGTGCACAAAAGAAAGATGACCGGGGTTGTTTTAAAGGATAAAATGGATAAAACAGTGGTTGTTGAAGTGGAAAAATTTCATAAACATCCTAAATACCACAAGTATATAAGGATAAAGAAGAGATATAAAGCCCATGATGAAGATAATAGATGTTCAATAGGGGATAAGGTGCTTATTGTTGAATCAAGACCTATAAGTAAAGAGAAAAAATGGTTGGTCAAGGACATAATAAGCAGAGAAGAGCCTGTGACAATACAAGAAGAGGTGGCAAAAGATGATACAAGAGAAAACTAAACTTCAGGTTGCAGATAACTCAGGGGCTAAAAGACTGGGCTGTATTAGGATACTTGGTGGTTCAAGGAAAAGATACGGAACAGTAGGCGATATCATTGTGGCATCAGTAAAAGAGGTAATACCTAATTCAAAGGTTAAGAAAGGCGATGTGGTAAAGGCTGTAATAGTTAGGACTAAAAAGGAGATAAAGAGGCTTGATGGCTCTTATGTAAAATTTGATGATAACTCAGCGGTTATTATAAATCAGTATAATGAGCCTATTGGAACAAGGATTTTTGGGCCTGTGGCAAGGGAGTTGAGGGCAAAAAAATTCATGAAGATCGTATCTCTGGCACCTGAGGTGGTATGAAGATAAAAAAGGAAAAAGGCATCTCTGGGCATATTATTATGGCTAAATGCCTGATTTGAGGTAGATTATGGAACAGAAGAACTATCAGATAAGAAAGAATGACCTTGTTATGGTCACAACAGGTAAAGACAAAGGTAAGACAGGCAAGGTTTTGAGGATAATCAAAAAGAAAGATAGGCTTGTTGTTGAAAAGGTCAACATGATAAAAAGACATGTTAAGGCCAGTCAAAAGACAAAAGGCGGTATAATGGAAAGGGAAAGCCCAATACATGTATCAAACGTTATGATCTATTGCGAAAAATGCTCAAAACCAGTGAGGGTGGGAAGGAAGATACTTGAAGATGGCAAAAAGGTAAGATTCTGTAAAAAGTGCAATGAAGTTATAGACAAGTAGGAGGAAATACTTGAAGACAGAGTATATGGAATTTTACACCAAAGAGGTTGTCCCTGCTTTGATGAGGAAGTTTAAATATAAAAATATTATGCAAGTCCCAAAGCTTGAGAAGATAGTTATAAATATCGGCCTCGGAAAAGAGGCTCTACAGAATATAAAGGTTCTTGATAGCGCCTCCAATGATATTATGCTTATTACTGGTCAAAAACCTGTCATAACAAAGGCAAAAAAATCTATTGCCTCTTTTAAATTGAGGGCAGGGATGCCTATTGGCTCGATGGTGACGTTAAGGGGAGAAAGGATGTATGAGTTTTTACATAAATTAGTTACCATTGTTCTTCCAAGGGTGAGAGATTTTAAAGGCGTTTCTCCTAAGTCTTTTGATGGAAGAGGTAACTATACTTTGGGTTTGAGGGAACAGATAATTTTTCCAGAGATAGATTACGACAAGGTGGATAAAATAAGGGGTATGAATATAACTATAACAACTACTGCCAAGACAGATGAAGAGGGATTTGAATTGATTAAACTTATGGGCATGCCCTTTAGGGGATAATGGAGGAATAGATGGCAAGAAAGGCTATGATAGAGAAGGCAAGTAGAGCCCCAAAGTTTCAGGTCAGGCTAAGGAACAGGTGCTCAATCTGCGGAAGGCCAAGAGGTTATCTGAGAAAGTTTAAGATTTGCAGGATTTGTTTCAGAAATTATGCCCTGAAGGGAGATATCCCAGGGGTTGTAAAATCGAGCTGGTAAGGGGGCATAAATGGGTATGGTAGATCCTATAGCGGATATGTTAACAAGAATAAGAAACGCTATAATGGCACGTCATGAATTTGTGGACGTTCCTTATTCCAATATGAAGTATAATATATCAAAGATACTTAAAGACGAAGGATACATAAGAAATTGTAAGGTCTTTGTTGATGAAAACAGGAAGAAATTTCTCAAGATCTATATTAATTATGATGATAACAACAATAGTGTTATAACCGGACTAAAAAAGATCAGCAAGCCAGGAAGAAGGGTATATGCTAAGACAGGAGAAATTGCCAGGTTAAAGGACCGGCTTGGCCTTGTAATTATCTCTACATCAAAGGGACTGATGACTGACATGAGCGCAAGAAAAAATAAAATTGGAGGGGAACCTCTCCTTATGGTTTGGTGAGGTGAAAATATGTCAAGGATTGGAAGAAAACCTATTACTCTCCCTGAATCTATAAAAGTTGATATTAAAGACGGTGAAGTCTTAGTTTCAGGTGCAAAAGGTTCACTTAAAAGGCCTATTCTGGATGGTATTAAGGTTGAGATTGACGGCAGAACTGTTTATGTAAAAAGGGAAAACGATGAAAAAAAGATAAAGAGTTATCATGGATTGATGAGGACCCTCATTTCTAATATGGTTGAAGGCATTGATAAAGGTTTCGAGAAGAAACTTGAAATTATTGGTATTGGATATAGGGCAGAGATGCAGGGTGATAATCTTGTATTATATCTTGGCTATTCTCATCCCATACAGTTTCCATTACCAGAAGGGATATCAGCGCAGGTAGATAAACAGACACTTCTCACAATAAAAGGTATAGATAAGGAGCTTGTAGGGCAGGTAGCTGCAAAAATTAGGGCGTTAAGAAAACCGGATGTATATAAAAATAAAGGTATCAAATATGCCGGCGAGTTTTTGAGGAAAAAGGCTGGTAAAAGCGGTAAATAAGAGGTAAGAGATGCAGAGAAAAGAAAAGGTTGAGGCAAGGTTAAAGAGAAAGAAAAGAATTAAGATGAAGGTCACAGGCACCAAGGATAAACCCAGACTGTGTGTTTATAAAAGTTTAAAAGGCATATATGCCCAGCTTATAGATGACCAGGAGGGTAAAACCATTACAGGTATCTCTACTTTGAACGAAGAGATAAAGGGACAGATTAAATCAGGCGGAAATATAGAAGCAGCAAAAAAGGTGGGAGAATATATTGGAAAAAAGGCTATAGATCTTGGGATCAAGCATGTTGTCTTTGACAGAAATGGCTTTAAATACCACGGAAGGGTAAAGGCCCTTGGCGATGCTGCGAGAGAGGCAGGTCTTTTATTCTAAACAGGAGGTTCCATATTGGTTGAAAAAAAGGGTTTAGAACTCGAAGGCGTTGAATTACAGGATAGATTAGTTTATATAAATCGTGTAGCTAAAGTTGTTAAGGGTGGTAGACGTTTCAGCTTTAGCGCTATAGTGGTTGTAGGTGATGGCAAAGGCAGGGTAGGCTATGGCCTTGGAAAGGCAAACGAGGTCCCTGATGCCATTAGAAAGGCAATAGAACAGGCAAAGAAGGATTTAGTGAAGGTTCCTGTAATAAACGGCACAATACCCCATCAGATAAAGGCAAAATACGGAACAAGTGAGGTCTTTATGAAGCCTGCTGTGGAAGGGACAGGTGTTATTGCAGGAAGGGCAGTCAGGGCAGTGGTTGAGGTGGCTGGGATAACAAACATACTTACCAAATGTTATGGTTCAAGGAATTACCATAATGTTGTGAAAGCTACAATAAAGGGACTTACAATGCTTAAATCGCCTGAATACGCATTAAAGCAACGGGGAAAGCTAAAGGGCGAGGAGGTATAAATTGAATCAGTTAAAGATAAAGTGGGTAAAAAGTACAATATCCTGCACAAGGGATATGAGAGATACAATCAGGAGTCTTGGATTTAAAAGGCTTAATCAAGAAAAGATAGTAAAGAATACGCCTGAAATCAGAGGTATGATAAAAAAGGTTATTCATCTGGTGAAGGTTGTGGAGGAAATATAGAACATGAAACTCAGTGATTTAAAACCTATTGCAGGTTCCATTAAGAAAAAGAAAAGAGTAGGTAGGGGAACAGGCTCTGGCCATGGAACAACTGCCACATATGGTAATAAAGGACAGAGGGCAAGGAGTGGAGGAAATAAAGGCAAAGGTTTTGAGGGCGGTCAGATGCCTCTCACAAGAAGGATACCCAAAAGGGGCTTTAAGAATCCTTTCAGAAAGGAATATGCCATAGTAAAGATCAGTGACCTTGAGCGGTTCAGGGATAAAGAAGCAGTCGGTATCGAAGATTTTCTTGAAAAAGGTATTGTTAAAAAATTAAAAGACGGCATAAAATTATTGTCCAACGGTGAAATAGATTTTTCGGTAAAAGTAAGGGTTCACAAGGCATCAAAGGCAGCCATTGAAAAGATTAAAAATTTAGGTGGTGATGTGGAGGTATTGAGTTAATGGGGGGTTTCCAAAACATTGGAAAAATCCCTGAGCTTAAAAGAAGAATAATAGTTTCGCTTGCTCTGCTTGCTGTATACAGGATAGGTGTTCACATACCTACTCCTGGTATAGACGGAAGGGTGCTGGCTGGAATTTTCGAAAGGGCAAAGGGGACTCTTCTTGGTTTTTTTGATATGTTTGCAGGTGGAGGCCTTGAGCGACTTTCTGTATTTGCACTGGGGATTATGCCCTATATAAGTGCATCTATTATATTGCAGCTATTAACCGTAGTTGTTCCTACCCTTGAGAGGTTATCAAAAGAAGGTGAAGCAGGCAAGAGAAAGATTACTCAATATACAAGATATGGGACTATCCTTATTAGCCTTATACAGGGTTTTGGTATTGCCGTTGGCCTGGAGCAGATGAGAGGTGCAGCAGGAGAGTTAGTTGTGTATAACCCAGGATGGAGCTTTAGAATCATGACAATGATTACGCTAACTGCCGGAACATCATTTATTATGTGGCTTGGCGAGCAGATTACCGAAAAGGGTATAGGTAATGGAATTTCGCTTATAATATTTGCAGGTATTGTGGCAAGGATGCCAAATGCCATAGCAGGGACGATGAGCCTTGTAAGTTCTGGAGAGATGAACTGGTTTGTGGTTATACTTATTGTTATCATGATGCTTATTGTTATTGCCTTTATACTGTTTATGGAGACATCTCAAAGGAGGATCCCTGTTCAGTATGCTAAAAGGGTTGTAGGTAGAAGGATGTATGGAGGTCAATCAACACATCTGCCGTTGAAGGTTAATACTGCAGGGGTCATTCCACCTATTTTTGCATCATCTATACTCATGTTTCCGGCCACCATTGCAAGCTTTATAGGTCATCCATATATGAAGAAATTTGCTGAATGGCTTACTCCAGGAAGTTTTCTCCATGAGATTTTTTATATAGGGTTCATAATCTTTTTCTGCTTTTTTTATACTGCCATAGTTTTTAATCCTGATAATGTAGCAGATAATATGAAAAAGTATGGCGGTTATATACCTGGTATCAGACCAGGAAAAAAGACCTCTGAATATATAGAAAAGATATTGTCAAGGGTGACACTGATTGGTGCCATCTATATATCTTTTGTATGTGTTTTGCCTACGCTGCTTGTAAAAAAGTTCAATGTCCCCTTTTATTTCGGAGGCACTGCATTACTTATTGTAGTTGGTGTAGCACTTGATACAATTCAGCAGATAGAATCTCATCTTATTTTACGGCATTATGACGGTCTTGTTAAAAAATCTGCGAGAATAAAGGGTAGAAGATAATGCATCTCAAGGCTATGATGAGTTTTAAAAAGGATGATAATTATAAAGACAGCCACTGAGATAGATAAGATTCGGACTGCAAGCAAATATGCTATGGATATGTTATTATATCTGAAAGATAATATAAAGGAAGGCATAAAGACCATAGAACTTGAGATGATTTGTGAGGACAAAATAAGGTATAATAAAAAGATAAAGGCTGCCTTTAAAGGTTACAATGGTTATCCTTATTGCCTATGTGTATCTGTAAATGATGAGGTAGTTCATGGTATGCCTGGAGAACGTATCCTAAGAAAAGGGGATATTGTAAGTATAGATTTTGGAATTCAATATGATGGTTTTTTTGGCGATGCTGCCCTTACTATAGGGGTAGGAACAGTTACTGATGAGGCAGCAAGGCTCATGAGGGTAACAGAGGAATCATTGTATAAAGGCATTGAACAGACAAAAGAGGGCAACAGGCTTAATGATATCTCAAATGCTATACAAACCCACGCAGAAAAGGCAGGTTTTTCAGTAGTAAGAGAGTTTGTTGGACATGGAATAGGTGCAAGTCTACATGAAGACCCTCAGGTCCCTAATTATGGAGAGAAGGGAAAAGGGATAAGGTTAAAAAAAGGTATGGTATTTGCTATTGAACCTATGATTAATATGGGAAAAAGCGAGATTATGATAAAAGAGAACGGTTGGACAGCAGCAACTAAAGATGGCTCCTTGTCTGCTCATTTTGAACACACCGTAGCAATTACAGACAAAGGTCCAGAGATTTTAAGTAAATTGTAGAGAGATTATGCCAAAAGGAGAAGGAATTGAAATAGAGGGAACTGTTATTGAACCTTTGCCTAATGCCATGTTCAGGGTAGAGTTACCTAATGGGCATAAGGTTCTTGCCCATGTATCAGGTAAGATGAGGATGCATTATATAAAGATTTTAAAGGGTGATAAGGTAGTAGTGGAGCTTTCTCCATATGATTTAACAAGAGGCAGGATAATCTATAGGGTCAAATAGGAGGTTATAATGAAGGTAAAGCCTTCTGTCAAAAAAAGGTGTGATAAGTGTAAGATCATCAAAAGAAAAGGTGTTCTCAGGATAATATGTGAAAACCCTAAACATAAACAGAAGCAGGGTTAAGGAGGTATAGATTGGCAAGAATTGCAGGAGTTGATATACCCAGGGAAAAAAGGATAGAGATAGCACTGACATATATCTACGGTATTGGGAGAACACTTTCCAATAGGATATTGTCAGAAGCAGGAATAAGCCCTGACAAAAGGACAAATGCCCTTACAGATGAAGAGATAGCAAAGATTAGAGACATCATAGAGAGGTCATATAAAGTAGAGGGGGATCTGAGAAAAGAAGTAAGCATAAACATCAAGAGACTAATGGATATAGGGTGTTACAGGGGTTTAAGGCATAGAAGAGGATTGCCGGTAAGGGGTCAGAGGACAAGGACAAACTCAAGGACAAGAAAAGGCCCCAGGAAATCACAGATGAAAAGAAAGAAATAAAATGAGGTGAATAGATGGCAAAGACGAGAAAAACCGGTAAGAAAAAGGTAAAGAAGAATATTCCAACAGGACAGGCATATATTCAATCAAGCTTTAATAATACAATTATTACCATCACCGATCCACAAGGCAATGTTGTATCATGGTCAAGCGGTGGAGTTGTAGGTTTTAAGGGATCGAGAAAGAGCACCCCTTTTGCAGCCCAGCTTGCTGCTGAGAATGCTGCAAAAAAGGCAATGGAAAACGGTCTTAAAACAGTAGATGTATATATTAAAGGACCTGGAGCAGGCAGAGAGGCTGCATTAAGGGCACTTCAGAGCGCAGGGTTAAAGATTCATCTCATAAGAGATATAACACCTATACCTCATAATGGGTGTAGACCACCTAAAAGAAGAAGGGTTTAAGGAGGCAGGAATTGTCAAGATATATAGGACCATCATGCAGGCTTTGTAGAAGGGAAGGCATAAAACTTTTACTCAAAGGCGAAAGATGTTTTACTGAAAAATGCGCAATTGAAAAAAGAAATTACCCCCCAGGTGCCCATGTTGACACAAGGGGCAAGATAATGGAATATGGTATAAGGCTTAGAGAGAAACAAAAAGTGAGAAGGATTTATGGTTTGAGCGAAAAACAATTCAAAAGATTCTTCAATATGGCAGAGAGAAAACAAGGTATTACAGGCTCTAATTTTCTTATCTTATTAGAAAGGCGTTTGGACAGTATGGTCTATAGGCTTGGGTTTGCCACATCACGAAAGGAAGCAAGACAGCTTGTATCCCATAGGCATATCCTTGTCAATGGAAAAAACGTTAATATATCATCATACTTGATAAAGGCTGGGGATGAGATATCTGTAAAAAATAAAGAGCTTGAATCAGTAAAAAATGCCCTCGAATCTGTGGTAAGAAGGGGATTACCTTCATGGTTAGAACTCGATAAAGAAAACATGAAAGGGATTATCAGGCAGTTACCTTCAAGAGAAGATATTACAATGCCTATAAAAGAACAGCTTATCGTTGAATACTATTCAAGATAGTTTCTTACCCTAAGGAGGGTGTATTCTATGTTTGAAAAAAATTGGCAGGAATTATTAAAACCAGCTAAAGTTGATATAGAAAAAAAGGAAAATGATTACCTGAAGTTCTCTGCTGAGCCTTTTGAGAGAGGTTATGGCATAACAATAGGAAATTCACTGAGGAGAGTCCTACTTTCCTCAATAATGGGGGCTGCTATAACATCTGTATGGATAGATGGTGTAGAACATGAATTTTCAACTATAAGAGGCGTTAAAGAGGACGTAACAGAGATAATACTCAATCTGAAAAAGGTAGTCCTTCGCTTAAGCGATGATAAACCAAAGGTTGTAAAGATTGATGCCAGGGGCAAAATGGATATAAGGGCAGGGGATTTAATACATGATGGTACTATTGAGATCGTAAATCCTGATCATCATATTGCAACCTTGAGTGAAGATGCAAGGCTCTACATGGAGCTAAAGGTCAAGATGGGCAGGGGTTATGTGCCTTCAGAGATGAATTATAATGAAAACGACCCCCTTGGCACTATACCTATAGATTCTATTTTTACACCTATTAAAAAGGTGAGTTATAATGTAACACCTGCAAGGGTTGGTTTTAGGACTGATTATGATAAACTCACCATGGAGATATGGACTAATGGGAGTATAAGCCCCCTTGATGCACTGTCATTTGCAGCAAAGATTATAAAAGAGCAAATGAAGATATTTATACACTTTGATGAATTTGAAGATGAAAAAGAGGTCCAGGAGAGGAGCGTGGAGAGACAGGAGTTTAATGAAAATCTCTTCAGAAGTGTTGATGAACTGGAACTTTCAGTTAGAAGTGCCAATTGTCTTAAGAATGCAGATATTAAATATATAGGAGAGCTCGTCCAGAAGACCGAACAGGAGATCTTAACAACGAAGAACTTTGGTAGAAAATCCTTAAATGAAATAAAAGAGATCCTTTCTTGCATGGGATTAAGATTAGGTATTAAGCTTGATAATTTCCCTTCAAGAGAGGAACTGGATAAAATGTCTGTTAAAAGAAAAGAAATATGATATGAGGTTAACATGAGGCATCTTAATAGAGTAAAAAAACTAAACAGAACGAAAAGCCACAGGCAGGCACTTTTAAAAAATCTTGCCATTTCCCTCTTTGACCATGAAAGCATAAAGACTACAAACACTAAGGCAATGGTACTAAAAGGTGTAGCAGACAGGCTTATAACACTGGCAAAGAGGAAAGATCTCCATTCTCTTAGGCAGGCCTTTGCCTTTTTGAGGAATAAACAGGTAGTCAAAAAACTTTTCACTGATATTGGTGAGCGCTATGCCTCTATTAATGGTGGTTATACAAGGGTTCTTAAAATGGGGAGAAGAAAAGGTGATAACGCACCCATGGCAATAATTGAGCTTACACAGAAAAAAGAAACAGTGGACAAAAAAGAGAAGAAGTAGTTTAATAGATACCATAATAGTTGGGGGATCGTTCAACGGCAGGACAACGGACTCTGACTCCGTGAATTGGGGTTCAAATCCCTATCCCCCAGCCAAGTAAAAAACATAAAAGACCTTAAAAAGGGTCTCTTTTCATTTCCATTAAATAGTATTTCATTTCATAGGGGTCTCATAGATGTGCCTCATTGTAAGAGACCATTCTCAAAAGTCTCGGATCAGTAATTAAGGGTCTGCAGTAGTTATTTTACATCTTTCCTGCTACCTTTGTCCAAGTATCCCTTAGAGAGGCAATTCTGTTGAATACAGGCTTTACTGGTGTGGAATCCTTTGCATCTATGGAAAAATAGCCGAGCCTTTCAAATTGATATCTGCTACCTGGTGGTGCGTTTTTAAGGCCTTGTTCTATATAACAGGGAAATAATACCTCTAAAGAATTGGGATTGAGGTATTTTGTAAATTCATCACCTGCATCTGCCGGGTCAGGGACATTAAAAAGACGATCGTAAAGCCTGACCTCAACAGGGACTGCATGTTCTGCTGACACCCAGTGTATTACACCTTCTATCTTTCTGCCATCTGAAGGGGCAGCATCCTTTGTAGAAGGGTCATAGGTGCAATGTAATTCTATAATCTCACCTGTTTTTTCATCTTTTATTGCCTTTTCAAAACTTATGACATATGCATTCCTTAGCCTTACTTCCCTTCCCGGACCTAAGCGTTTGTATTTTTTTGGTGGATTTTCATGGAAATCATCTTTTTCAATATAAATGACCCTTGAGAATGTGATATTTCTCGTCCCCATAGATGGATTCTGTGGGTGATTTGGACATATTATCTGTTCTGTCTGAGACATAGGATAATTATCGATTATAACCTTTAGAGGTCTCAACACTGCCATTGCCCTGGGACAATGTTCATTAAGGTCGTCTCTAACGCATGCCTCAAGGTGGGCAATATCAACAAGGTTATCATTTTTTGCAACCCCGATCTTTGTGCAAAAAGCCCTTATAGCTTCAGGCGTGTATCCCCTTCTTCTCATGCCTGCAATAGTGGGCATCCTTGGGTCATCCCAGCCATTGACATAACCTCTTTCAACGAGTTCTATAAGCCTTCTTTTACTTAGTATGGTATAGCTGAGGTTAAGACGGGCAAACTCTATCTGTCTTGGTTTTTCACCTTCTATTAGCTCATTTATAAACCAATCATATAAAGGCCTATTATTTTCAAATTCAAGGGTGCATATGGAATGGGTAATACCTTCGAGGGCATCTGAGAGACAATGGGCAAAATCATACATAGGATAGATGACCCATTTCTTTTCTGTCCTATAATGGGGCGTCCTTTTTATCCTGTAAATGACAGGGTCTCTCATGATGATATTGGGTGATGACATATCTATCTTTGCCCTTAGCACACGACTTCCATCTTCAAATTCACCTGCCCTCATCCTTTCAAAAAGATGGAGGTTTTCTTCAACAGAGCGATTTCTATAAGGACTTTCCCTGCCTGGCTCTGTTAGAGTACCTCTATATTCTCTTATCTCATCTGCAGTAAGGTCGCATACATATGCTTTCCCTTTTTTTATTAGTTGGATGGCAAATTCATAAAGCCTTTCAAAATAATCAGAAGCAAAAAACAATCTATCCTCCCAGTCAAAGCCGAGCCACCTAACATTGTCGATAATTGATTCCACGTATTCCATTGATTCACCAGCAGGGTCTGTATCATCCATTCGGAGGTTACAAGTGCCTTTATACTGCGCTGCTATTCCAAAGTTAAGGCATATTGATTTTGCATGTCCTATGTGGAGGTAACCATTAGGCTCAGGCGGAAAACGGGTTGCTACACGACCATTGTTTTTATTCAACTTAAGATCTTCATCTATTATATCCCTTATAAAATCTCTTGAAGACGGATTTTCTGTTTTATTCATATTTCACTCCATTGGAATGGCATTAATCAATTGACCATTGCAAAGTATAGCAAAGGTATAGAAAGATATTAAAATATTTTCCGGTTTTTTTCAAAATATAAATAACCTATCCAGAGGGTTTTTCAGGATATCCCTTAGAGCATGAAACCTTTTTCAAATGTATCAACTTAAATAGCATAAGATTTAACCTCTTGCAAGCATAAAAGATTTTAATAAATAGTGGAGAAATTTTAAAAGAGGTTGTATTATATCCCTGCATTAAAACAATAGGAGGAGTAATGAGCGGTATATTCGGTATTGCTACAAAAAAGGATTGCACCGGGGATCTATTGTATGGAACTGACTATCATTCCCATATGGGCACCGAATATGGTGGTATGGCTGTATTTGGAAAAAGACTTCATCGCCATATACATGATATAAGTAAGTCTCAGTTTAAATCCAAATTTTTTGAAGAATATAAAGAAATGGAAGGAAATCTCGGCATCGGGGTCATAAGTGATAGGGATCCACAGCCTTTAATTATAAGCTCCAAGTTTGGGACCTTTGCCATTGCCTCTGCAGGTCTTGTGGAGAATACAAAAGAACTTGCCATGGAACTCCTTGACCAGGGAGAAACCTTTGGGGAAATGTCAGGCGAAGGTTTCAACTCCGTAGAGCTTATAGCCAAGATCATAACTCATAAGGATACCATAATAGAAGGCATTGAAGATGTTTATGACAAGATTAATGGGTCTGCCACAATACTTTTAATGACTGAAAAAGGTATATATGCTGCTCGTGACCGTTATGGCAGACTTCCTCTTGTAATAGGTGAATCAGAGAAAGGGTATGTAGTTGCCAATGAGACATGCTCATTTCTTAATCTCGGTTATAAGATAAAAAAATATATAGAACCAGGTGAGATTGTTTTTATAACTAATGATGGTATAGAAGAGAGATATAAGGGAGATAAAAAGAATAAGATATGTTCATTCCTATGGATATATACAGGCTATCCTGCATCGAGTTATGAGGGTATTGGTGTTGAGGTTGTCAGGGAGAGAAGCGGCAGATTGCTGGCAAAAAACGACAATGTAAAGGCAGATCTTGTGGCAGGTGTCCCTGATTCTGGTGTTGGTCATGCCATAGGTTACGCCATGGAGTCAGGTATACCATATCGAAGACCCCTTGTAAAATACACACCTGGTTATGGAAGGAGCTATACGCCTCCTGCCCAGGAGATAAGGGACCTTGTGGCAAAGATGAAACTTATTCCTGTAAAGGAGGTTATAGAGGGTAATCGGATAGTTCTCTGTGAGGACTCTATTGTGAGAGGGACTCAGCTTAAAAACTACACACTGAAAAAACTTTGGGAATCAGGGGCAAAAGAGGTCCATGTTAGACCTGCATGTCCACCCCTTATGTTCCCATGTAGATATGCCCTATCCACCCGTTCTGTTGAAGAACTTATAGCCAGGCGTGCAATCTGGTCTATTGAAGGAAGGGATATAGAGGACATAAGCGAATATCTTGATGACACTACTGAAAAATATAAGGCAATGGTGGATTGGATTGCCAGTGAGCTTGGCGCAACAACCCTTCGTTATCAAAAGATTGATGATATGGTGAAGGCAATAGGATTACCAAGAGAGCAACTTTGCCTGCACTGCTGGATAGGACATGATTAATAGAATAAAAAATCGTCAACGAACCTTATTATAGAATAAAACATGGAAACTGAGAAAAAGATCGCCGTTATTATCCCTGCTTATAATGAAGAAAAGAGTATCGGCGAAGTTGTCAACAGCATTAAAGAATTAGGTAGTTGCTATGATCCCATTGTTATTAATGATAATTCCACAGACAGGACAGCAGAAGTAGCACATGCAGCAGGGGCAGTGGTTATTGATTTACCCTGTAACCTTGGTATAGGAGGTGCAGTCCAGACAGGTTATAAGTTTGCAAGACAAAAAGGATACGATGCCTGTATTCAGGTAGATGGAGATGGACAGCATCCTGCAGATCAAATACCAAATCTTATAAAGACCCTTTTTGAAGATGAATATGATATGGTTATAGGCTCAAGATTTGTTACAGATAGTGAATATAATATATCATTTATGAGGCTTGTGGGTATAAGGATCCTCTCTTTTTTCCTCAAGTTGACTACAGGACTTAACATAAAAGATACAACCAGCGGTTTTAGGGCGATAAACAAAAAGGTTATGGATTTTTTTGCCCATGAGTATCCTCAGGATTATCCTGAGCCTGAATCCCTTGTATTCATTCATAAGAAGAATTTTAAGGTCAGGGAGATCCCCACAAAGATGAGTAGCAGGATGTATGGTAAATCATCGATAACGCCTCTTCTTTCCATGTATTACATGATAAAGGTCATGCTTGCCATGTTTATAGACCTTTTTAAAAAAATATAAAAGGGGTATTTTATGCTTCATATGCAACTTATTATTGGGCTTATAAGCTTAGGATTTTTTATAATCACCTTTGAATTTATAAGAAAAAGATATCTTCGGGAGGAATACGCCATACTGTGGCTTCTCACATCTCTGGCAATAGCGATTCTTAGTCTATGGCCTGGATTAATAGATTTAATAAGCAGGATAACAGGCTTTTATTATATAACAGCTATTTTAATTGTTGTTTTTGTGTTTCTCATTGCCATCCTTATGCATTATTCCATTGTTATATCTAAGATTAAGGAGATGAATAAGGAGCTTGTTCAGCGATACGCACTTCTCGAACATAAGGTTAAGGAACTGGAAGAAAAAAATAGATTAAAATGAAAGCCTGGCCTGATTGTATCCCCTGTATATTGAAGATGTCTGTGGATATTGCCCGCAATATTTTCAAAGATGAAGAAGACATAAGGGTCTTTTTTGAGAGGGTTATGTCTCTTAGATATTTTAAGGAAAACAAATGGAATATCACACCTCCAGAGATAATAAAAGACATATGGCAGATAATGGAGCACTCAACAGGTATTAAAGACTTTCTGGCTGAAAAGAAGAGGATACAAAACGACATTGCCATGGACATGTATCCTTCTGCAAAGAGCATTATCAAAGACAGCAATGACCCTTTTGCAGAAGCCCTAAAATGGTCCATATCAGGCAATTTCATAGATATTATGGCTGGAATAAACGAAATCGCTATCGATGATGTCCTTGCAAGGTTAAATGGTATTAAATTAAATGTCATTTCTATAGAAGGGCTGAAAAAGAGGATTGGAAAAGCCAGAAGAATAGTTTATCTCTGTGATAATTGTGGTGAAATTGTATTTGATAGGTTATTAGGTGAATTATTAAAAGAATATTTTCAGAAAGAGATTGTTTTTGTTGTAAGAACTACCCCTGTTTTAAACGACGCTACAATGGATGATGCGATCTATGTAGGACTTAACACAGTGGGTGATATTATAGAAAATGACATAGATATACCATTGCCTGGTATGATTTTGAATATGACATCCAATAATGTGCGAAGATTATTAAATGAATCTGATCTTATTATTTCTAAGGGCGGAGGAAACTTTGATACTCTATCAGAGGAAGGTTCGCTAAGAGGCAAGCTCTCTTTTCTGCTCCAGGCAAAATGCCAGCCCTACGTCTCCATCCATGGGGTTAAAAAAGGTGATTTGATAATTAATAATTTTTAAGAGGATGGTTTCTATGGAAAAGATAAAGGTGGGTATAAGCAGGTGCCTTTTGGGAGACAAGTTGAGATATGACGGCGGACATCAACATGATAGGTATCTTACTGACACCCTGGGTAAATTTTTTGATTATGTCCCTGTATGTCCTGAGGTGGAATATGGGCTTCCTATTCCAAGAGAGGCAATGCGTCTCATTGGTTCCCCTGAAGCCCCTCGCATTGTTACTATTAAGACAGGGATTGACCACACTGAAGGTATGTTAAAATGGTCAGAAAAAAAGCTAAAGGTGTTGGAAAAAGAGCAATTATGTGGCTTTATATTCAAAAGCAAGTCTCCAAGTTCTGGCATGCAGGGTGTAAAGGTATATACAGAAAGCGGCATACCTATTAAAAAAGGCATAGGGATATTTGCAGGGACATTTATGAAGCATTTTTCTTTGCTGCCAGTGGAGGATGATGGGCGTCTCAATGACCCTAAAATAAGAGAGAATTTTATAGAGAGGGTCTTCGTATATAAGAGATGGCAGGAGTTTTTAAAAGAAGGTGGCGAACATGGCAGTCTCGTGGATTTTCACTCTGACCATAAATACCTAATTATGTCCCATAGTCCAAAACATCTTACAGAATTGGGCAGGATTGTAGCTGACGCAAGGCGTTCTAAAGATGAAAGGAACGCTATATATTCAGAGACCTTGATGAATGCCTTGAAGCTAACAGCAACAAAGAAGAAGAATACAAACTGCCTTCATCATATAATGGGTTATTTTAAGAATGATTTGACAACCAATGAAAAGCATGAACTCCTTGAAATTATAGATGATTATCACAAAGGTATTATTCCCTTAATAGTGCCTGTTGTTCTTTTAAAACACTATGTGAGAAAATATGAAAAGACTTATCTTAAACGACAGTTTTATCTAAATCCACATCCTATGGAACTGATGCTGAGAAACCATGTATAAAAAATTAATGAGGCTTGAATATATACCATTAGAAGACATTTCCATCAATGATAAAACCTTTTGTCTCTCATACCCATTATTTGATGAGGTCTTAAATGAATCTATAAAGGATATGGGGATTCTTCAGCCCCTGATAGTAAACCAAACAAAACCATATACATTGGTTGCAGGTTTTAAGAGACTTGAATCTGCCGTTTCTTTGAATATAAATAAATTGCCTTGCATAATAGTAGAGGTAGGGCAAAAAGATGCCATGCTCATGGCAATACATGATAATCTCGCAAGGGGTTTTAATATGGTTGAAAAGGCACTTTGCGTAGATAAAATGATCCAGATGGGTTTTAACATAGACGAGATATATAATTTAATGTCCATCATGGGTTTTGGGCGACATGAGTCTGTTATAAAAAGCCTTATAGGTATAGCCTGCTCTGAGAGAAGCTTAAAGGATTTTATAATAAATCATAAACTGTCCATGAAGAATATAGATTATCTTCTATGGTTTGATTTTCAAGAGAGAGATGAAATCATTAATTTGTTGTCCCGCGTCTCTTTTACAGATAGCCTTTTAAGGGAGATACTCCAATTACTCTCCATAATTAAGGTAAAAAAAGGGATTTTGCCATTAGATGAATTAAATAGGTTAGGGGATGCATATGAAATAAGAAAAATATTAAAAAGATTTGTTAATCCGGTGATTACATCCCTTGAAGAGGAGTTTAAAAGAATAAGAAATTTGTGTTCATTTCCAAAAAATATAAATATAAAGATAGACCCATTTTTTGAAAAAGAGTATATTGATATAGTAATAAAGGTAAAAGATAAGGTCGATTTAGAAGATGCCATTAAAAAGATAGATAATGCCCTGAAAAAGGGATATGTGGAGGATATTTTTGGCATTACGAAAAATAGAATTAAAAGAGATCGAGACTGATGCAGTAAGAGCATGTCCTGGAACAAAAAATCATATCTGTTGTGGCTATAAAACTATTGATTTAATTGAGGGCTGTCTGCTTTCATGTTCATACTGTATATTAAAACACTACCTGAAATCTCATGAAATCAGGATAAATACCAATATTAAAAGTATTATATCCCAGATAGATAAAACTATTGAAGATGATAAACACCATATATGGAGATTTGGAACAGGGGAACTTTCCGACAGCCTTGTCTTTGACAGAAAATATAGACTAAACCAACCCCTCATGGACTACTTTGGAGAAAAAAAGAAGGCATTATTTGAACTAAAATCAAAATGGGCACAGATAGACCATCTAAAGCCCTTTCTAAACAGATTTATTGTAGTATCCTTTTCGCTGGCACCTCAAAACATAATAGAAAGAGAAGAGAGAAGGTCAAGCCCTCTTTATAAAAGACTTAAGGCATTGAAAAAAGCGCAGGATTCAGGTTGCTATGTAGGACTTCATCTTGACCCTATTATAATCTATGAGGGTTTTGAAAAGGATTATTACTATCTTGTGGAGGATATAGGCAGGATCATTGACCTCGAAAGGGTCTTGTGGATTAGCCTCGGACTTTTAAGATTTCCGCCAAAGATGCTTGATATATTCATAAAAGAGAAGAGAAAGAATCTGCTTTATGGAGAATTTACTCGGGGAGAGGATGGCAAATATAGATATATTAAAAGTGAGAGGATAAGGGTTTACAAGATGGTCTATGATTTGTTAAAAAATAAGAATAGCGGCCTTTTTATATATCTATGTATGGAAAGAGAAGACGTATGGAGAGAATCAACCGGATTGATAGTAAGGGATACAGAGGAATTAATAAGTTTTTTTGATAAAAGAATAAAAGATTTTTACGGAGGAGAACTATGAGCTTCAAGGAAAAGGTGGTTTTTATAACAGGAGGAACCAAGGGTCTTGGAAAGGCAATGGCAAAGGCTTTTTTAGAGGAAGGGGCTAAGGTTGCTGTAAATGGCAGAAATAGAGATGCCATTGCAAAGTTTGAGGATGAGTTTAAAGAAAAAAGTATACTTACTTTTAATGCAGATATAGGCAATTACAGTGAGATGGAGGCAGCAGCAGAGGCTGTAATGAGCAACTGGGGGAAAATAGATATCCTCATCAATAATGCAGGTATAGTAAATCCCCTCATGCCTGCTGAAAGGATAAAAAAAGATGATTTTGATAGGGTAATAGATATAAATCTAAAAGGTACATTTTATACTACACAGGTTTTTGGGAAAAGGATGATCGAGCAAAAATCGGGAAGAATTATAAGTATTGCATCACAGGTAGGATTTTTTGGTGAAAAAGGTTTCCTGCCATATTCTATAAGTAAATCAGCCCTGATGATTATGACACGCTCCATTGCCCATGAATGGTCAAAATATGGCGTTACTGCATGTGCCATTGCCCCTGGATTCATAAAGGGGGGAATGAACGAGGGTTTAATAAAAAAAGAGGTATTTGTAGATTTTCTATCAAAGAGAACCCCTGTTAATAGAATGGGTGGTGTTGATGAATTGGTCTCTCTTGTCATGTTTCTTGCATCTGAACAGGCTGTTTATATAAACGGTGAAACCATCACATTTGATGGAGGAATGACAGGCTACACGCAGGAACCACTCCTGGATTTCATAATGAAAGGTAGATAAATGGATTTAATACCATTTATAAGGTTTACTCTAAATAGCCGATTTATAGGAAGATGGATAATAGGCGGTATAATATTTTTTATTCCCTTTGTTGATTTTTTTTCTATTGGTTTTATTTCAAGGGCATCAAGAACCATGATGACAGGTGGCATGGGTCTGCCTACCTGGGATAGGAAGACAGAGCTTTGGTTGGAGGGATTAAAGCAGATATTTGTATTCATCCTCTATGAGGCAGTCCCATTTTTCCTGTTTTCTTTTGGTTTTTTTCTAAGCGCACTACATCGTTTTACTGCATTTTTCGGAACCATAATAACCTATCTTGGCTTCTTAGCTCTGCTAATTTTTTCATTTTTTATTCCATTTGCCTTTGCAGTTTTTGCCCAAGATATGGACTTAAGGAAGGCGCTGGAGTTTGAGAAGATTTACAATGCCATAAAGGAGGTGTTTTTCCAATATATAGTTGGTTATTTTGCTATCCTTATCCTGATAGGCCTATTCTATCTCACAATCTTAAAAATACCTTATTTTATAGGCTTTTTCCTATTTAGTATACTCACATATTATGTTCTTCTAATAGGTGTATACTACTATGCCCAATTATTTGTTAAGACATCTCTCTCTTCAGTAAGGATAAATGATAATACTTAATGGGCTCTAAATTTGACATGGACGAATATTTGTGATATTTAAAAATCTCAGATTGTGAGTTTTAATTTTTAACATGGTGGGTGTAGCTCAATGGTTAGAGCACCAGGCTGTGGACCTGGGGGTTGAGGGTTCGAAACCCTTCACCCACCCCAATTAACTTCAAAAAAATATTTAGACAAAATTTAGAAATATCAAAGCAGGGGGGCTATATGAAAAAAATAGGTATTTTGACATGCTCTAATACCACACAGGAACTGGGTTGCTCATCTTATCTATGTGTTCAGGAGTCAGGTGACAGCACAGGGGCATTTAAACGATATGCAGATATGGATGACAAAACAGTCATAGCAGGTATTATAAACTGTGCAGGTTGTCCTACTACCCACGCGCCTGAAAAACTCCTTGGACGCATAAAATCTTTGACAGAGATAGGATTAAATGCCATTCATCTTGCTACATGTGTAACCCTTTTGTGTCCATTCAAGGAAAGATATCTTAATATGCTGAAAAGCAATTTTCCTGATATAGAGTTTGTTGAAGGAACACATGGACATGCCCCTGGTGTAACCCCTGAGGTGTTTGTAGGTGCTATGAAGCATATGCTTACTCAGCCAAAACCAAGTATCTCGAGTATTATAAAAAAGACAAGCAAAAAAGGCTAAAAAATAAAAATTTTTTTTGAGTAAGTTCATATGCTGCGAGCCTTTTGAGAATACAGCAAATTGATTCGTTCTGATTTTATTACTTTTGCAAAACATAGCACATGTCTAAAAAATATAGATTTTTTAAAAATCTAAAGAAGTTATCAATGGCGGTCTCAATTAAGGATGCGCCCCAGAATAGAGACCTTTAGGTCTCGAGTTATCTTATTCTGGAGCACTTCCTTGGCGTATGGAGATATGGCAAATATTTTATTTATTTTATATGGAGACTTAAAGATATTTCTTTATTAACACCTCTGCTATCTGAACAGCATTCAATGCAGCACCTTTTCTTATATTATCAGCTACTATCCACATATTGAGCCCATATTTCACTGATTCATCCCTTCTTATCCTTCCCACAAAGGTCTCATCTTTTCCTGCTGCATAGATGGCAAGGGGATATATGTTTTTTGACGGGTCATCGGTTACCTCAACTCCTGGTGCAGCCCTTAGTAATTCTCTTGCCTTTTCAGGGGTAATCTCCTTTTCAAACTCCACATTTACTGACTCTGAATGACCGTAGAATACAGGCACCCTTACTGTTGTGGCTGTGACCTGGATACTATCATTTTCCATTATTTTCTTTGTTTCATTCACCATCTTCATCTCTTCCTTTGTATAACCGTTTTCAAGGAATGAATCAATATGGGGCAGGCAGTTAAAGGCTATCTGATGGGGATAGACTTTTTTTACAATATCCTTGTTTCCATAGATGGCAAGGATCTGCTGTTCTAATTCATAGATTGCCTTTTTTCCTGTTCCTGATACTGCCTGATATGTTGACACGACAACGCGTTTTATTTTTGCGTAATCATGCAAAGGTTTTAGGACAACCACCATCTGAATGGTGGAACAATTTGGATTGGATATTATGCCTCTATTTTTATAGCCGGCTATGGCGTGTTCATTTACCTCAGGAACAACAAGGGGAATATCAGGTTCCATCCTGAATGCACTTGTATTATCTATTACAACGCAGCCGCTTGCCGCTGCTATGGGAGCAAATTTCATACTCACTGCACCACCTGGTGAGAATAACCCGATATCCACATCTTTAAATGAATCTTCTTTGAGTTCCTCTACCTTAATATCAGTTCCTTTAAAGGATATGGTTTTGCCCACACTTCTTGATGATGCGAGGAGCTTTAGATTTTTTACAGGGAAGTTTCTCTCCTCAAGAATCTCCACCATTTCATTTCCAACAGCGCCTGTTGCGCCTGCTACTGCAACATTATAGGTCTTCATCTTTTTTCCTCCAGTTTCTTCTTAAGATAGTTCATCAGACCGCCTGAATTGATGAGTTCTACCATAAAAGGCGGTATGGGTTTTGCTTTTACTGTCTTATCCTTAATCTTAATTATTCCTGAAAATATATCTACCTCTACCAGATCACCTTCTTGGGTTAAATCATATATGTCGGCCTCTATTAATGCAAGACCTTTATTAAAGGCATTTCTATAGAAAATCCTTGCAAAGCTTCTGGCAATAACAACAGGTATTCCCAGGGCAGAGATGGCAATGGGTGCATGTTCCCTTGAAGAACCACAGCCGAAATTAAATCCTGCCACTATTATATCACCTGGTTTTACCTTTTTATTGAAATCTGGAGACAAGGGCTCCATGCAATGCTGTCCAAGGATATTAGGGTCTGTATGGGCGAGATAGCGAGCAGGTATTATTATATCTGTATCTATATTATGGCCGAATTTCCATATTTTACCTTTCAATATCATGATAGCTCCTAATTATAATACATGGGATGGATGCGCTATGCTGCCTTTAATTGCAGTGGCAGCAGCAACTGCAGGACCTGCCAGATAGACCTCACTTTCCGGATGCCCCATCCTTCCTATAAAATTTCTGTTAGTCGTGGCAACTGCCTTTTCACCTTTAGCAAGAATACCCATATGGCCTCCAAGGCATGGACCACATGTAGGTGCTGAGATTATGCAGCCTGCCTCAATAAAGGCCTCCAAATAACCTGATTTTAAAGACTGTTTATATATCTCTGGTGTGGCAGGGATTATTATACATCTCACCCATGGCGCAACCTTTTTTCCTTTTAGGATATTTGCTGCGATCTCCAGGTCCTCGAGCCTTCCATTGGTGCATGATCCTATGACTACTTGGTCTATCTCTATACTATTCAATTCTTCTACATCCTTAACGTTCGAGGGAAGGGAAGGACACGCCACCTTTAATCCTAACTTACCTATATCTATCTCAAAGATTTCTTTATATTTAGCGTCCTTATCGCTTTCATGGATTTTATATGGTCTTTTAGCCCGGTCCTTTTCATAGGCTATTGTCTTTTCATCTACCCTGAATATACCGTTTTTTGCGCCTGCCTCTATTGCCATATTGGCAATGGTCATCCTTGAATCCATAGACAGATCCAATATTGCCTCTCCATCAAACTCCATGGCTGAATATAGTGCTCCATCAACTCCTATCATGCCTATTATATGGAGTATCAGGTCTTTCCCTGTTACCCATTTTTGCCATTTTCCATAACAAAAAAATTTAATGCTTTCTGGAACCTTAAACCATATTCGACCTGTTACCATGGCATATGTGATATCGGTGCTACCCATGCCTGTGGCAAATGCACCTAAGGCACCATAAGTGCATGTATGGCTATCTGCCCCTATAACCACATCACCAGGAACAACTATGCCCTGTTCTGGAAGTAGGGCATGTTCAATACCGCATTGTCCGCCTTCATAAAAATGTTTTATCCCGTATCTTTTTGAAAATTCCCTTATTTTTTTGCAGTTTTCAGCAGAGATAATATCCTTATTGGGCGTAAAGTGGTCAAGGACAAATACAACCCTTTCTTTATCAAAGACATCTCTTGCCTCAACCTTTTCAAATTCTTCAAGGGATAAAGGGGCAGTTATATCATTTGCCAGGACAATATCAACCCTTGAGTCTATGATCTCGCCTGGTTCCACAAAAGCCTTCTCTGCATGATCGGCAAGTATCTTTTCTGTAATAGTCATACCCATGTTTATCCACCTTATTCCTTAGTATTTTTTATAAATTCAAGCCTATTTAAAGCATTGATATATGCCTTTGCGCTTGCCACAATTATATCTGTGTCTGCACCTTTTCCTATGGCAATCTTACCTTTTTCCTCAAGTTTTACCAAAACCTCACCTTGGGCATCCATATCTTTCGTGATAGAGTTTACAGAAAATTTTAAAAGTTTGCTGTTGGTCTTAACGATCTTTTTAATGATCTTGTATGTGGCATCCACAGGCCCGTCACCAACACCAACATCCTGAAATATATTGCCATCTATCTCGAGTTTTACTGTGGCTGTGGGTATGGTAGAATTTCCGCAACTTACGTGGAGATAGACGAGCTTATATTTTTCAGGGACCTTATAAAGTTCATCCATGATAATCAACTCTATATCTTCATCATAGACATGCTTTTTTACATCAGAAAGGGTTTTAAATCTCTTGAAAGCATTATTCAGTTCCTTATCAGTTAAGGTATAGCCAAGGCTTTCTATCCTGTCTCTGAACGCATGCCTCCCTGAATGTTTACCCAGGACAAGGGAACTTTTGGGGATACCTACTGATTCTGGTGTCATAATCTCATAGGTCATCTTTGCCTTTAATAGTCCATCCTGGTGAATTCCAGATTCGTGGGCAAAGGCATTGGCGCCAACTATAGCCTTGTTTGGCTGGACGGCTACACCTGTTATGGATGTTATTAGTCTGCTTGTGGGATAAATCTTTTCTGTTATTATACCGGTCTTGACATCAAATAGGTCTTTTCTTGTCCTTATTATCATGGCGATTTCTTCGAGGGATGCATTTCCTGCCCTCTCACCTATGCCGTTTATGGTGCACTCCACCTGCCTTGCACCGTTCTTGATGGCAGCAATGGAATTTGCTACTGCAAGTCCCAGGTCATTATGGCAGTGGACGCTTATAATTGCCTGAGAGATATTAGGGACATGATCTACAATATATTTTATCAGCCTTCCGAATTCGTCAGGAATTGCATATCCCACCGTATCTGGGACATTTATTGTTACAGCACCGGCATCTATCACCTCGGCAAAAACCTTACAGAGATAATCCCAATCACTCCTTGTGGCGTCCATGGCAGAGAATTCCACATTGGGTGTATAGCTTTTTGCCCTCTTGACGGCATCAACGGCAATCTTTAGAATTTCATCCCTTGTTTTACGGAATTGATATTTTAGATGTATATCTGAGGTGGAAATGAATGTATGTATTCTTGGCTTTTCTGCAATCTTTATAGCCTCCCATGCACGGTCAATATCTTCATTATTAGCCCTTGCAAGTCCAGCAATTTCACTGTTTTTTACAACAGATGCAATCTTCCTAACAGCATCGAAATCGCCTTCTGATGCCATAGGAAACCCTGCCTCTATAATATCCACACCCAGTGCCTCAAGCTGCTTTGCCACCCTTATCTTTTCTTGTGTGTTCATGGTGTTGCCAGGTGACTGCTCACCGTCTCTCAAGGTCGTGTCGAATATATATACCCTATCTGACATGATTAACTCCTTTTTATAATAAACCTATATTCAGATACTAATGTTTGTAGACCCTAAATCTTTTGAACTCATCTATCCTTGATATGATATTATCCATGAATTCATTCTCTCTTTCTATCTCCAAATTTACCCCAAGATAAAAAAGATTTTCAGGAATATGGAGATCCATTAACTTGACAGCATCTTTTTCTGTTGTAATAATAAAATCAACACCTTGGATTTTGGACAATGCCTTTATATCCTTTTCTCTATATTTATAATGGTCTGGAAAGGATATTTTGTCTATTAGATTTCCACCTAAACTCTCGATCATATTGTAAAAGGAGTGATTATCGCCAAGCCCTGAAAATGCAAGGACATTATTTCCTCTTATTACATTATAATGGCCTATCATATGGTGCTTTATATTATATAGATATGCAGGCTTATATTTTATTCCATATCTCGGGATACCTTGAATAAAAAAATCTTGACACATATCATGACTATCCTTGTTGGTTAGGACTATATCAGCTCTTTTTAGGGCAGTTAGTGGTTCTCTATATGGACCAAGAGGAAATAAACAATAACAATTATTTATACTACCTCCTTTGATTATCACTATTTCCAAATCCTTTTTTATATTCTTTGTCTGAAAAGCGTCATCTAGTATTGCCACATCTATACCAAAATCTTTGATGCCAAGTCTTACGGCCTCATATTTTTTGTCACTCACAAGGACAGGAACCCTTGTCTTTTTTGCCAGCATAAACGCCTCATCCCCTACATCAATAGCTTTGTCTTTTTTTATATCTACACAAAATGTCCCTTTTTTCCTTCTTTTATATCCTCTTGTTATAATACCAGGTCTCATACCTTTTTCCTTCAAAAGAAAAGAGAGTCTCTCTACAACAGAGGTCTTTCCTGTCCCGCCGAGGGTTATGTTGCCTACACTTATGACATATATTCCCGTTTCTACAGTTTTTATAATTCTCTTTGTATATGCCCATTCCCTAAGAGAAATTATTCCCTTATATATCAAAACAAGGAGAAAAAGGGGTATATAAATGACCCATCTACTTAAACCTCTTATTTCTCCATTCCATAATTTTACTATGGTATTGCCCATTAAAACAGAAATTTATAACAGAAAAACCTTTAAAAATCAAAGACAATATAGTGCTTACAAGATTGAAGTTGATTTTATTTTTTTGATTTGAACATTTTATGACTTATAGGAGAGGTATTAATTCCATTACAAAATCTTAAATAGGTGTTAGCTTTATGTTTTTGAATTAATAGAGATTAAAATTTTAAGGTTTTTTTAAAAATATTTAAAAATTTTTTTTTCTATGATAAATATTTAAAAATTAAATTTTAAATGTTGATGCTTGCCAGATTACTTGAAGAAAATAGAGATAATATTATAAAGGTTTGGGTTAAGAGGCTTAAGACCGAGGTTAGCCCTAAATATTCCGCCTTACCTGTAGAAAATCTTTTTAAAACAATAACCCGTGTGGCAGATGCAAATTTTTATGCCATTACGAAAAATGACTTTAAACCATTAGACGATGCAATTCAATGGATAGCAAGAATGAGGTCACGCTCTGGGTTTTCATTAACAGAAATCCAGAAGGCATTTGAATTATACAGAACCATCTTAATAGATTTTTTTAATACCAAATTAGAGCCAAAAGAGATTGTTCATGCAATAAAAAAGGTAAACGATATTTTGGCACATACAATCCACAGATTCAGCGATTATTATCAAGCGCTGCATAATGCTGAGATAAACGAATATGCAAAAACACTGGAAAAAAAGGTAGCAGAAAGGACAAAGCAACTTGCTGAATCAGAGAAAAAATACAGGGTGCTTGTGGAAAAGATAAGGGATGGATATTTTGTAAATCAAGATGGAAAAATTGTGTTTGCCAATAAGGCATTCTGTAAGATGCATGGGTATACGAAAAAAGAGGTAATAGGTAAAGAATATATCGAATTTGTTTCTCCCAAGTCTATTGAAGAGGTTAAAAATATATACTATGATAGGATTACAAAAGGAGTTTCCAAACAACAGTATGTATATTATCGCTTGACAAAAAGAGGTGAATTTTTACCGACTGAAAATACAGTTACCCTTGCAAATTATGAAGGCAGAATAGCAGCAATAGGGATAAGCCGTGATATAACCGAAAGAGTTGAGATGGAAAAGAGAATGCGCGAGGCAGAAAGCCTTGCTCATATAGGACACCTTACCACATCGCTTGCCCATGAAATAAGAAATCCACTTTCATCGGCGAAGATGAGCATCCAGATGATTTTAAAGAATAATGATATCCATGGAACAGACAGGAGGAGACTCGAGATTCTTTCTCAGCAGGTCTTACGCTTAGATAGAATAGTGACAGAAATGCTTGATTTTGCCAAGCCCATAAAGTTTGAATTTAAAGAGAATTATCTACCTGATTTAATAGATAATTGCCTCGAGGTGATAGACGCAAGAATTAAAGAGAAGGAGATAATGATTAAGAAATTTTACAGCAGAGACCTCCCCTGTGTTATGATTGACAGGGAGAAGATGGAACAAGCTATAATCAATTTACTTTTAAATTCAGTAGATGCAGTGAATATTAAAGGTAGGATATGGATTAGCATAAAAGAGATGAAAAGAAAAAAAACAGTAAGGCTTTTAATAAAGGATAATGGCTGCGGTGTAGATAAAAACGACCTCCCGTACATTTTTGACCCTTATTTTAGTAAAAAACCAAAAGGAACAGGTCTTGGTCTTGCAAATGCTAAGCGTATAATAGAGTCTCATAAAGCAATTATTGATGCGTATCCTGGGAAAAATAGCGGCATGTGTTTTATTATCACCTTTCCTGTTATAGCAAAAAATAAAAAAAGGTAAATCAATAAAATGGTCAAGCTAAAGATATTAGTTGTAGATGATGAACCTTCATCCCTTGAACTTTTGGAAGGTTATCTCATTGATAAGGGTTATGAAATAGAATGTGCAAAAAATGGTAAAGAATGTATAGAAAAGATCAATGCTTTCTTGCCGCAGATAGTAATACTTGATGTAAGGCTGCCTGATATGGATGGTCTTCATATACTCGAGGCATTGAAAAAAAAGGAAGATTCGCCGTATGTAATAATAATTACTGCTTTTCATGATATGTCTACTACAATAAAGGCAATAAGATTTGGTGCATTTGAATATATCCCTAAACCCATAGATGTAGATGAGCTTGAAAAGGCTATTGAGAGGGCTAGCGAACTTATAATGCTCAAAAATAGAAGGGGCAATATCTCCATTATAACAGAGGGTGATTTTCAGAAAAACGAGATAATAGGCAAGACAAAAGAAATGAATGAGATATTTAAAACCATAGGGATCCTTTCCACAAACAGGGTCAATGTGCTTATTGAAGGAGAGACAGGGACCGGAAAGGAACTCGTGGCAAGGGCAATACATTTTTATAGTTCTTATAAAGATAAGCCTTTTATTGCAATAAATTGCTCAGCTATTGTAGAAAACCTTCTTGAAAGTGAATTTTTTGGCCATGAAAAAGGCGCATTTACTGGTGCAATTTCATTAAAAAAGGGTCTTTTTGAGATGGCAGAAGATGGAACTGTTTTTCTTGATGAGATTGGGGAATTGCCCATAGAACTTCAGGCAAAACTGCTTAGAGTATTACAGGAGAAGGAATTTCAGCATGTGGGAGGTTCAAAGACCATTAAACTAAATGCCAGAATTATTGCTGCAACAAATAGAGACCTTGAAGGTCTTATCAAGCAAGGTAAGTTTCGTGAGGATTTATATTACAGATTAAGCGTTGCAAATATAAAAATACCTCCTTTAAGAGAGAGAAAGGAAGACATTCCCCTTATCCTAAAATATCTTATAAAAAAGATTAATATGGAGATCGGAAGTAAGGTAAAACATGTAGAAGAAAAGGCAATGAATAGGTTAATTGCATACCCTTGGCCTGGTAATATAAGGGAACTTGAAAATGTTTTGACAAAGGCTGCGATTCAAACAAAAGGAGATACGATTATAGATAATATTATTGAATGCCTTTTAAATAACCATAATGGATCTAATGCTAAAAAGTTAGAAAAAGACCGAAAAAAAGATTTATCTCCTATTGAAACAGAGAAAGATCTAATTTTAAGGGTATTAAATGAAGTAAAGTGGCATTACGGAAAGGCATGTGAGATACTTGGTATATCAAGACCTACCTTAAATAAAAAGATGAAATTCTACGGGATATCCTTCAAACCTCGCCAAAATTTTTAAAAATTTTCAATTTTTAAAAATTTTTAAAATATTTAAAGTTTTTAAAACATAAATAATTACCAAATAGATCCCCCTATTTTAGTCAACATCTCGAAATAACTAAACAATCTTATTTTAAATATTTTGGCATGTTTTTTGAATTATATGATTATAGATAATTAAAAATTTTAGGAGGATAAAAAAATGGAAAATAAGACCGAGGTTTTTAATATTGCCTCTGAATTGCTTGAAAAAAATGCAGTCTATCGTAAGAACAAGACAGCAATCTACTGTGGAAACAAAAAGATTACATACGGAGAACTCCTTGAAAATGTAAACAAGTTTGCAAATATCCTGGCTGAATTGAATATTTCACCAAGAGAGAGGGTGATGATACACCTGCCCGATACCCCAATGTTTTTTTATGCCTTTCTCGGAAGCATAAAATATGGAGCATGGCCTGTTCCTGTAAATACTATGCTGAATGTGGATGATTATGAGTATCTTTTATCAGACAGTGAGGCAAGGGTGCTTGTTACAGAGAAGGAAAGCAATGCCGCAAAGGCAAAAGTCAACCATCTATGCTATAAACTCTATGTAGATGACTTTTTACCATACTATCTACAGAAGGCATCTGGTGAAGCTAAAACCTATCCATCAAGAAGGGAAGACATAGCATTCTGGCTTTATAGTTCAGGAAGCACAGGTAAACCTAAGGGCGTGCCCCATAGACATATAGATATGGCGCATTCAGCAGATAATTATGCCTTATCAGTTTTAGGATTAACACAAAATGATATATGCTTTTCCGTAAGCAAGCTTTTCTTTGCCTATGGCCTTGGTAACGGTCTTGCTTTTCCATTAAGGTATGGTGCGTCAGTTGTTCTTCTGCCACAACCGCCAAGTCCAGAAAATGTAATAGAGACCGTAAAAAATTTTAAGCCCACAGTATTTTTTGGTGTCCCTACACAGTATAACTCTGTCCTGAAAAGGATGGATGATTTAGAAGAAAACCCTTTTCAATCAATAAGAATCTGTGTATCTGCAGGAGAGGCATTGCCACCGGAGATCTTTAAAAAATGGAAAGAAAAGACAGGCTTAGAAATATTAGACGGTATAGGTTCAACAGAGGCACTACATATCTTTATATCCAACAGAAAAGGAGATGTAAAACCAGGGACATCGGGAAGAGTTGTCCCTGGTTATGAAGCAAAAGTCATAGATGAAGAGGGCAATGAAATGCCAGAAGGGGAGGTGGGATATCTTATAATCCGTGGTGAAAGTGTTACCAAGGGATATTGGAATAGACCGAAAGATAACCAGGAAAAGTTTCTCGAAGGCGGATGGTTTAAGACTGGAGATATGTATTCTTGTTCAGATGGTTATTTTGTATATCAGGGAAGGGGCGATGATATGTTGAAGGTAGGTGGTATATGGGTATCACCTGTGGAGATAGAAAATGTCCTTGTCCAACACCCTATAGTCCATGAAGCCGCAGTTGTAGGGCATGAAATAGAGGGTCTTGTAAAGCCATTCGGTTATGTATGTCTTAATGAAGGATTCAGGGATCGTTCTGATAAAGACTCTCTTACAGGTGAGATACTTCAGTTTGTCAGTGAGAAATTGCCTAAATATAAATGGTTGAGGGATGTTTATGTGGTGGAAGAACTTCCAAAGACAGCTACAGGCAAGATTCAGCGGTTCAAGCTGAGGAAATAAATAAAAAAGAAGGGGGGTAAATCAAATGATAAAAACACAGTTTTTAACCAACAAAGACAGCACAGAAGATAAAACATTGAATGAGCTTTTATATATGACGGCTGAGCGTCTTCCTCAGTATAGGTGGCTTATAGAAAATAAAAACAGATTTGTAAAAAAAAGTGATAGTAAATCTGGAGATTAAAAGGAGGGTTTGTTATGAGAAAACACTGGAAAGAGATTATTATTTACATTATCGCAGCAATACTTTTGATTGTAAGGGTTGATTTTTGGTGGTGGGGAAAAAAGATATATCCTTTCATCCTGGGCTGGATAACCGTTCCCATGATCTATCAGTTTTTAATATGGGTTGCAGGTTTTGGGCTCGTTTCTTATATTTGTTTTTCATTGTGGGGTAAAGACCCTGATGAAGTGTAAGATAGGGAGGTAGACATGAACATCCAGACGATACAGGTTTTATCTATTATTGGTTTGTATATGCTGGGGTGTATTATTCTCGGCATAAGAAGTTACAGGAGTGGTGCGAGCGCATCAGACTATTTAATGGCAAGCAGGGAGTTTAAATTTTTTATACTTTTCAGTGCTGTTTTTGGCGCAAATATATCTGCTGTTACCCTGATAGGTGTTCCTGGCACTTCCTACCATGTAGGCTGGATAACATGGGCATACTTTGGAACTGCATGGGCATGGCTCTCACCTCTTTTATTTTATACAATAGGGAATAGAAGCTGGGTGCTTGGAAAAAAATACGATATAGTGACGATATCAGAACTTCTGGGAAAAAGGTGGGAAAGCAAGGGGTTACAATATTTTTCTGCCATGTTTTTATTGTTTTATCTGATCCCTTACCTAATGGTAGGTGTCATCGGTGGTGGAAGAACAATATATGGATTAACCAATGGTGTGATTCCATACTGGACAGGCTCCCTTGTTGTGACACTGGTTGTATGTTTTTATGTTTTTCTCGGAGGCATGAGGGGTGCTGCCTGGGTTAATGCATTACAGACATCCATTTTTTTAATAGGTGGCATTGTCATATTCTTTGTTATTGCATATTCTCTTGGTGGATTTGGTTTTGCAACACAAACTATTGCAGATAAGTATCCTGAATTGTTAAATAGGTCTAATATGTCATGGCAGAGATTTTTTAGCTACGGGATTATTGTATCTCTTGCTGTTCCTGTATTTCCTAATGTTTATAGTAGGCTTCTTACCGGAAAAAAACCATCTGAGCTAAAAAAGACCGTCCTTTTATACCCTATTGCCGGGCTATTAATATTCATACTTATGGCATATGCAGGTATGTGGGGACGAATACCTATTCCAGGTCTTAAAGGAGCTACATCAGATGGTATTCTGCCTATGTTGCTTGCAAAGTATGCACCTGCATGGATAGCAGGTATTCTTGGTGCTGCAATATTCTCAGCGCTTATGTCCACTCTTGATAGCCAATTAATAGCCATAGGCCAGATCTTTTTAAAAGATATTATTATCCCCATAAGGAAAAGTAGTGCATTGAAACAAAATGATGCAACAATAGGGAGGGCACTCGTTATATTCTTTGCGGTGATTGCATTTGTAGGTGCTCTAATCCAGCCTAAAAGCATTATCAATATAATTGAATGGAGTTTTGGTGGCTTTGCCTGTATGTTTATCCCTGTTGTTGCAGCCCTTTACTGGAAACGCTGTGGCAAGATCGCAGTTCTTGGTTCAATTGTTGTGTCACAGTTTTTATCTATAGCCCTCCCCCTGGGAATTGTCCCAAAGTCTATGATGTATGGTATGCTTCCTGCATTTTGGGCAATGGTGGGAGGTTTTATTACCCTTGTTGTCCTTGCATATATTACCCCTGCACAGGATAGGCAATTTACTAAGAGTTTTTTCTCTGTGTTTTCAACTCAATCTGCCTAAAACCCTTTTGATAACCTTCTCGCCGGGTCATCGCAGAACATAGTACCCCCCATAACATGCCCCGAATCTTTGATTCGGGGCATATCCCATATCATAATTTATTCTTTAAGGATTGTTTTTTATACTCTGACTTATCCTACTTGCTATCTGTATATCCCTTTCAGCCTCTTTTAATCTCCCAATCTTTTTTAGGGACTGTGCTCTCAAGATATAGGCGTCTACCAGCTCAGGTGCAAGCTCAATAGTTTTTGTAAAATCATTTATTGCCAGTTCAAAATTTCCAAGACTACTTAGCGCCCTTCCTCTTCTTAGATATACCTCTGGGTATTCTGGATGAAGCCTAATAAAGACATTATAATCGTCTATAGCATCTTTAAATCTGCCGATTTCAAAATAGGCATCCCCTCTAATAACCTTTATCCAAATCAGTGTAGGTCTCATCTTAAGAAGCTTAGTATAGTCTTTAATGGCATCTTCATATCTTTTTGTTTGCATAAAGACTGTTGCTCGTTTACCATAAATGCCGGGGTCATCGGGCTTTAATCTTATTGCCGCTGTATAATCGGCTATTTCATGTGTAAAATCACCTATTCTGGCGTATGCTTCTGCTCTTAGCAAAAAGATTTCCCATCTTTCGGGTTCTATTTTTATTGCCTTAGAAAAATAATCAATAGCCTTCTTTGCATCGCTTTTCTGTAAAAATGCCTTTCCTAAATTTATTAATAAATCAATAAATTCAGGATCGAGCCTAACAGCCTTTAAAAAATTATCTATTGCCTGGTCAAGATCCCCTTTTTCAAAAAAATTGATTCCCCTTTGGTAATATGCTTTTGCAAATTCAGGATTCCTAAACTGTTTCATGTGAGATTTTATTATAAAATTTTTTTCTTTGAATATAAATTTTATTTTAGCCTTTTGGGTGTTTTACTAATTTTTTCCATAAAGGCTTAAAAATGTTTTTGGTATATTAATTGTCCATACAGTGCATGAAATGGGGTTTATTTTAGTTCTTTTTTTAAAAGGTTTTTCTAATGCCTGGGAGGGCGTGCCTATTTTAATCTCACCTATTCCAAGTTGGTTCGAAAAATCAAATATATTCAATGATGTGTGTTGTTGCTTTTTCTCTTTTGTTATCTCTTTTTTTCCCTCAGGTCCTTTTTTCTTATTTTTGTTCTTTTGTGCCTTTATCTGTTGTGACAGGGAATTCCCAGATATAAATTGTTCCTTCTTGAGGTTTCTTAACTATCATATAATTTAGGGGCAATGGTAACTTCATTAGTTCATAATCAGTTGCTTTATAAACCTTCATCCTTAACGAGGTATCCTGCACGAGTTCATATAGATGAACACCCCCTTCTTTTGATTGGCAAAGAGAAGAAGTAGCCATCAATAGAAGAAAAATTACGGTAAAGATAGTATATCTCAAAACCATAAAACAAAAATAAATCTATTTAATGATTCTGTCAAGAAAATAGCCAAAAGACAAAAAAAGTTTTGTTGACAACGTATTTTTTCTTATGATAACTAAACATTCATGAAAGAGAGATACCCCTATATATTTTCTCAAGGCAAAATAGGTAGTCTTATTACAAAGAACAGGATCAAATACGCAGCCACAGAGACGAATTTTCCATATGGTGATGGATATGTAAGCGAAAGAGAGATTGCTTACATGGAGGCACAGGCAAAAGGTGGGGCAGGTATTGTAACCACCCAGGGAGCATATCCTGACCCAAAAGGAGAGGGTAAGGGCTTTAAAGGTATGATGGCAATATATGATGACAGGTTTATACCAGGTCTTGCCCGAATAGCAGATGTGATAAAAAAGAACGGTGCATTATCATGCATCCAAATACTCCATTGCGGAAGAGAAGGAGGGGTAGAGCTTGATTATTGTCTTATGCCGTCTATAGTGCCTCAAAGGCTATCGTATTTCAAAAAACCACGAGAGATAACAAAGGATGAGATAAAGCAGGCAGTTAAAGATCATATCCAGGCTGCAAGAAGAGCTGTAGATGCAGGATTTGATATGATTGAGCTCTCTGGGATTGTGGGATATCTACTATCTACATTCATATCGAGCTATACAAACAAAAGAACAGATGAATACGGGGGTTCAATAAAGGATAGATGCAGGCTTATGGTGGAGGTGATCCAGGGTGTAAAGACACAGGTAGGAGAAAGAGTCCCTGTAGGCATAAGGTTATGCGGTATTGAGCTTCTTGATGACAGGGGAGGAAATACATTTGAAGAAAGCATAGAGAGCTTTAAGATAGCAGAGGAGGCAGGCGCAGATTATCTAAGCGTAACCATAGGATGGCATGAATCATCTATACCTGTTATAACAAGGGATGTGCCTATGGGCCACTGGCTCTATGTTGCCGGAGAGATAAAAAAGCATGTCCATGTCCCTGTAATGATGGCATTCCGTCAGTTTTTACCCCATATACCCGAGAAGGCCATAGGCGATGGAATAATAGATTTCTGGGAGGCATGCAGGCCTATGATTGCAGATCCGGAAATGCCTAATAAAATAGCCTCAGGGAGAGAAGAAGAGATCATCCCATGTATTGCCTGTAATCTTTGTTTTTCAAGACTCTATTATCATCAGCCAATTATGTGCTCTGTAAGGCCATCCCTTGGCCATGAAGGAGAGCTTGAATGGGGATACTATGGTTTTAAAAGGGTGGATAGGCCTAAAAACATAATAGTTGTAGGCGGTGGTCCTTCAGGCCTTCAGTTTGCTTCAGTAGCTGCAAAGAGGGGACACAAGATTAAACTCTTTGAAAAAGATGATGCCCTTGGAGGAGATACTATCCTTGCCTCTAAGATAGACTCAGGTGAGGAAGAGCTTTTAAGGCCTATAAGGTATCTTGAAGGTGAATGCAGAAGGGCAGGCGTGGAGATAAAAACAGGGGTCCTTGTAACATCAGAGATACTAATGAGAGAGAATGCAGATGCAATAGTTGTGGCAAATGGTGCAAAGACAAGAAGATTTAAGGATGCATCGGACAACTTGGTCTGGACATATAAGGACATATTAGGAGAAGGTAAAAAACCACCTAAAAAGAGTGTAATCATAGATGGCTGTGGTGTTGGTCTTGCAGTCGCAGTATTTCTTTCAAGACAAGGGGGGTTCGAGCTTACAATCATAGAAGAAGGAAATCGTTTGGGAAGGGATATGAACCCCTTTTATCTGTGGAGGTTTATCCAGATTTTAAAAAGAAATATGGTTAATATACTGACTGGTTCAAAAATAATAGATGTGAAAGACAAAACCTTAACTGTAAAATCATCAAAAGGTAAAATCAGAGTGGATTTTGAAGGTTTAATCTTAGCTGGCCGAGAAAGCAGTGTAGAAGATTTTAGCGGTATTAAGGCTTATTCAAAAGAGTTATATTTCATAGGTGATGCAAAAAAGCCAAGAAGATTAAACAATGCAATCCATGACGGATTTCGATTAGGGATGGTTATATAAATGGTTCCATTCATCGATAAAGATAAGTGTACAGGATGCGGCAACTGCTTTGAGGTATGCCCACCAGCGGCAATTTCCATAAAAGACGGTTTAGCCCACATCGAAGCTGAATTTTGTGAAGAGTGCGGTTTCTGTGCAGCCTCATGTCCTGTAGAGGCAATAATAATAAAATTTCCTACATTTCTATAAAAGATTAGGGTCATCAGTTTTTATTATGATCTCACTAATATTTTTTTCTTTTTCTGCAAGAACAACGCCTTTTAATGCAACAGGTGAAAGACCATCAACTGGTTCATCATAAACATTTAATCCACAGGCACCACTTAATTCAACCACCTGCCTTACCACCTGATTTGTTTCTTCACTTATATGAAGGGTTCCTTTTTTATCCTCAAGGCTTATGGTGCTGCTAAAATCATTAAACCTGCATAAGATCTTAAAATCTCTTCCACTTTCTTTGACAATGTAAAGATTTGTTGCGCCCTTAAGGGCTGAATCTAAAATATCCTTTTCCATCTTTATTCTTTTAATATGTATATCCATGTTACAACCTCAAATTCAGTTTTTTATTTTTTCATACATCAAAAACCCTTGAAAAAGGTCTTTTTGTTCTAAGCTAAATCCGCTTTACTCCTTAACCTTTACTATATTTCTATAAAGGTGCATTTATCTGACCTTGACACAATAATCCTGATTTATTTGTATTTTTTTATTTTTTAATCCCTCTTCTGCACCCCATTGTTTCATGATTGCATAGAGGTCTGAAGGACAATATGCTTCTGGCTTTTTTGGCAATTTTCCTGCCTCTACTTTTGTGAAAAATCCCTCTTTAATGTCAACAGGCTGATTTGGATATGCTGGATTATATACACTCACTGTTTCAGAGATAGAGAATATGATCGTTTCTTCTTTCTCAGACGATGCTGTAAACCATTCTGTTCCCCTGGCACCTATTACTGCTGTAGGAGTCCTTATCTCAAATCTCGAATTGGGGTCAAAAAATTTCTCTGCCTTTGCATGGATTGCACCAGTTTTTACGAGAATTACGCCTTTTCTTGTGTTTCTATCTAATAGAAAATCTGTAATCTCAACCTTTGTATTGCTGCCAATGGTCAAAAGGCTACTATCAATGAGCATTAATTTTGTCCTTGCTATCTCACCGGTGACAAGAAGGTCTTTAATCTCAACAGAATCATTTATATTGGGTCTTATAAAAGTTTTAATTCTTTTGAGAGATACATCGCCTTTTACATCAGTAAATCTGCCAATTGGATCTCCAAGACAAGGGGCTGTAATTATAGTAATCAGGAAGATACAAAGAAAAAAGGTTTTCATATTATGGACCACATACACGGGGAATTATTGTACCATCCATGTATATCTTTGGGCTAAATTCTCCTCCTAATCGAGGGGGACTCCAGGCACATTGTATATGCCAGTGGATATCTTTTTTTACTTCCTGGCTACTGCCGTTATCATAAAGGAGCCGAATATTGTTTATATACTGTTCTGAGATATCAATCCTGTTTTCTTTAATGTATCCTTCAGCTATGGAAAGTGCCTCTGATAAGGAGATATCAGGCTTGAATGAATGGACAGTCTTAATTACCTGTTTTTTTATTTCTTGGTGTTGCGCAGTGCATATAATAGGATATATAAGGATAAAACTCAAGATGATTATTTTTTTCATAAAACTCCTATTGTTCTATTTCAATATAACATGATAGATACTTTTTTCAAAGTTTTTTGCCCTGAGGCATATGATTTGAGAAAGAACCAAAAATATTTTCATATTCAATGTAAAGGGCTTTATAGCGAGACCAAAAATATTTTTTATATTTGATTTGAATTAAGACAGTAGATTTCTTAAAATAAGAAAAAGTTTTTATCTAATTTATGGGTATGGAGGAGTAGATGGGTGAATTCCATGAGGCTGTCATAATAGGAGGAGGACCTGCGGGATTGACGGCTGGTTTATACCTTATGAGGGCAGGAATAGATGCATTACTTTTAGAAAAGGTCATATTAGGAGGCGCACCTTTAAATACCTGGCAGATAGAGAATTATCCTGGTTTCCCTGAGGGTATTTCAGGAAGGGAACTTATGAACAGGTTTTCTGCCCAAGCAAAGGCATTTGGCTTAAAGATAAAAGAATTTGCCCAGGTGGAACAGGTATCAATGGATAAAGGTTTATTTACCATAAAGACTGACTCTGATGTTTATGAGGCAAAGGGGATGATCGTTGCTACAGGCACCGAATCGGTTAAGCTTGGTATTCCAGGAGAAGACATATTCATCGGGAGGGGCATATCATACTGTGCTACATGTGATGGTATGTTTTTTAAAAATCTTGATGTTGCAGTCATTGGTGGTGGAGATGCTGCCATAGAGGAAGGTCTATCCCTTGCCAATTTAGTTCGTAAAATCTATTTGATTCATAGAAGAGATACGCTAAGGGCACAGAAGATACTTCAGGAAAGGGCATTTAAAAACCCTAAATTTGAATTTTTATGGAATAAAAAACCGATAGAATTTAAAGGAAAAGAACAGATAGAATCAATTGTCTTGGAAGATACAAAAGATGGCAGTCATTCTGAACTCAAGATAGACGGTGTTTTTGTATATGCAGGTTCAAGGCCTGATGTGGGTTTTCTGGGCGACCTTATTGAAAAGGATAATGGAGGATTTATCATCACAGACGAACAACTTGCTACGAAGACAAGGGGTATATTTGCAGCTGGTGATGTGAGAAAGAAGACGTTGAGGCAGGTATCCACGGCAGTGGGCGATGGCGCACTGGCTGCTTATGAACTCGAGAGATTTATATTGGAGACAAGGACATAGTTTTAATGCTTATGTATAAACGCTATTTTTTATTATCCTTAATCCTATTTTTTTTACATACATCTGTTTTCGCTGCAGAAAATATTGTCTTTTATTTGATAGGGGAACAAAAGGCATCAGAAATTAATACGATAAAGAGATATTTTGAGAAAAAGAAATTTAAAGTAAATATATTTAGCCTTGTTGGCCAAGTGGATAGGCACCTTGATAACATAAATAAAATAAATAGCCTCAAGGCAAGTATGTTGATAGCCTTTAATATTGAAATAACTGATAGTGAAGGATGTTTTATAGCCATATATAACCCTCCTATAAAACCAGGGAGATTTAAAGCTATAGAGGAGGCTCCTGGTTTTTATGGAGCAGAGTCAAAAAATCTTGCCGGTGCCATAGCCTCTTCTTTTAATGTAAGGGTTAAAGAGATACCGCTTTTTCCATTAATAGGTTTAGATATGCCAAGCGTCTTTGTGAATATCCAAACCCATAAGGACGGAATTAACTTGGCTTTTGATAAATTATATTCAGGAATCGAGAATTATTTGAAAAGGGGAAAAAAAGATGAGAGATAATGCAAGACAGAATGACAGAATAAGGGATCTGAAGATCACGAGAGGCTTTTTAAAATATCCAGAAGGTTCAGTCCTTGTTGAAATGGGTGAGACAAAGGTTATATGTGGTGTAAGCATAGAAGAAAAGGTCCCACCATTTCTTAAAAATACAGGTAAGGGATGGTTAACGGCAGAATATTCCATGCTTCCCAGGTCAACACACACAAGGACAGTAAGGGAATCTGTAACAGGAAGGGTAGGAGGAAGAACCCATGAGATCCAGAGACTTATTGGTAGGGCACTTAGGGCTGTTGTAAATCTCGATATATTAGGTGAGAGGACATTGTGGATCGACTGCGATGTCATACAGGCAGATGGAGGGACAAGGACGGCGAGTATAACAGGGGGTTATGTGGCCCTTGTGGAGGCATTATGGGCTATGAAGAAAAAAGGTATAATAGAAAAGATACCAATGAAAGATTCTGTTGCTGCCATAAGTGTAGGTATTGTGGGTGGGGAGATACTCCTTGACCTATCTTATGATGAGGATTCAAGGGCAGAGGTAGACATGAATTTTGTAATGACAGGAAGGGGGCTGCTCATAGAGGTGCAGGGCACTGCTGAAAAAACGGCATTCACAAAAGAACAATTAGATACCATGTATCTATATGCATGCAAGGGAATAAACGAGATAACAAGACAGCAAAAGATAGCCCTTGGCAATATGTTTCCTATGTAAAAGGGTTCTTATGGATAGAAAGGTAATCGTTGCAACAGGTAATTTAGGAAAGTTTAATGAGATAAAGAGACTACTTTCCCAAGAATTTGATGTTTTTTATTCCCTTAAGGATTTCAAAGAAAAAATAGAGATCATTGAAGATAGTCCTTTTTATGTAGAGAATGCCATAAAAAAAGCCAGGAAGGTGGGCAATAGAATAGGTTTTAATACAATAGCTGATGATTCAGGTCTTGAGGTAGATGCCTTAGGGGGAAGGCCTGGTATATATTCATCAAGATATGGAAAAGACGATGCGGATAGAATAAACAGACTGCTTGGTGAACTTCAGGGGGTGCCATGGGAAAAAAGGACTGCAAGATTCGTAGCTTATGTTTCATTTTATATACCTGAAAAAGGCAGTTTTTATGTTTTTTATGGACAATTAAAAGGTTATATAAGTTCTGAGAGAAAAGGAAGTGAAGGATTTGGATTTGACCCTGTGTTCTATCTCCCTGAATATGACAAAAATCTTGCCGAGATAAAATTAGATGAGAAAAATAAGATAAGCCACAGGGGGAGGGCTGTGATTGCATTAAAGAACTTTCTTAATGCAGATTTTTTTAAAAGAACAAGGGTTTTTAAAAATCTTTAAGATTTTTTAAATTGGTTAATGTATGTTGTGGTGTTTTGTTGGTGGTCCCAACGAGGTTCGAACTCGTGTTTTCGGCGTGAGAGGCCGACGTCCTAGGCCACTAGACGATGGGACCTTTTTGACGAGTTTTGATGTTATAGTATCAAAAAAAAGTTGCCTTTTCCAGAGAAAAAATTTAAAAATGATATATATAAGGATTAAATCATGGATAGCCAATTCATCCCATACAATAAAGCACCGGATATAATAAAATCACCGGCATTTTGGTTTATATTCAAGGCAAACAAGATGCTTGTAAAAGAGGTTGGTCATGAGGTGATGGTGCCTATAATGATCCGTCCAGAGGAGATGCACATAAAACCAATACGCATTCACTATTTGGGAAGATTTCAGGAAAGAGATTGCTTTGCTGCAGAGATGTCGGAATCTCAGTCTGTTTCCAAGGATTTAGCCTTCCAAAGTCTCTGGCAACTCTACGACTATCTTGATGATGACATTTTCAACATCGCCATAAGGGCAAAACAGATAACTAACTGGGATAGGACAAGTATTTTTTGCAGCAGATGCGGTTCCAGGACAAAGGATAAAGACAGGTTGAGGGCAAAAGAATGCCCTGATTGTGGACTCGTTATTTTTCCTCGGATATCCCCTGCCATAATCGTCCTTGTGGAAAAAGAAGGAAAAATCCTCCTTGCCAAGGCTGTAAGATTCAAGGAAGATATTTACAGTATCCTTGCTGGTTTTGTAGAACCAGGAGAGACATTAGAAGAGGCAGTAGAAAGGGAGGTAAGGGAAGAGGTAGGAATAGAGATTAAGAATATTAGGTATTTTGGAAGCCAGCCCTGGCCATTTCCTGATTCCCTGATGATAGGTTTTTTAGCCAAATATAAAAGCGGTAGGATTAAAATAGATAAAGAAGAGATTGTAGATGCCAGATGGTTTTCGCCTGAAAATCTACCCAATATACCGGGTAATATAAGTATTGCCAGGAGGATGATAGATTGGTTTTTGAGTCAGCATAAGAAAGGCTGATTAGATATATTCACAGAAAATAATAAAAAAGGAGGGGGGATATGGAAGAAAAAAAGGTAACAAAAGAGGAATTGCTTGCCAAGGCAAAAAAACCTGCCCAGGATGCCCTTAAGATGCATCCGTTCTACAAAGGCAAGATTGAGGTGGTCCCTAAATGTATTATAAGGGATTTCAGGGATTTTGCCATATGGTATACACCAGGTGTTGCAGAGCCATGTAGGGAGATTCAAAAAAATCCTGAACTGGCGTATGAGTATACCAATAAGGCAAATATGGTAGGTGTTGTTACAGACGGGACAAGGGTTCTCGGTTTGGGTGATATTGGTCCTTTGGCAGGTATGCCTGTCATGGAGGGAAAGGCGTTATTGTTTAAATATCTTGGTGGTGTTGATGCCTTCCCAATATGCCTTGATACAAAGGACGCCGATGAATTCATAAGGACAGTAAAGATTTTGTGTCCGTCTTTTGGAGGCATTAACCTGGAAGATATAGAAAATCCAAAGTGTTTTTATATATTAGAGAGACTAAGGGCAGAGGCCCCTATACCAATATGGCATGATGACCAACAGGGCACTGCTGCAGTGACCCTCGCAGGGCTTATAAATGCCCTTAAAATCGTAAATAAAAAGATAGAAGATGTAAAGATCACCATGATAGGTATAGGTGCTGCCAATGTTTGTATAGTCAGGATGCTCATCAAGGCAGGGGCAGATCCAAAAAAGATGATTATTGTAGATAGTAAAGGTATTTTAAACAGAAAAAGGGATGATATAAAGCCTACACACAAGGAAAAACTTGAATTTTGTCAGATAACAAATGCCGAGAATAGAGAAGGCGATATGGCAGCTGCCATAAAGGGACAGGATGTTCTTATTGCCCTATCCAAATCAGGGCCTGACGTCATCCAGAAAGACTGGATATCGACTATGGCTGATAATTCCATTGTATTTGCCTGTGCTAATCCTATTCCAGAGATATGGCCCTGGGAGGCAAAGGAGGCCGGTGCAAGGGTTGTAGCTACAGGGAGAAGTGATTTCCCCAATCAGGTGAACAATTCTGTTGGCTTTCCCGCCATCTTTAGAGGAACTCTGGATGTGAGAGCTAAAACCATTACAGATGAGATGTGTATAGCTGCTGCATATGAGCTTGCAAAATGCGCAGAAGATAAAGGTTTAAGAGAGGATTATCTCCTTCCAACGATGGATGAATGGGAGGTATTTCCAAGAGAGGCTGTAGCTGTGGCAAAAAAGGCAATCGAACAGGGAATAGCAAGGTTAAAATTTACAGAAAAAGAGCTTTTTCAAATGGCAGAGACAAAGATAAAAAGAGCAAGAGAAGAGGTGGGCCTACTTATGGAAAAAGGCATAATACCTCCGTATAATGAATAAGACCATTTATAAGGTTTTGCAGAACCTTTTCTTTGAGGAGTTTATGGAGTTATAGGGGGGGTTGCTTTATTAAAACGATTTAGACAAAAAATAGATCGAGGTGTAATATGAGAGAGATACACACAGATGAGATTATATCTGCTTTAGAAAATCTTTTTATAGATGCCAATATAAACCTGTCTCAATTTGTCCTGGATACATTTGCCAAGGCAATAGACAGGGAAGAATCTCCTGTAAGCAAAGAGGTATTGAGGGAACTTATTAACAATGCAGAGATAGCAAGTAAAGATAATATACCCATATGTCAGGATACAGGGCTTGCAGTCACATTCCTTGAGATAGGTCAGGATGTCCACATAGTGGGGGCAAATCTTGAAGATGCTGTTGCAGAGGGTGTAAGGAGGGCATACAAAAAGGGTTACCTCAGGAAATCATGCTGTGACCCATTTACAAGAAAAAATACAGGTGATAACACCCCACCTATTTTGCATATAAAGATTGTCCCAGGCGAGAGGATTAGAATTGTGGTGTTGCCAAAAGGTGGTGGAAGTGAGAATTATGGAGAGGTAAGGATGTTGATACCATCTCAGGGTAGAGAAGGTGTAAAATCATTTGTCCTTGAAATGGTAAAAAAAGGTGGACCAAATCCATGTCCTCCTATTATAGTGGGCGTTGGTATTGGGGGCAACTTTGAGACATCTGCCCTTTTATCCAAAGAGGCGCTTATGGTGCCCATAGGTGAAAGGAATAAGGATCCTGTATTGGCAGAACTTGAAGAGGAACTTCTTGAGGAGATAAATAAAACAGGAATAGGCCCTCAGGGTTATGGAGGAACCGTAACTGCCCTGGATGTCCATGTAAAATCCATGCCATGTCACCTTGCATCTCTGCCGGTTGCTGTGAATATTCAGTGTCATGCCCATAGGATTAAAGAGACAATGATATAGTTAGGTTTAATGGGGAAATTGAAGGCTTTAATCTGCAATATTTTGAGCTGATAAAAACACAAAGAAATATGGGGGTGAAGAATGGATATCAAGGTAATCACCACACCACTCGATGATGAGGTGATAAAAGGATTAAAGGCAGGTGATAAGATTTTTTTAAGTGGCCATATATATACTGCCAGAGATGCAGCCCATAAGAGGTTTGTTGACTCCCTTGAAAGAGGCGAAAGCCTTCCTATAGATATTAAGGGACAGATTATATACTATTGCGGTCCTTCTCCTGCTCCACCGGGTAAGGTTATAGGTGCATGTGGGCCCACTACAAGTTCGAGAATGGACGCCTATGCACCAAAACTCCTTTCATTGGGTTTGAAAGGTATGATAGGAAAAGGTAAAAGGTCTCAGGTAGTAAAGGATGCTATTTCGCAGTATAATGCCGTTTATTTCGGGGCAACAGGTGGTGCTGGTGCCCTTCTTTCAAAAAGCGTAATATCCTCAGAGGTTGTGGCATATGAGGATTTAGGCCCAGAGGCTGTGGTAAAACTTGGTGTTGATAAAATGCCCCTTTTTGTGATTAATGATATATACGGTAATGACCTTTATGAGATGGGGACTGCCCGATATAAAAGATAGATGAGTTAGTTTTTTTGACTTTTTAAGGCAAATATTATAAAAAGATAAAAAGAAAGATAGGGGTTGTGAATAATGGGAGAGATACGTATTGCTTTAGCAGGGATTGGAAATTGTGCCAGTGCGCTTATCCAGGGGCTGAATTACTATTCAGAAAAAAAAGATAAAGTTATAGGGCTCATGCATTATTCAATTTGTGGTTATGAACCCGGTGATATAAAGGTTGTTGCTGCATTCGATATAGACAAACGCAAAGTAGGGAAGCCTCTGAAAGAGGCCATATTTTCGCCACCAAATTGCACAAAGATATTTTATGATAATATCAAAAACACTGATGTGATGGTTTCCATGGGCAATGTTCTTGATGGTGTATCACCTCATATGAAGGATTATCCTGAAGAGAGGACCTTTGTTGTTTCTGATCAAAGGCCTGTTGATGTAGAGAAGGTTTTAATGGAAAGCGGAGCAGAGATCTTTTTAAACTACCTCCCTGTCGGTTCAGAAAATGCGGCAAGATTTTATGCCCAGTGCTGCCTTAATACAGGCGTAAGTTTTATTAATTGTATCCCTGTTTTTATTGCCTCTGATAAAGAATGGGCATTAAGATTTATGGAAAAGAATATCCCTATTATCGGTGATGATGTCAAGTCACAGATAGGTGCCACTATAATACACAGGATGCTTACAAAGCTTTTCAGTGATAGAGGTGTCCGAATAGACAGGACTTATCAATTAAACACAGGTGGAAATACTGATTTTCTTAATATGCTCAATAGAGACAGGCTCGTTTCAAAAAAGATATCCAAGACAGAGGCTGTCCAGTCTATACTTAATGACCCATTGCCCCCTGACTGCATTCATGTAGGTCCATCTGATTATGTTCCATGGCAAAATGACAATAAGGTCTGTTTTATGAGGATCGAGGGTAGGATATTTGGGGATGTGCCTATGAATATGGAACTAAGATTGTCTGTGGAAGATTCACCCAATAGTGCCGGGTGCATCATTGATGCCATAAGATGTTGTAAGGTAGCAAGGGATAGAAAGATTGGAGGGGTTCTCGAATCTATCTCGGCCTATACAATGAAACACCCTATAAAGCAGATACCAGATGACATCGCCAGGGACATGGTAGAAGAGTTCATCCAGGGAAAAAGGGAGAGATAGATTCATTTGATCAGCGCTAAGTTCGGGCACTCTCTTGACCCATTCATAATAAAGATTTATCGTTTTTTTTTCAAAGACCGTATCATAAATCCCAATATTTTAACAATACTCGGATTGTTTTTCAGCTATCTTTCCTGTATTTTTACCGCCCTCGGTTATATATTTATAGCAGGTTTAGCCCTTCTAATATCTGGTTTTTTTGATCTTCTTGACGGTGCATTAGCGAGGGTTTCAAAGAAGGTAACGTCTTTTGGCGGCTTTCTTGATTCAGTCCTGGATAGATATTCAGATTTGTTTATACTATATGGTATCCTTATATTCTTTTTAAGGAGGTCTCAAGTTTTTTGGTGTCTCATAACAGCGATGGCAATGATAGGTATAGCCATCATACCTTATGCAAAGGCAAGGGCTGAAGCAGCATCTATCAAATGTAATACAGGATTACTCGAAAGACCTGAAAGATTGATTATCCTTTTAATTGGCATGTTTTTCCATATCCTTGATTATGCCATAGTTGTCCTTGCAGTATTATCTCATATAACTGTGATACAGAGAATAATGTTTGTATGGAAGCAGGCTTACAAGTCTCAATAGATGAGTCGATCAAAGACCTCTGCAAAGCATACAAAGGTCTTTGATCTCATCTTTTACAATTAAGGTTTCTTATATCTAAGCCATAAGAATGATTAACAAAAATTGCTAAAACCTTAATAAACGAGTTTTTTTAGATTTGATTATTATTTCTTTCCTGCACTTCGTTTTGAGGCTTTTAAAGGATTGATCTTCTGTTCTTCTACTTTTTGGACCTTCTTTACATGGGTTGCCATGGGGCATGAACCTTTCTGCCATTTTTGTGCAGGATATGGAAAACTTGAGCAATATTTGCCTGTTTCAAACTCTACTATTCTTGCACAACCTTCGCAGCTTTCTATAATGGTGTAACATTGACCTCCATTATATGAACATCCTGTCTTTTTCATGAAGATACACTCGATTCCAGGTTTTAATGTTTGGCACTGCATAGCGGCACCACCTCCTAAAAGATTATATAAAAGCGTCAATATAAACAATATTTTTGTAAAAAAGTCAACACAAATATGTTATAAACTTCAATGATTATAAAGATATAAAAAAGTAGGAGGGGACATGAATTATTTAACCCGCGCGCTAAAAGGCATATTTTTTATTTTTTTGATAGTGCTTGTTATGGAGTTTTATGGGTATGCATCTGCATCAGAAAAACGGGATTCAGGTGTGGAAGATCAGATAAATCTTGAGGTTACCGTGTATAACAGCAATATAGGACTCGTAAAGGACAAGAGGAGCTTAAAACTCGATAAAAAAGGTTTAGTTGAACTGAGATTTATGGATGTGGCTTCCAAGATAATCCCTGAAAGCGTGAGTATCAAACCTATAACAAATCCTAATAATTTTTTTGTCCTTGAACAGAATTATGAATATGACCTTTTAAACCCCATGAAACTTGTGGATAAGTATGTGGGTAAACAGGTTAAACTCTTATATAAAAATCCTTACACCGATAAAGAGCAGGTGGTTACAGCCACAGTGCTTTCCAATAATGACAATAATCCTGTATATAAAATAGGCAACGAGATTACCTTTAATTATCCTGGTAGGATTTTATTCCCTGAGGTCCCGGCAGACCTCATATCGAAACCCACACTTGTATGGCTCCTTGATAATAGGGTTATATCCAAACAGGAACTGGAGGTTTTATATCTTACCAATGGCATAAATTGGCGTGCAGACTATGTCCTTGTCTTAAATGATAAGGATACAAGGTCAGACCTTTCTGGTTGGGTAACCATAGATAATAAAAGCGGAACATCATACAGCAATGCAGTTTTGAAACTCGTTGCCGGTGATGTCCATAGGGTAAAGCCAAAACGTATTGCAATGGAGGCTGATATTGCCTTTGCAAAGAGCGCTGCTGCCCCACAATTCAAGGAAGAGGCATTTTTTGAGTACCATATATACACACTCGATAGAAGATCTACAATTAAAAATAACCAGACTAAGCAGATAAGCCTGTTGAGCGCACAGAATATACCCATCAAAAAAGAGTTTATATACAGTGGCAGGGATTATTATCTTTTGAATCTTTATAGGGAGATAATAAAGACGGATAAGGTGGGTGTATATATAGAGATTTCCAATAAAAAGGAGAATAATTTAGGTATGCCTTTGCCAAAAGGGACAATCAGAGTCTATAAATACGACACCCAGGGCAGTCTCCAGTTTGTGGGTGAAGACTCTATAGAACATACCCCTAAGGATGAAAAGATAAACATTAAACTTGGTGATGCCTTTGATGTAGTGGCATCAAGAAAGCAGATGAGCTATGAAAAGATATCAAAAAATGTCATAGAGGTTGCCTTTGAAATATCTCTGAGAAACCACAAAAAAGAAGATATAACAGTGAAGGTTATAGAGCAGATGACAGGGGACTGGAAGATACTTGAGTCCTCCCATGAGTATCAAAAACAGGATGCCTTTCGTATCACCTTTCATGTCCCTGTAAAAAAGGACAAAGAAGAAAAATTGACATATAAGGCAAGGATCAAGTTTTAAAAATGGGTAGTCATCATATAGGGACAAGCGGTTTCTCATTTGAAGATTGGAAGGGCGAGGTCTATCCTAAGAACATTAAAAATCATGATATGCTTCCTTTTTACGAAAAAGAGCTGGGTTTTGATACCCTTGAAGTCAATTTTACCTATTATGCCCTTCCAACTCACAAAACTATGGAATCATTCTATAGGAGGACATCAGATGATTTTACCTTTTTTGTAAAAGGTTATAAAGGATTTACGCATACAAAAAAAGATGAGGGATTTAAGGGTTTATGCAATACATTCAGAGAGGGATTAAAGCCTCTGGGCAAGAAGCTCAAAGGCATTTTATTCCAGTTTCCCTATGCCTTTAAACCAACAGAGGATAATATCAAATACCTTGAGGCTATTAAAGATGAATTCATTGATTTTGAATCTGTTATTGAATTCAGAAATGAAATGTGGCTCAAGGATAGATATATTGATTTTCTTAAGGCCATGTCTTTGGGGATATGTATTGTGGACGAGCCTAAATTAAAAGGCCTTATGCCTTATCATCCTGTTCTTACCTCTAAGACCGGGTATTTTCGTTTTCATGGAAGGAATGAAAACTGGTTTAATGCACCTTCTGAAGTAAAGTATGACTACCTTTATTCAGAAGAAGAATTAAAGGGTTTTGCCCCTTCCATAAGAGCAATAACAGAAAAATCATATGTTACATTTATATATTTCAATAACTGTCACCTCGGAAAGGCAGTAAGAAACGCATGGAGGCTTAAGGAGCTATTAAAAGAGAACTGAAGAGGGTTTATCTGTTTCTTAGAATTACCAAATACTCAGAGGCATCAAGATACCCATCGCCATTTTTGTCATATTCTTTAAATTTTTCCATAGTAATGTTAGGCATTATTACACTCAGTTCTACTGGTGTTATCTTTCCATCCTTGTTATTATCTATATCCCTGAAGCTATAACCCTGTGTCTTTGGTCTCTCGAATTTTGCCTGTAATCTTTGTTTTTTCTTTCTTGTAACCTTTTCCTCTATCACCTCAGTCTGTTTAACTTCTGACTGTTTTTTCGATGATTTTAATACCCTTGCGCCTAATGGGGTATAGACTATCTTTAGCCAGTCACCTGTTTTTATATCGTTTATGTTTCCATATCCTTTAAAAGAGGCGTTTGACACATCAAGGTTGATAGGCCTACCACCTATTCTTAATATAACCGTATTGCTATCCACATTGACCTTTATTACCTGCCCGTTTATATAGTTTTTTGAAAAGACATAAGAGGGCGTAAAAGATATAATGCTTGTAAAAAGAAATACAATTAGTAAGATGTTCAATTTAAACACATCATGATATAATCATTAGACGAATATTTTTGTCAAGATTAATTAAAGAAGAGTCATTATAATCAAATGTTTTTCATATAGAATTTTATAAACTGCTTTTCTGTTAATAGCAGCTTTAAAAATAGTAAGAAAAATGAAGTTTATAAAAGTCTTGGGTCATTGGTTTGTTAACGTAATAAAAAAATTAGTTGACATTGATTATCTTTTGTTTGTCTAATTAATATATTAACAGCATGGGAGGCTTTTCTATGGATTATGGAATTGAGGCATTAAAGGATAAGGCAATAAAAAAAAAGAATATAAATTACGATAATGCCATGAGATTGTATGCCGCAGGTTTAAATAGACCTTTTGTGCTATTTGCCGCTGCTTCAGAGATTATGGAATTTTTTAAAAGTAAGAAAATCACTCTCTGTTCTATTGTAAATGCAAAATCCGGTCTATGTCCTGAAGATTGTAAATTTTGTGCCCAATCAAGCCATCACACAACAGATGCAGACATATATCCACTTCTTTCTTCAGAAGAGTTGATAAAAAGGGCTGAGGCTGCTAAAAGCCAGGGCGCTGGTATGTTCGGGATAGTAACCAGTGGGACCCAGATTGCTACAGAGGAAGAATGGGCTACCATAGAAGAGGCAATAAAAGGTATTAATGCCATTGGTATTAAACCATGTGGTTCTTTGGGTATGCTGAGTGAATCAGATGCAAGGAGACTAAAAGATGCAGGACTCTTTAGATACCATCACAACCTTGAGACGGCCAGGAGTAATTTTGGCAATATATGCACAACTCATCGATATGAAGAAGATATAGAAACTGTAAAAAATGCAAAAAAGGCAGGGCTTAGCACATGCTGCGGCGGCATAATAGGCCTTGGAGAGTCCATGGAGCAACGTATAGAGCTGGCATTCACCATAAAGGAACTGGATGTAGACTCTGTGCCTATAAATATACTAAACCCCATAAAAGGTACACCCCTGGAGAATCAACCCCTTCTTTCACCCATGGAAATTCTTATCACCCTTGCAATATTAAGATTTATACTCCCTGATAAGGATATAAAGGTTTGTGGGGGAAAGGAAAAAAATCTTAGACAGTTATTGCCCCTAACAATCGTGGCAGGGTGTAATTCATTGATGACGGGTAACTATCTTACTACACTTGGAAGAAATGCTGAATCGGATATAGAGATGATCAGGGACCTTGGATTTTACCCTGACATATGATATAGACCTCAGAACTGGATGTCCTCGATGCCTCAGGTTTATAGATGATCACCTTTTTGAACATTGTTCTCAGCTCTGTTGCCATAGGTTTGAAGATATCTGTAAAAAATGATTTGAAGATAAAATTACCATCTTTTTTCAATGAGATATGGACAATATTTCTCGCTGCCTCGTATATTTCATAGATGTTTTTATCATCTGTCTCACGTATGCCTGTAAGATTGGGTGCTATATCGCATGTTATAGTGTCAAATATTTCTATGGAAGCCTCGGCCATAATCTCTTTTACATCAACCTTTTTTATATCAACCTGAAAGGTCTTGATGTTTGTTTTATTAATAGGTTGAGTAGGCAGTATATCTATTCCAATTACACGGCCCTTTTCTCCCACTGTGTGGGATATATATTGGAGAAAACTGCCAGGTGAACAACCGAGGTCAAGGACACGATCGCCCTTTTTTATAAGTTTATATCTACCCTGTATCTCTTCAAGTTTATAAATACTTCTTGCCCTATAGCCATCTTTCTTTGCCTTTTTAAAAAATGTATCCTTAAGTTCATTTTTTTTCATAAGGATTTATAATAAGGCTATTTTCTTTTCCATATTCTTCTTTTTTTTCATAAAGTGATTTCAATGATTTTTCTATCCAGAATAACAAGGCATCTTTTATTGTATCATTACTTTTTAGAATCTCCATAATACCTTTATAGTATTCATATTCTTTGTGGCAGTAGAAAATCAATGCATAGTGTTCCAGTGTTCTTTTAAATATAGGAATGGTCTTTTTAATCTTTTGTGATTCTAAAAATTCATTAAAAAATTTCTGTTTATTCTCTTCAATTATGTATTGAGGTAGAACTATGGAAGGTTTGATTATATAATCATATCTTTTCAATTCCTCTTCTATATCATCCCATTCAATAAAAAATGTTTTAAAGAATCTGTGGTTAAAAATATCATCCATTTTAGAGGTATCTATGTAGTCAGGCACCGGTAGATTATATATATCTTCCGGTTTTTCCATATCATATTTTAAACGACTGAGAAATTTATTTACTTCCATTACCTCTCCCCTAAATTTCCCTGATCTAAAAGATGCTTCATTTATGACATAATAAGCATATTTGGGAGAAACCTCTGTAATAACGAGATATTTTGATATATTCTGTTTCCCTGTATTTAAATAGTGATCTACTTCTGATTTTTTTATCAATACGGTATTTAATTCCATCAATCCCTTTAGATACTGGATATAGGCGTCCATAAAAAGATAATCATTCCCTTTTATATGAAGGGCGATCAGTGTAATCATTTCTTTATTTTCATCGTAATTGGTTATATATCCCGTGCTGGGCTTTGACTCTTCTAATTTCCTTATAACCGATGCCCCTTTTATTGCCGGTTTATCTACATCTACACCAGCAGTCTTCAATATATGAAGGGCCTTCCTTATGAGCTTTTGAATATCTTTTTGCCCTTCTTTTTCATATATGAGATTAAGAAACTTGCCTGTTTCACGGGTTTTTATCTTTGAAATTTTATTCAATAATCGGTATTTATCTTCAAGGGAAAGTTGGAAAAATACATCAACATTTTCGTTTAATTTTTTGTTATCATTAATATTTTTAGCAATAAAGTCAACTAAATTTTCGTCCATTTAACAATTCCTTGTTTTTTTAAATGTTTTTATTCTTGCAGACCACGCCTTTCATCAATCTTGAAGCAACTACCCTTGAATTTCTTTGCATAAGATTTCATTTTTGAAGCAACTTCTTTTATCTCGCCATAATGAGAGAATTGGTTGTATCTATTGTGCGTAATTCCTATGGATAAGGTCATTAAAGAGAATAACCTATTTTTGCCCTGTCTATCTATAGATTCTATAAAACCTTTTTCTTTATCTCCTATATCATAAAAGGTAGGTATGATCTTGTCAAAGGCATCTATTATAGCTTTGGATGCATCTGCTATTCTGTCTGGTGTCATAAGAAATACAAAATCATCGCCACCTATATGTCCTACAAAAGACCTATTAGGTTCTCGGACCTTTATAATATTCAATATCAATCTTCCTGTTGCCTTAATCACTTCATCGCCTCTACCAAAACCGTATTTATCATTGAACGGCTTAAAATTGTCTATATCACAATAGGCGATAGCGAATTCCTCTTTCCTTAAGAGCCTTTCCTGTATTTCTCTGTCTATGGATATATTCCCCGGTAGCCTTGTTAAAGGATTTACCTCGGTGATTCTCCTTGATTTAGATAATGATAACTTTATTCTAAAGACCAGATCTGTTTCAATGTCTTGAATCTTGATATAATCATCTATAAATATTTTGTCTACTTCAGGAAAGGATTGATTATTATTTATAATAGCAACAAAAGATATAGAACCAAATATAGGGTCTGATTTTATCTGATTCACTATATTGAAAAGGTTGTAATCTTGACTCTGCATATCAATGATGACGCCATCAGGGATCTCATCGTAGAAAAAGTTGAATATATAATTTATATCTTCGAGATATTCATATTCAAACTTGTTTGCTAATGTCTTTTCTACCCGCTTTTTTATCTGATTATCTTTCGTAATTATTATAATTTTTTCCATAGGCTAAAAGGGCATTATTCGATGAAAAGTTCATTGGCTATTTCCATTGATTCTTCCAATTCCTTTAATATGTCCTTTATATCTTTATTGCTGAACCCAAGGATAGTCCATGCGATTTCATTGACAGGAGGGACTGTCTTGTCACCGGCAAAACCAAAACCTCTTCCCCTAACCAATATGTCGGCAAAATGGACTATAGATGTCTCAAGGGGAAAGTTTTTTGAAACATTAGGCTTGTGGTGATAGCCTATAATCTCTATAAGATTCATTGGGAAACTCCACTTTTCTGACATCCATTCGCCAGCCTTTGCATGGTCTATAATGAAGACCTCCTTTTCAGCCTCCATTATTGCAAAGCCTTTTCTCTCAGCCAATTTTATGGCACTTTCATAAGAATCCTTAAATTGTAATAATAGTGCTACCTTTCCTATGTCATGGAGAAGCCCTGCAATAGATGATTCCTCTGTTTCTTTTAATCCTTTCTTTTTTGCCATTAACCTTGATGCAATGGCACAGGCAAGAGAATGCTCCCACAGTCCAACCATTACCTTTTTCATAATATCATAAACAGAAACACTTAGAAGCATGCCTTTAACAACGTTGAGACCGAGGAGGATGACGGCCTGATTTACCGAAGATATCCTTCCTGGAAACCCATATATAGGGGAATTTATCATTCTTAATACCTTTGATGTTATAACAGGATCGTGGGAGATAAAATGACCTATGTCATTGAGGGAGGTAGATGGATTTTCAAGCATCTTTAAAAGCTTTTTTAATATGTTTGGTATAGTAGGGAGTGCATTTAGTCTTTCTATACTACTTCGAATAGTATTTGTATCAACTTGATTCATATAGCTCCTCTATGTGCTCTTTGATAATTTTCTTAATTGTTGCCATGTAAGGTTTTGATTCTACTATTTTAAATCTTTCGTCTAATTCTGTAAGCATTTCCTCTTTTGAGACTACAGGTTGTGGCTCACCTTTTATTTTTAGGCTATTCAAATTCATTTTTTTTAATTTTTCTATTAATGTTTCATTTAGCACAGTGCCTTCATTTATCAAGACCAGCCCAATTTCATTGGTCACTGGTTCGGCAAGGCACATTCCAGGCATAACCTTATCTATTGGTATCCTCGGCATGACATCTCCAGATAAAAAAATAATTTAAAGTATTAATATTAAAAACCTTAAAGATTATTATTTAGAACCTCTATCCATATAATTAAAGGTTTTACCTTTTGAAGTTTAAAATTTTACCCACATTTTTTAAAACCTTTTTGAGATCTCAATATAAAAACATATAACAACTTGATTTTTTTTTCCAGTAAAGAAAAGGTTTTTTTTAAAAATTAATTAAATAAATTATCTTGACCATGCTGACCTTATAAACGTAAAATAGACTGCTTGATTTAAATATAAATGAAAAAAGGAGTTGGCTATGGCGAAGATAGATAATGGGCTATATTTTATTCAAGGACAGGATGATTTTATACCAGATTCCCATACATATATAATAGGTGACCCGTCCTCTATGGATCTTTCAATCATCGATGTAGGTTTGACAGGTAAGGGCAGATATAAGATGCAATCAATCATAAAAGATGGCATCAAACCTGAGGCGATAAAAAGGGTTATTATGACCCATACCCATATGGATCATATTGGATGTTTAGCAGAAATTCTAAAAGAGATACCTCATGCAGAACTATGGGTGCACAGGCTTGAGGGCGAACTGCTTGAAAAAGGTGATGATAGGGCTGTATATGGCATGGATATGTTTAAGGGTATGTGTGAGATGCAATATGGGCTAAAACCCGATGCCTTTAAATTTAATGTTCATAGGATGCTTGAAGGTGGGGAAAAACTAAATATTGGCAATATGGAATGGGAGATAATACATATACCCGGACATTCATTGGGTGGTATAGCACTTTATCATAGAGAAAAAAAGATCCTTATTCCTGGAGATGTTATTTATGCGGATTATGCCATAGGGAGGTTTGACCTTTTCGGTGCAAATGGGGCGGAACTAAAGAAATCTCTTATAAAACTATCAGAACTTGAAGTGGATATGCTATTGCCTGGACATAATCAGCTTGTAAAAAGACTTCCATCTGATTATATAGCTCAGACAGCAAGGATGTGGGCACCTTATCTCGAATAGCATGCATTAAAAAGGGTGTTTCTACCTGCAGATATTCTCATATAGTGAGCCTATGATTGAGTTAAATGTTAGTGAAGTGTCTTTTGTTGTATTTATCTTTTCTGTTTCTTGTGTGGTTGCTCCTTGACTTTTTGAGTCGGCATCTACTATTGACAGTATTCTGTATGTCCTCTTTTTGCAATCCATCTCAAGGTGTAACCTTTCTATCTCCTCTTCGGTATCATCCTCTATCTTGACCTTTTTCTGCCAGACCTGGACTATATTTTTGGTAGGTTTCTGGAGATTGTCTTTATCGAAATAGTATTTTATTTCATCCTGGGCATTATAAAAAAGTATCCAGTTTTCACTTTTTGAAATAGTAGGATTCCAAACTATAAAGAACATCGCCCCAAAAATGATTAATAAAATACATCTGAAGCGCGGTTTCAAATTATCAATATATTTTTTATAGTTCAAAATGTTCAAGTTGTTCCAGGACATACCTTCTCATCTCCTGAGGTGTTTTGTTTTCTGTTAAAAAACTTCCATTTTCATACCAGGGAAGAAGTAGGTCTGTCATTATCCCACCACAGTTGCATTTTAGATCAACGTCTCTATTCATAGGGACAATCATATCTGCATAGCAATCCTGGCATCTTAGGACCCTCTTTACACCTGACATCTTACCTCTTTTTGATATTGGTTTACCTTCTATCTCTATTATATCCATGGCAAAATCTATAACCCTTGCATTGGTTATTGATGTCCCAACACCATAGGCATCTACGAGGGGGTTTAATTGTGCAATCTTATATTCATCCACACCGCCACTTACAAATATCTTTACATGATTAAAACCTCTTATGTCCAGTTCCCAGCGCACTTCTTCAATTATTTTAAGAAAATCTCCCCTTCTCGTGGAAGGCGTATCAAGTCTTACCGCATAGAGTTTATCTTTTAATGCCTCTGCTACCCTTATAGCCTCTATCTTCTCGTCATTGAATGTATCAATAAGAGAAACCCTTTTGAATTTTTTGTCTATTACCTCATCGAATGCCTTGGTGGCCTCCACAGTATCACCAAAAAGCAGTATGAGGGCATGAGGCATGGTACCTGCTGGCTCCTCTCCAAGGACCTCGGCATCATATACCACCGAGACACCGTCGCATCCACCGATAAATGCGCTTCTTTCTATCATGGGCGCTATGGCAGGATGGATTCTACGAGCTCCAAAACTCATAACAGGTCTTTTGCCTGCTGCCTTTTTGCATCTTGCCGCCTTTGTTGCCACCCCTGAGGATTGGCATATAAGTCCCAATATGGTAGTTTCCAAGATCCCGAACTCTGTATACATACCCTCTATTTCAAGGACAGGTTGATAAGGTTTGATTATTGTTCCCTCTTTCATAGCCCTTACCTTGATATTTAGACCATCTATAATCTTGGCAACCTCTTCGATACCTGTGAAAACAGCCCAGGATTTGCCTTCAGGCAATCTCTTGACAATAAACTCTGCTCTAACCCATTTATCTATCCCCTTTTTTCTTAGTATTTCTAAGGTTTTTACAAAATATACATCTGTAATCCTGCCTTTTTTAATGTCATCAAAATCTGCTACATAAAACATATTGACTCCTGAATTTATGATTAGCGTATGATAGATATTAATAGATTTAATAGAGATTGTAAATAGAATTATAAACGGAGAAAGGCATTTTTCAAAAGGTTTCTTGACATTGACAGAGGTATTTATTTACAATTTTAGAGAAAATTTTTATGAAGATTGTTTATAAAGTGTGGATAGACAATGATGGGAAGGCATTTGGAGAAGGTCCATACAGGCTTTTACGACTTACAGAGAAAACAGGCTCTCTACATAAGGCAGCCTATGAAATGGGGATGTCATATCGTAAGGCAATAGGAGTGATTCAGAGGGCAGAGAAAAGGTTAGGTATTACCTTTCTTAAGAGAAAGATTGGAGGTGAATCAGGAGGAGGCTCAACAATCACTGAAGAGGGAAGGATCTTTTTGGAAAATTATGAGGTTTTTGTAAAAGACATAGATAGAGCTATAAACAGCATTTATGATAAACACTTCGAAAATTTTCAACAATCTAAATGACACGTATATGCGCAGTTGTCTTTGCAGCAGGATTTTCTGCTCGCCTTGGGCAAAATAAATTACTCATAAGGATTAATGAAAAAACTGTAATAGAAAGGTCAATAGAGCCTTTTATTGATCCTTCCATAGATAAGGTCTTTGTTGTTGTAGGCTTTGAAAGGGAGAGGATTGAGGCTGTTCTTAAGGGGCAAAAAGTTGATATAATATATAATCCCAACTATAGAGAAGGTATGTCGGCATCTTTAAAGGCCTCACTTCCTTTTATAAGTCATTATGATGGTATTTTTTTTCAGCTTGGCGATAGGCCTTTTACAGATAAGGCAATTATAAAGAAGATGCTATGTGCATTATATAATCAGTCTTCCCACATCATTGTCCCTATTTATAAAGGCAAAAAGGGACACCCTGTCCTAATTAGATTAGATAAATATCTTGAGGATATAGAAAAGATAAAAGGGGATAAGGGCCTACGAGAAATTATAGATAAATATCATAGAAATGTGGTATTTATAGAGGGTAATGAGGGTATAATTTTAGGTGTCGATACCCAAGAAGACTTAAATAATTTAGCAGTGAGGGGCTATGAAATTAAAAAAGATTAAGGTGGAAGATGCAGTTGGAAAGATTCTTGCCCATGATATTACAGAGATAATACCTAACAAAAAAAAGGATGTGGCATTTAAAAGGGGAAAGACAATAGAGAAACAAGATATCGATAAATTCCTCGATCTTGGAAAGAGCCATATATATGTCTTTGATAAGGAGGTAAAAGGTGTCCATGAAGACGAGGCAGGGACGAGGATTGCCGAATCCATAATAGACGAAAATATGGAGCTTTTACCTCCTAAAGAGGGAAAGGTAAGTATAAAGAGTAAGGTAAGCGGTCTCTTTTATGTCAACGAAAAACACCTTTATGAAATAAATAGAATTAAAGATGTTCTTGTGAGCGTTGTTCCCAACAGGCATCCTGTGAAAAAAGGAGATATAGTTGCAGCAACGAGGATAATCCCGTTATATATAAAAGAGAGTGAACTAAAAAAGGTTGAGAGGGTTGGAGAAAAAGGGATTATCTCCATTAAGCCATTCAAGTCATTTAAAATAGGCCTTGTCATCACGGGCAGTGAAGTTTATACAGGACGTATAGAGGACGGCTCGCATCTTGTGGAAAAAAAGATAAAGGGTTATGGGAATGATATTATTAAAAAGATTCTCGTGCCAGATAATGTTTCAAAGATAAGGGATGCAATAAAAGACCTTTTTAATATGGGAGCAGATATGGTTGTGACAACAGGAGGTCTTTCTGTTGACCCCGATGATGTTACAAAAGAAGGGATAGAGGCAACAGGGGCAGAGGTGTTATTCTATGGAACTCCTGTATTTCCCGGTGCCATGTTTCTTGTTGCCCGTCTAAAAGGCAGATATATACTCGGCGCACCTGCCTGTATATACTATAATCGCCATACTGTTTTTGACATAATAATTACAAGGATCATGGCCGGTGAGAGGATGCACAAAAATGATATGGTAAAGCTTTCTTATGGTGGATTGTGCTTGCAATGCCATGTATGCCATTACCCTACCTGCTTTTTTGGAAAAGGACCATGAGTTTTTATAATAGAAAACAGAAAACAAAAGACATAATCCAGAATTAAGAAGAAGATAGAGAAGAGAGGAAGAATGAGAGGGAATAGAATAACAGATGTTAAAATAGTCATAAAAGGTGCAGGAGAGATGGCGTCCGGTATAGCTCACAGGCTCTATATGGCAAATTTTAAAAAAATTATTATGACAGAGATAGAAAGACCAATAAGTGTAAGGAGGTTTGTTGCATTTTCTGAGGCAGTATATGAGAAAACTTGGACTGTTGAGGGTGTAACCGGTGAGCTATTTACATCATTAGATGAAGTTGAGGGTATATGGGCAAGAGGCTCTATAGGTGTCATTGTAGACCCTAATTGGAGTATAATAAAGGTATTTAAGCCCTATATTGTAATAGATGCTATTATGGCAAAGAAGAATCTTGGAACGAAAAAGGATGAGGCGCCTATAGTCATAGGGGTAGGACCTGGTTTTACTGCACCTGATAATTGCCATGTGGTAGTAGAAAGCAATAGAGGTCATAATTTAGGTAGGGTATTTTATCAAGGTTCTGCAGAAGCCCATACAGGTGTTCCAGGACCTGTTATGGGATTAACAACAGAGAGGGTTTTAAGATCCCCTCATGCTGGTATGGTTAAGCATGTGATGAAATTAGGCGATGAAGCAAAAAAAGGTGATATTGTTATGTATATAAACGATACACCTGTAACTGCGCCAATTGATGGAATCTTAAGGGGCCTCATCAGAGAGATATATGTGACAGATAATGAAAAGATAGGTGATATTGATCCGAGAGGTAAAAAGGAATACTGCTTTACCATATCTGAAAAGGCAAGGGCAATAGGCGGCGGCGTCCTCGAGGCAGTAATGCATTTTATGGGAAATCTTTAAAAACCTAAATAAAACTGCACCACACCATAAGTTGATTATTATTAGAGAATCAATATAAGGAGAGATTTATGAACATATACAGGATCATTGAAGAACATTTGAATAAGGGAAAGAAAGGTATCCTTGCAACTGTCATAAAGAGGATTGGCTCTGCACCAAGGGATACAGGAGCCAAGATGTTTATAGATGAAGACAGAAAATCCTACGGCACAGTAGGAGGTGGAAGACTTGAAAATGATGCCTTTGAAGAGGCTGTTAGTATCATGGGCAAAGGCATGACAAAGGTATTACAAATAAGGATGAATGCCACAGAGGTTGCCGATGATGGCATGCTCTGCGGTGGTAATGTGGATATACTTTTAGAACCTGTAGAAGAAAGATATATGGAATTATACAAGGCTGCAAGTTTATCAATAGACAAAGGTAAAAAAGCCTTTATTATCACCAGATTCAAAGACAATATATTTTCAAAGACATTTATTGGATATGACAATAGCATAATAGGAGACCCCATAAGCGACATAGAATCAGAATATTTACAAAGATATTCCAACGAGAGAAATCCCCAACTCATTGATAATACTGTTATCGAACCTTTACTCAGATATTCACCACTTTACATATTCGGTGCCGGTCATGTATCCCAGTATCTCTCCAGGATTGCAAAGATTGTAGATTTTTATACAATTGTTATAGACGACAGGCCTGAGTTTGCCAATGAAGAGAGATTTTTCCATGCAGACGAGATATTGGTAGAAAACTTTGAAAATGTATTTGAAAAATTACAGTTTACAGGCACAGAATATGCTGTCATTGTTACCAGGGGGCACCAATATGATGCCTTTGTGCTTGAGGAGGTCTTGAAAAGAGACTTTAAATATGTTGGTATGATAGGTAGCAAAAGGAAGGTAAGGATTATTATGGAGAATCTTAGAAAAAAAGGGTATAGTGAAGATGTTTTAAAAAAGGTGCATGCTCCTATAGGCATTGAAATAAATGCAGAAACACCCCAGGAGATAGCTGTAAGTATTGTGGCTGAATTAATCCAAGAAAGGGCTATAGGTTAAGTAATTGGAAGAAACAATAGATAAACAACTTATCAATATCCCAGAGGAGATAAGGGAAAAAGAGCTACCCATACCATTTGATCCTCTGAAGAAGTATCTTGCTGAGGTCTCAAAATACCCTGTCCTTTCCAGGGATGAGGAGTTCAAGATTGCCGAACGGGTTTATAAATACAAGGATAAAGAGGCAGCACACAAACTCGTTATCTCCAATCTAAAATTAGTGGTAAAGATCTCCCTTGAATATTACAATACGTATCTCAACATACTTGACCTTATTCAGGAAGGAAATGTGGGACTCCTTCATGCTGTAAAGAAGTATAATCCTTATAAGGGGACAAAGTTCTCCACCTATGCTTCATTCTGGATCAGGGCATATATACTCAAATACATAATGGATTCATGGAGTCTTGTTAAGGTAGGGACGACACAGAGTCAGAGGAAGTTGTTCTATAGGTTAAATAAAGAAAAACAGAAGCTTGAGGCAATGGGGATGTTTCCTGCACCTCAACTCCTTGCAAGCACCCTTGATGTAAAAGAGGGTGAGATAGAGGATATGGAAAAGAGGCTTTCATATACTGATGTTTCCCTGGAATCTAAGATACATGATGAGAGTGATGATACTATAATGGATATGATAAAGGCAGGCGATAATGTCGAGGAGGTAGTTGCAGAGAAAGAGAAGAGCCTCATCCTTGCCGAAAGAATCAATCTATTTAAGACAACGCTCAATGAAAAAGAACTCTTTGTATTTGAAAATAGAATTATGGCTGAAGAGCCGTTGACTTTACAGGATATAGGGGAAAAGTTTAATATCTCCAGGGAAAGGGTTAGGCAGATAGAAAATAGGGTTATAAAGAAATTCAAGGATAGATTCAAAGGTGAGCTTAAAGACTTTGATTTTTGATGTCTATCTTTTTAGGCTGTCAGTTCTAAGACCGCATTATGGGTTCACAGGGCTTGTAATATCTATTAACTAATCTCTCCTGATATATATGCCCTTGTTCTTTTATCTATAGGGGAACTAAAGAATACCTCAGCCTCCCCGTGCTCCACAAGTTCACCGAGATACAAGAATATGACATAATCTGCTACCCTTCTTGCCTGCCTTAATATATGGGTTACAACAACGATGGTATACCTTTTTTTAAGGAGTCTGAACTGCCTTTCTATTAATTGTGCTGAGATAGGATCAAGGGCAGATGTGGGTTCATCGGCAAGTATTACCTCTGGTTCTACTGCCAGAGCCCTTGCCAGGGCAAGTCTCTGTTGCTGGCCTATGGAGAGCCTGGAGGCTGGTTCATGGAGTCTGTCTTTTACCTCATCCCATAAACCTGCAAGGGTTAGGTAACACTTCACCAGCATATCCATTGTTTTTCCTTTATCTATGCTATCAACGTGCAAAACATCACTCGATTTCAATCCCTCTATCTGGCTTATGATCTGATCATCTGTTAATCTATGAACCCTTGGGCCAAATGCTATATTGTCGTAAATAGACATGGGGAGGGGATATGGTCTCTGGGACATGAAACCTACTTTTTTTCTCAGTAAAAGGATATCTGTTTTAGGGTCATAAATATTTGTTCCATCTATTAGGACATCTCCATTAACAGTGACATCATCGTTCAATTCCAGGAGTCTGTTTATACTCTTTAAAAGGGTTGTTTTGCCGCAGCCTGAAGGACCGATTATGGCAGTTATACGACTATCAGGGATATCAACTGTTATATCATTCAGTATCTTTTGTGCTCCAAATGTCACTGAGAGATTTTGAAGGCTTATATGGGACATGCATTTACCTCACTATGTTCCTTGAAAAGCGTTTGCCTATTATCCTTGAGAACACGCTCACCAGAATGACAATAAAAAGTAAAATCAAGGCAGAGGCATATGCGCGCTGTTGAACCTCTGGAATAGGGGTGCTTATTTGAAAGAACACAGCAAGGGGTAATGATGCCACAGGATCAAATAAGGATTTGGGGATATAATCTGTATAACCGGCTGTAAACAGTATGGATGCTGCATCGCCTATTCCTCTGCCAAAGGCAAGAAGTATTGCTGTTATAATACCTGGGAGAGATTGTTTCAGGATAACAGCAATAGTTGTTTCCAGTTTTGTTGTTCCCAGGGCGTAGGATACTTCTTTTAATTCATGGGGAACCATCCTTATTATCTCTTCCATAGAGCGGACCATAATAGGCAACATGAGAAGAGAAAGAACAACAATTCCCCCTAAAAGTGAAGCCCTTAAACCAAAATACACCATTACTATAAAACCGAAGGCACCATATACAATAGATGGTGTTCCCCATAATACATCGAGGATGAGTCTGGTGAAGTTTGCCATGTGCTTATTTGTATATTCCTTTTGTAGGCTAAGGGCAACAGGAAGGCTTATAAGTATTGCAATAATAGATGCACCGAAGGCAAGATATATAGAACCCACAATGGCATTGGCAATGCCTCCTTCTTTGCCCAGATAATACCCACCTTTTGGGGTTTCTAATATCATGGATATATTGAGTGCTGGTGCACCCTTTGTAACAACAAGGGCTATTATACCAAGAAGGATAATCATAACAAAAGTAAGAGATACGATCATAAGACCCTTGAATATCTTTTCCTCACCTTGCCTTGATAGCATTAAATCCCTTTCCTTTCTATCTTCATAAGGGTAAGATTTGCCGCTAAACTGAAGATACCCACTACAAACATAAGTATGAAGGCAGCAAAAAGAAGGGCTGAATCATATAAGGGTAATGACATCATCTCTCCATAGTTATTGGCAATAAGGGCAGGCAAAGGATATGCCGGGTCAAATAGAGAAGTTGGAATCTTCGGGACATTTCCCACCACCATCATAACTGCTATGGTCTCTCCAAAGGCACGGGCAAAACCAAGGACAATAGCTGCAACAATACCTCTTCTTGCAATCTTTAAAAGAACGTATCTTATAGTCTCCCAATTGGTTGTCCCTAAGGCAATTGATGCCTCCCTTGCTTCCTGAGGTATTGACCTCAATACCTCCAGCGTAACAGAGATAATTACAGGGCATACCATTATTGCAAGTATAATTCCCCCTGAAAGGAGGCTAAATCCAGTAGTTTTGATACCAAATATGTTTCCTAAAAATCTTACAAAAGGGACTATAGCTATAACACCGCAGAGACCGTATATGACAGAAGGGATCCCGGCAAGGATATCAATAGTGAGATGAGCAACCTGTCTAAAACGTTTTTTTGCAAATTCAGAGAGATAAATGGCACAGAGAAGGCAAGGCAAAACCGATAGTATCATGGCAATCAAGGTCACTTCAATAGTTCCCACTATAAATGGGAGAAAACCAAATTCACCTTTTATGGGATGCCACGATGTGCCGAGAAAAAGTTGTGCCAAGCTCTGGGTTTTTAGGATGGGGTATGATCTTAAAAATAGAACAATTAGCATTATGAAGGCTACTGAATTTATAAAGATCAGTGCAGAACGTATTGATATGGTAGAGAATATGTCCTTTATTCTTCTGGTATCCATAAGCTATTTTTTAATCTTATCTATTGCCTCTTTAATCTGCTTTTCAGAAAGTTTTATATAGCCTGCCTCTTCAACAAATTTTTGTCCCTCTGTAAGAACCCATTCTAAAAACGCCTTTGCCTCATTCCTAAAATGACCTTTTGTAACAATATACAATGCCCTTGCAGGAGGTGATGGATATACCCCTGTTGCCACGGCATTCATAGCCTTCTGTTTTGTATCTATTTGCTCTCTCGGTTCAATCTTCCCATTTTCATTGATATCAATGGGTATAATCATAAGACCCTTGACAGGCAAAGCTGTCTTTGAATCAAAGGCATAGTTGAGATTGTTGTATCCTATACCATTAATATCCTTTTTTACTGCGTCGGCAAGGCCAGGGTCGCCATATACTGCAACCCCCTTTAGATCCTCCTGGTTTTTACCCCCAAGGTAATTTGCCCATGTTTCAGCAGCGCCACAGGAATCAGACCTTGTATATACCTGAACCATATCCTTTCTCGATGAACCTGTTATATCTCCCCAGGATAATTGCTTTCCTTTTATCCATAGGTCTATAAATTGCTGTTTTTTTATGCCTTTTTCCATAATCTTTTTTAAGTCAGGATTATCGGCATTAATCGTGGGAAATACTGCATCTTTAACAACAGGGATAAAGACAGCACCCTGTTTGACCTCCTCTGGTTTCAAATCCCGTGAAACCATACCAATATCTACAAGGTTTGAAAGTGCATCGGCAACACCTTTACCTGCGCCGCCAGCAGATACATCGAGCCTTATTTTAGGGTTGATTTTATTGTATTCTTCTGCCCATTTAATCATCATGGGATATAGCGCCCATGCACCAGAGACCCTTATGGTGGTCTTTGATACATTTTCCTTATCGTCTTTTTTTGTGCAACCTGTAAATCCTGTAAAAAAAACAATGATTATCAAAATATATGTGATATACCTGAAACTTTTAACTTTAAAATCTAATATCTTGACCTTATACCGATTATCCTTCATCTTTAAAATCCCCCTTTAAATTCATCTTACAAATAACCCAGTGATTTAAGTTTTTTCTTGATTGCATCAATATCATCCTTACTCAATGAAGGCTGGGAATTTGCTGTGCTCTTCATAGATATGACATCTCTCAAAACATACACAATAAAATCGGTTACAGAGCTAAACCCTGTATCTTTTATGATCTCCTGGATATTTTTGTATAGAGCCTTTGGAATCTTTATCGTAACCCTTTCCTGTGCACTCATATCACACTCTTATTATACTCAAATTTGAGTGCAATTTAACAACTATTTTTCCATGTGTCAATAAAAATTTTATAATTTTAGAGATATTCCTTACATTGACAGTCATGTTTTATTTTGTTAAATTTCAACATGCCTGTTCATCCAAATCTACCAAAAGAAGGAATGATCTATCAGAGAGAACAATATGCAAAAGGTGGTCCTGGTAGATGGTATTGGGACTTAAGAGATAGTATTGCCTTTTCCTATATTGAACAGGAACATCATACCATACTTGATATGGGTTGTGGTGAAGGCATCGGGCTTGAGAAATTAAAAAAACAATTCCCCCAAAAGATGGTGTTAGGAATAGACCTGGAAAAAGAAAACGTTGAGATATGTAAAAGTCACCAACTCGATGTTATAAGGTCTAATGTATATGATTTGCCTTTAAAAAATGAATCCATTGACCTATGTATCTGTATTGATATGCTTGAACATTTAAAAGAGCCATTAAATGGATTAAAGGAATTAAGGAGGATATTAAAAAAAGACGGATTGCTTATTATGACCATTCCTAACGACCGTAATTTTTTCCTTGCCAGGATCGCCATGTTTATGTTCAAAGAGGCATTCTATGATTCAGGCCACGAAAAAAAATGGACTCCTAAATCCATAACAAGACTAATTTGGGATGCAGGCTTAAAGATTCAAGAAAAAAAGAATCTTCCTTTTATTTTCTGGCAGATTAGCCTCCATCATCTTATAGTTGTTAAAAAGGTTTGATCGTTAATCCATTTCATAATTAATTTATTGAAAATTCAGGTGGCTTATTTTTAACCAAGATTTAATCTATTTTTAATAATATGTTAACATAGGTTTTATAAAATCTAAAAAAATTATCAGGAGGTTTATAGTATGGAAGAAAAAAAGGGATTAAGTAGAAGAGAGCTTTTAAAGCTTGCATTTGCAGGCACTGTTTCTTCTATGTTGCCTTTTAATATTTATGGAAAAGATAATATTGAGTTTAAACCCTCTAAAGGACTTGGTCTTATATTCATTGTAGGTGATGGTATGCCTTTAGGTGTTACAAGGGCTACTCATGAAATTAGCACAAGGGTGTGGAATAAAAAAGGGACAAATCTTTATACCCTTATGAGTAACCCCCGGACAGTGATAGGTTATATGGGGACAAAGAGTCTCTCTTCTATAGTTACAGATTCAGCTCCTGCCTCTGCAGCATGGAGCACAGGCTCAAAAGTAGTAAACAGAATGCTTGCCTGTCTACCGGATGGAAGACCCCTTAAAACAATCATGGAACTCCTCAAAGAAAAAGGATTCGCATGTGGCTTAGTAACAACAACGAGGATTACCCATGCTACACCTGCAGCATTTGTGTCTCACAATGAAAATAGGGATGCAGAAGATGAAATAGCCATAGATTACCTGAAATTCAAACCAGATGTCCTCCTTGGCGGTGGTAACAAGCATTTAGATCCATCTATAAGAAAAGACAGAAAAGACCTTTTTTCTGCCTTTATTAAAGAAGGTTATGAGGTGGTGAAAGACAAGATATCGCTCCTTTCAGAGGGCATTGTAGGCTCCCACAAACCAATTCTTGGAATATTTTCTTCATCTCATATGAGTTATTATGTAGATAGGTTGAATATTCAACAACTCAGTAGAAAAGAGCCTACCCTTCCTGAGATGACAGCAGTAGCGCTAAATAAACTTTCAAAAAATCCAAAGGGTTTTATCCTTCAGGTGGAGGCAGGGAGGATAGACCATGCAAACCATTCTAATGATGCATGGGCAGCTATAATGGATACCTTTGAGATGGATCTTACCCTCAAAACAATTCTTGATTACATGAAATCAAATCCAAATACCCTTGTAATTATAACTTCTGACCACGGTAATTCAGGCTGGGGAATCAATGGCACAGGGCCTGAGTATATGGACTCTACCGAGGCATTAACAAAATATGCCCCCATTAAAGCCTCTTTTGAGACCATGATTAAAGAGATAAAAGGAAAGTCTGCAAAGGAAATTCAGGATATATTTGAATATTACACCACTTATAAAATCTCCAATCAGGAGGCAGAGATGATTACGGCTTCCATGCAACCTGATTATATGTCATTCCCTGGTGACTTTGTATATCAACCTGATGCAGTCATGGGAAAGATATTATGCCATAGCATCTATAATAAAAACAGTAAAGGTAGTATTAAAAAGCCATATGTTTTAAGGCGTGGAAATGTAGGATTTACATCAACAAATCATACTGGTGAGGATCAAATAATCATTGCATTTGGTCACAAGGCAAAAGAATTTGGACTTGGACGTTTTATAGACAATACCCAAGTATTTCATGGGATGTGCAGATATTTTGGGATCAAATACAAAAACCCATCCTTAAATGAAGACCAAGCAAGGTCTTATATTAAGGTTGCTTCTCTGGAGGATTGGCAAAATCACCTGAAATTACATATTTCCTGAGGGTATAAACATATGCCTCTCAGGTTCATGGCTTAGTTTTCAGGGAATTATATTACCGGTTATTTAGGACGCTTCTGGCAACTCTGTCAAAAGGGATATTTTTTAATTATATCAGGGATTTTCATTACAGCATGGCTCATGATTCTACTCATGCTAAAATGCCTTAAAAGGTTATGTGGGTGGGTATAGGGTATATCATTATTTTACCATTTTGTCAGGGGTAATATTCGGTATATCCTGTCATCATTTTTTCGGGGAGAACCTCTTCCATCCCTGTTGTTGGTTAAAAAATATAGCGCTCCATCAGGGCCTTCTACAACATCTCTGATCCTGCCATATTTACCTTTATTGTAATCATTAGAAAACCATCTCTCTACTCTTAAAATTTTGTAATTCGATCCCTCTTTTCTTAATTTTATCCTTATCAGAGACTGCGCCCTCAGCGTTGCCACAAATAGATCCCCTTTTAGATGTTCCAGATAATCACCTTTGTAAAAGGTCATCCCTGATGGGGGTGTTGTCTTTTCCCAAAGCATAATTGGATCAATATATCTGGGATCTCTGCCTTTTCCAATTATATTAGGCCAGCCATAGTTATTACCGCTTTTTATAATGTTTATTTCGTCATTACCAAATCTTAAAAATTCTCCTGATGGCCCGTGTTCTGAAGAAAATAGGTCTTTAGTCTCTGGATGCCATGTAATACCTTGAGGATTTCTATGGCCATATGAATACACAGGAGAACCCTTGAATGGATTATCTTCAGGTATATCTCCATTAGAAGTGATTCTTAAAATTTTTCCCCCCAGAGATTTGAGATCTTGTGCAAGCTCAGCTTTGTAGATTTCCCCTGTAGTTATATAAAGCAACTTATCAGGCCCAAATGCAATCCTTCCACCATTATGGAATCTCCATCCTGGTATATGGTCGATAATAATCTTGTCAAAAAGTCCACTACCTTCCACATCCTTTAGTCTGATGACCCTGTTGTATAGAAAACCATTTTTTCTGTATGTATGCATGACATATATAAAAGGTTTTTGGGGAAAATCAGGATGAACAGCAAGACCCATAAGCCCACCTTCGCCTGTATGTGCTACCTCTATCTCTGCGTAGGGCTTAGCCTGAAGCTTTCCCTTTATTATAGACCTTATCCTACCTGGCCTTTCACTTACCAGTGCCCTTTCACTATCAATAAAAACCAATGACCAGGGGATCTCAAGGTCTTCTATCCATGGTTCTACTTTTACATTTTCCCCCTCTGGGAGAAAGACCTCTTTTACTTGTGTATCACCTAATACATGGCTAACGCCAAGGTTGGTTAGAAAGATTGATAAAAAAATCAAGATTTTGATTATTTTCAACATATTTAAATGATACCTAAAAAATTTTTAAAAGATATTGGCTATTTGAAATTATACTCTATTTCATATTTTTGCAATAGCTGAGTAAAAATTTTATAAAAGATAATTTTTTTGAAAACTAATAATTGAGCTTTAATAAAATTTGGTTATGATTATGTAGTTGCGACCTGGAGCAATAAGTTTTATGTCTTTAATGGAAAAGACCTTTTTCAAAGTCTCATATTGATGTATAATTAATTAAATCTGTTGCTGATACATGAAGGAATGATTACATAATATAATATGGATAGCTAAAAAGATAAGAAATATTTGCGGGGAGAAAGTTGGATAAAAAAGATATAGGTGAAAGGATAAAAAGATTAAGGGAAGAGATAGAATATCACAATTACAGATATTATGTCCTCGATGACCCTGTTATTTCAGATGCTGAATACGATAGGATGATGAGGGAACTTGAGAGGCTCGAGGAGGAAAATCCTGAATTTTTTAGCCCTAATTCACCAACGCAGAGAATAGGGGCAAAGCCCCTTGAGGAATTCTCCACTGTAACCCATACAATTCCCATGTTAAGTCTCGCCAATGCCATGACAGATGAAGAGGTAATTGATTTTGACAAAAGGGTCAAGAAGCTTCTCGGTTTATCCAATCTGGATTATGTTATAGAAGTAAAGATAGATGGGCTGGCAGTAGAACTCGTTTACATCAACGGAGAGTTTGTCCTTGGCTCTACAAGGGGTGATGGTTTCACAGGAGAGGATATAACCCAGAATATAAGGACTATTAGATCTATACCTATGAAGCTTATGAGGACAGATAATGTCCCCATTCCTGAAAGGCTTGAGGTGCGTGGCGAGATCTATATGGGTAAAAGGGAGTTTGAAGAACTCAATAAAAAAAGAGAGATTACTGGTGAGCCTGTATTTGCCAACCCCAGAAATGCTGCCAGTGGTTCAGTAAGACAGCTTGACCCAAAGATAACGGCAAGCCGCAAATTAAATATCTTTTGTTATGCCATGGGGGAAATCATAGGGGTGGATTTTAAAACTCACATAGATTTCCTTGACCATCTGAAAAAGTGGGGTTTTAGGGTAAATCCCTATACAAAGCTATGTCATAATCTTGATGAGGTCTTCAAGCACTATAATTACATAAAATCCATAAGAGATGAGATACCTTACGAGATAGACGGGACAGTGATCAAAGTAAACAGACTCGATTATCAGGCTAGCCTGGGACAGGTTTCTCGCTCACCAAGATGGGCAATTGCATATAAGTTTGAATCCCATGAGGAAAAAACCATAGTAGAGGATATAATCGTTAGTGTTGGAAGAACAGGTGCATTGACCCCTGTGGCAATGCTTAAACCTGTAAATATTGGTGGGGTTATAGTGGAAAGAGCAACACTTCATAATGAAGATGAGATAGAGAGAAAGGATATTAGAATAGGGGATATGGTTATAGTAACAAGGGCAGGGGATGTTATACCGGAGGTAGTCAGGGTCTTAAAGGATGTAAGGAAGGGGATAGAGAGACCTTTTATTATGCCTAATTATTGCCCGGTATGTGGTGAACCTGTTGTAAGGCCTGAAGGTGAGGCAATAAGAAGATGTGTAAATATAAATTGTCCTGCCCAGATAAAAGGTAGGATTATCCATTTTGCCTCAAAGAGGGCTATGGATATAGACGGTCTCGGTGAAAAACTGGTAGAGCAGCTTGTGGATAAGGCAATTATTAGAGATGTATCAGACCTATATTATCTGTCTAAAGAACAATTGGCAAATCTTGAGAGGATGGCAGATAAATCAGCTCAAAATATCTTGGATGCTATAAATGTTTCAAAAAAGAGACCTTACAGCCGTTTTTTATATGGTCTTGGTATAAGACATGTAGGTGAACATATATCAGGGCTTCTGGCAGAGCGTTATAAAAATATGGAAGAATTAATGAATGCCGGGGAAGAGGAACTCATGAATATCCCTGAGATAGGCCCTGAGGTGGCAAACAGTATAGTGCTTTTCTTCCAGGATGAAAAGAACAGGCAGACTATAGAGAGAATCATTCAGGCAGGGGTTGAGATAGAATATGAAAAAACAGGGGAAAGACCCCTTGATGGACTTTTATTTGTATTCACAGGGGCACTAAAGAGTATGAGTAGGGATGAGGCAAGAAAGAAGGTTGAAGTTTTAGGGGCAAAAACAGCCAATTCAGTGGGAAAAAAGGTAAATATTGTTGTTGCTGGAGAAGAGGCAGGCTCAAAACTGGATAAGGCAAGACAGATGGGGATTAAGATCATAGGTGAGGACGAATTTTTAGAGATGATAAAGGGGTGAAGGGATTGAGGGTTCTTTTACACATATGCTGTGCACCATGCTGCATATATACATTAAAAACATTACGTGAAGAGGGTTTTGATGTGACTGGTTATTTTTTTAATCCCAATATACATCCATATACAGAATTTAACAAACGCCTTGAAACCCTTGATAATTATGCAAGGTTGACCTTATTACCGTTAGTGGTGGATAAAGAATATAATCTCCGTGATTTTTTAAAAGGTGCCCTTGATTATGGTGAGGATAGGTGCCTTTTTTGCTACCATATAAGGCTTGAACAGGCCTTTCAGACCGCCACCAAGGATGGCTACAAAGGGGTGACAACAACCCTTCTTTACAGTAAATATCAGCGCCATGATGATATAAAAAAGATCGGGGAGACCCTTTCAGATAAATATGGTTTATTATTTTTATACAGGGATTTCAGGCTTGGCTGGAAACAAGGTATAGAAGAATCAAAGAGGCTCAATATGTATAGACAGAATTACTGCGGATGCATATTTAGTGAATTTGAGGGACATAAAGGGAGGTAAAGATGATACCGGGATTCGGTAAGATTTTTATCATAATAGGTATTCTGTTTATCATCATCGGGCTTGTCTTTATGTTTGCCGATAAGATACCTTACATAGGAAGGTTGCCAGGGGATATCCATATAAAGAAAGAAAATTTCAGCTTCTATTTTCCCATAACTACCAGCATAATCATAAGCATTATATTGACCATTATTTTTTCCATATTCAGGAAATAGATAATTGTAGTCCTTTTCAAAACATAGCAAAGATTTAAAAATAGAATTAGACCCTAAATAGATCCTTATATTTTAAATTCATTATTCTCCATGTTCATGTCTATCCCTTTATCTTCTTTTTCATGGAAAGGGATGTGATAGCGCCTATTATGGCAACAAATGCTGATAATGTAAAGGGATATATGAATGTCCCTGATATATCCTTAAGCCATCCCGAGACAAAAGGGCCTAATGCCTGACCTATACCGAAAAATAGTGTTATAAAACCAAGGGCAGCAGGAGCAAGTTTTGCCCCTACGGTGTCTCCTGCTGCTGCTGCCATAATTACAGGCACTGAAAAGGCAGTGAGTCCAAAAAAGATAGCCGATATATAGAATAGAACATAAGATTTTATAATGATTAGGAGTATACAAGATATGGCAAGGACAAGATATGCACACATGGTAGCGTATCTTCTGCCTATTATATCAGATAGTCCACCCCAGATAACACCACAGAATATGGCAAAGAAGCCAAGAATTGCAAATATACGACCTGCAGAATAATCAGAAAGCCCAACTTCCTTTGTGAGAAATGCAATTATAAAAGTAAGATAAATAATATAAGAGAAACCATACATGAAATATACTATGCCCAGCTTCCATATCTCCTTCTCTCGTATTAAAGTCTTCCATGTGTTAAATAATGAAACTTTTTCAATCCTTACAGGTTGTTGTTCATTGCCTCCATACATGGTTAGTCCCTTTTCTGTCGGTGTATCCCTGAGGAGGGCATAACACAAAAATGACAAAGCAAATACAATAATGCCTAAAAGATGCCAGGCATATCTCCATCCTTCAGTTCCATACATGGATATGAGACGGGGTATTATAAGCCCGGTGATAGAAAGCCCTGTGCCTGTCCCAAGGGTCACTATCCCTGTAGCAAGACCTCTTTTGTTTGTCACAAACCATGCAGCAGGGAGCGCCATCATAGGGACATAACTGCCTGCATTGCCCATGCCTGTTATAAGTCTCATTAAAAATGCAAAGATAAAGGAGTTGGATAGACCTGTTAGAAAAAGACTAATACCCATTACAATAAGGGATATGAATAATATTCTTCTTGTGCCGAAACGAGATGCAAGAAACCCTCCTATAACAGCAAGACAGAGATAACCAATGAAATTGCCTGTTCCTATGAGCCCAATCTGTGTATACGAAAGGGATAATCCGTTTTTCATGCTATTGAGGATAAGAGAATAGGACATACGGCCAAAACCATGTGACAAAATGAGGACAAGGGTCCCTGTAAATGCAATAACCCAAGCGTAATGGAACATAATGCCTCCTGAATGAATCTTCTCAAGAATTTGATAGCATATTTAGTTCATTTATTCAAATTAAGGGCATTTTTAAATGGTTTCTAATTTGCAAAGCCCAATGAAAACCTTCTATTTAGAGAGAATCTCCCTGATCTTAAAGGCAAGGGTATCAAAAGAATATGGTTTTTGGATTAAAACAAGGTCTTCTTTGGAGATAAAGTCTGTCTGTGATCCTCCAAGACTATATCCACTGATAAAAATCGCCTTGATGGTTGGTTCAATCCTTTTCATTTCATAGTAGGCATCCCTGCCACCCATTTTTGGCATTGCCAGATCTAATATTACAAGGTCAATTTCATGAAATCTCTGTTTAAATATCTCAACCGCCTCTATGCCGTTCGATGCGGATAAAACATTATAGCCCAGAGAATTTAGATAGAATGCGCACATTTCCCTTATTGAATGTTCATCTTCTGCAAAAAGTATCGTTTCTGTGCCTTTTATTGTCTTTTTTGTTTTTCTGTCTTCGATTTCGGCAATCTTTTTTTGTCTTGCCTTTTCTCTAAAAGCAGGGATGTATATCTTTACTGTTGTCCCCAGATTAAAGCTTGATCTTACATCAATAAAACCATTATGATTTTTTATAATGCCGTAGGCAACCGAGAGGCCGAGTCCTTTATGCTTATCCTCTTTTTTTGTAGTAAAAAATGGTTCGAATATCTTTTCTATTATAGCAGGGTCGATCCCTATCCCTGAGTCATCGATGGAGATTGTCACATATTCTCCCGGCCATGCAAGGGAATGGAGTTTACAGAAAAGCTCATCCATATCCTCTTTTTTTGTTGATATGGTGATATTACCTTTTTTTGGTATCGCCTCACATGCATTCTGTATAATATGATGAAGTGCCTGATTGAATTGTAGAAAGTCTATCTTGACCTCTGGGATGTCTTTTTCAAGGACTGTATTTATTTCTATACCTTCCGGGATAATATCGGGCAGAGTCTTGAGGAGACTATTGATATTTTGATTTATATCAGCCCTTTGTAGGTTGAGGGGCTGATAACCACCGAATGTAAGTAGCTGATCTGCCAAAAAGACAGCGCGGAACACAGCCTGTTCAATCTGTGTGAGATTGCCAAAAGACTCTTTAAATCTCTCAAGGGTCAATTTTATCATCTGGGTATTACCGAGGATAATGCTTAAAATATTATTGAATTCATGGGCTATTTCCCCTGAGAGTCTGCCTATGTCTTCAAGCCTTTGTAATTCGTTGACCTTTTGTTTAAGTCTTTTTATATTTGTTATATCGCGTATAATGCCTCGATAAAACTTTATATTTCCTGCTCTATCGTAAGCTACATTGGCTGTTATAGATGCAATAATCTCATTGCCTTTTTTGTCTTTAAGTTTTACCTCAAAGGCATCTACATAACCATATTTTTCAACGGCTTTTTTGTAAGTTTCACGGTCTTCATTATTTACGTATAGATTGTTTATATCTTCTTTTAAAAGTTCTTCTTTTGATTGGTATCCAAAAAGCTTAACGCCTGCTTTATTTATCTGGATAAATCTTCCTTCAGGTGTTGTAACAAAGATGACATCCCTGAATTCCTCAAATAATGTTCTGTATTCTTCCTCAGATTGTTTTAATGCATATTGGGCAATTTTTTGTTCAGTTTTATCATGTATGATACATACTATGTTTTTATGGTCTTCGGAGGCGACACATATAAACTTCAAAGATACAAATAATTCTTCATTATCTTTTTTTGATATGGTTACCTCAATGGTCCTGCCTTCATCATTTATGCCCGACTTTGCATAAGGCAATGTAGATTGTGCTTCCAGTAAACCCAGTTCTATTTTTTGGGCTTCATGGATATCTGCTGGAGATAGAAACATTTGGAGGTGTTTTCCAAAAGCCTCCTCTTTTTTGTAACCCAGCATCTTTTCTGCAGCAGGATTTAGATATGATATAGTGCCATCTTCCTTTATAATTAAAAATGCCTCCCATGGTGAAATACATATTCCCGTAAGGTCTTTTGAACAAATATCATTAATCATAGCTATTAAATATAGCACAAAAAAGATAATTTGGAAGAAAGCGCAAAAATAAATTATGCCCTTTTTTTATTGACTATCCTGTTTCTAATGTTTTAAAAAATACGCATGAAGATACCGGTTGTTTACAGTGAGGATTTTTATACCGATTATTACACAGTGGATTGTGAAAACCCAGACAGGATCTCCTCAATCTATTTTAAGATAATGGATATGGCAGATATTATCGAACCTGAACCATGCACAATAGATGACCTAAGATTATGCCACAGCGATGAGCTTATAGAGTCTGTGCGGAGAAAAGAAGACGTATATTATGTGGCAAAAAAATCAGTAGGTGGGGCAATAAAAGCATCAGAGATTAGCCTAAATATGCCATCATTTGCCCTTATTAGACCCCCTGGACATCATGCAGGGTATAATTTCAACGGAGGTTTTTGTTTCTTCAACAATATGGCAATAGCCATAAAGAAACTCTTGAAAGATGGGAAGATCAATACAGCCCTAATTGTAGATATAGACCTCCATTATGGAAACGGCACCTATGATATAGTAAAAGGCGATGAAAGAATAAGGTTTAGAAATATAGATGCTTATCCAAGGGGTAATTTTATGAGAGACCTGGAAGATTCCCTGAAAGATGCCGACCAGTTTGATGTTGTAGGTTGCTCTGCCGGCTTTGACACATACATCAAAGACTGGGGTGCGCTCCTTACAACAGAAGATTTTAGAACCATAGGGAATATGCTTGCCTCTTCTAACTCCAATGTCTTTTCCATACTGGAGGGTGGATATTATGTCCCTGACCTGGGTATTAATGTCCGTGCATTTTTAGAAGGCATTAGGGAAGCTTGTTCATAATTGCTGTTCTCTGTTTTACCCTGGGTATATATTTAGGTGTCTTTTATGATTATTCATTAAAATATCTCTGCCTATCTGTCCTTGCAATTGCATCTGTAGCACCTTTTTTTCTTACCAGATACAGAAGAATCTGTGTTTTTTTGATTTTTATCTGCCTTTGCCTCATAGGTATGATTCGTATCAATATTCTTGTTAAAGGTGCCGGTGACATAAATGTTAACAATGAGAGATTTATATTTGAAGGTAAGTTGGCGGAGACTTCTAAAAATATTAAGGTTTTGAAGCTCTCAAATCCGGATATATTTAAGGGTATTCATGCAGTCTTGAGAACCGATAGGGACTTGAATATAGGTGACAGGATAAGGGTCTTTGGTAGTATTACCGAACTTCACGAGACATTTAAAAATCCATATATGACATCGTGGAAATGGATTAAAAAACTTGAAGGTATCCACTATGAAATTAAAGGGGATATAACAGGGGTTCAAGAAGGAAAGGGGGTTATTCTAAATATTCGTAAGATGATACAGGATAAGATAAATGAATCAGGGGCAAGACATGGTGCCATAATAAAGGCATTGATAATAGGGGATAAGACCTCTATAGATGAAGATACAAAGTCCTTATTCCAGAGGACAGGGACATCCCATATACTTGCCATATCAGGTCTCCACATAGGCATTATTACAGGTTTTTTCTTTTTTATAACAAAATGGCTTTTAGGTAGAAACAGGGTCTTGAGGCTTTCAGGGAGTGACAAGAAATATGCATCTATTATAACCATATTATTTCCCTTGATCTTTATGCTTATCTCCGGCGCAGGTATTTCCACTATAAGGGCAACCATCATGGTTACCATATTTTTACTTTCTGTATTTTTTGAAAGGCAGAGGGATTTGATGAATACCATTGCTTTGTGCGGCCTTGCTATACTCCTTATCTATCCTCATTCCCTTTTTTTGCCATCGTTTCAGCTTTCTTTTTTAAGCGTTGTCTTTATTGTCTTGATAATGAAGAAGGTATATCCTCTTATCAAGACAGGCTTCAAACCCTTGAAATGGCTTGTAATCTCCATTTTGACAACCCTATCTGCCACCACAGGCACATTACCTGTTGTGGCCTACCATTTTTACGGGGTTAATCTGTTCTCTGTCCTTCATAATCTAATATCCATCCCCCTTTTGTGTATGATCTCGATTCCATTATGTCTGTTGGGTATTTCTATGCCTTATGGTGAGTATTTAGTAAAGTTGGCAGGCGAGATAATCAATATTAATATATCCATCATTAATTTTTTGGATTTTGGCTATATCTTTCCCATAATAAGACCTAACCTGGTGGAGGCATTGCTATTTTATGCTGTTGCCTTATCTCTAATATTTATAGGCAATAGGACTGTTAGACATGTCTTTTATTTTGTTCTATCACCTCTTTTGATAATATACATTTATCTTGCCTTGGATAACAGATATAATAACCATGTTTGTTTGAATCTCATGGATGTTGGCATGGGAGAGGCTATGCTTCTTGAAGCACCCAAAGGTATGAGGATATTAATAGACGGCGGGGGAGGTTATAAATCTGATTTTGATATAGGTAAATATATCATAACACCCATTCTTTTATCTAAAAAGATCAAGACCCTTGATTATGTAATAAACACGCATCCCCATAGTGACCATGCTGGCGGTCTACCTTTTATACTGAAAAATTTTTATATTAAATCATTCGTTACAGGTGGATATTTTATAAAGGAACAAAGTTTTATTGAAATTATAAAGACATTAAAGGATAAAAACATAGATATTAGTTATTGGCAACAGGGAGTTAAATTAATACTCCATAATGGCATGATCTTACATGTTTTTAACCCTTCTAAAGAAATCACAGAAGATAATCTTAATAATACCTCGCTCGTCTTTAAGATTATATATAGAGACACGTCATTTTTGTTTACCGGAGATATAGAGTCTCATGTGGAAAAAAGACTTATTATGGAAAATATGCCACTAAAGGCAGATGTTTTGAAGATTCCCCATCATGGCAGCAATAATTCAAGCTCCATGGAATTTATCCTTGCAGTTAAACCAAAACTTGCTGTGATGAGTGTGGGAAAAGGCATAAAAGGCCTTCCGGGAAGAGAGACCCTTAAAAGATACAGAATTAATTCCATACCTGTTTTATCAACCCTGGAAAATGGATTTATAAGGGTATGCACTGACGGCAGAAGGATTTTCTATTCCAACGAGATGGGTAGATAGATTTTTTTATTGAGATGATAAAATTTCAATTATTGATAGGGATTTTCTATAATGATAGAATAAACAGGCAAAAAGTGCACAATTTATAACTTTTTCAAAAATAGGAGGTAATTGTGAAGAGTTATCGAAAAGAACTCTGGTTTCATGTGCCTACGAGAAGGGCTTTTATAAATATAACACCTCAAGTAGAAGAGTGTTTAAGGGAAAGCGGTATCAAAGAGGGTTTGTGTCTGGTAAATGCTATGCATATAACATCCTCTGTCTTTATAAACGATGATGAATCAGGGCTCCATGAGGATTATGATAGATGGCTTGAAAGGCTTGCTCCCCATGAACCAATAGATCAGTATCGACACAATAGAACTGGTGAAGACAATGGGGATGCCCATTTGAAACGTCAGGTCATGGGAAGGGAGGTCGTTGTTGCCATAACAGGAGGCAGGTTTGATTTCGGTCCATGGGAACAGATTTTTTACGGAGAATTTGATGGCAGAAGAAGAAAGAGGGTACTTGTAAAGATCATAGGCGAGTAATATAGATTGAGGCCATCTTGAAGTTTAAAAGGCGTTTTAAAAAGAATTCTTAAAAAAATATAAATGTAATAATTATAAATATTGGAATGAGAAATATTCCCGACCACGCCATATATTTAAAAAACGACGGCATGGATATATCGTTTTCTTCACATATAGCCTTTACCATGAAATTCGGGCCATTACCTACATAGGTATTGGCGCCCATAAATACAGCACCAACTGATATGGCCCTTAAGAATGTTTCAGGCACCCCCGCCACAAGACCGATTGTTATTTTGTTCAAAACCGCAAGACTTTTTGCAGTGCTCATAAATACGAGATATGTTGGGGCATTATCAAGGAAACTCGAGAGCACACCTGTGACCCAGAAGAATTTCCATGGTGTATCAACTCCAAGCTTGTTACCGTTTAGCTCAAGTATCTTAAGGGCAGGTATCATGGTTATAAAGATACCAATGAAGAGGACTGCTACCTCTATGATGGGATGGTATGTAAAACCATTTTCTTCCCTAAGGACAACCGGTGTAAAATAAATAGAGATAATTGCAGTAGCCACCATAACCAGTTCCCTTACTATATTGGGAAGAAAAAATGCACCGAGCACTGCACCAAGTAATAAAAAATTAACCTTTCCCCTTACCTCAAGTCTTTTAGCCCCCTCAATCTTTTTTGGAGAAGTTATTTTTTCTATATGTTCTTTTTTAACAAAATACATATCCATAGCATAAAATATACAGATGAGTATGCAAACAACAACAATCCAGAAAGGAAAGAGCTTAAATGTCCAGGTAAAAGGCACGCCTTTTAAGAACCCAAGAAATAGGGGAGGGTCACCGAGTGGTGTTAACACTCCACCTATATTACAGACTAAAAAGATAAAAAATATAAATATATGAGATACATGATTTCGCCACCTGTTTATCTTTATAAGAGGTCTTATAAGCACCATGCTTGCTCCTGTTGTTCCTATGAAGCTTGCCAATGTGGCGCCTATGAGTAATATGATAGAGTTTAAAAGAGGTTTTCCCCTGCCTGAGATCCTTATTACAATCCCCCCTGAGATTACAAATAAAGAACCGAGAAGTATAATAAATGATATATATTCCATAATGGTATGTAGAATCAGGGAAAAATCCTTAAAAATTACAATCAGGGCAGCAGGTATGGCAAGGCAAATGGATACATATTTGTAATTATTTCCCCACCATTCACTGTTTATTATAGGCATGACAGCTATGGATAGCAAAAGTATTATAAAAAAAACTGTTGTCCAGATAGGAAAAGAAACAGAGGATGTTTCACTGCCAGAGGCAAATAAGATATTAGGTATTAAAGAAAAAATATAGGCTATCCATATAGTCGTTAACTTCATCTTTCTAACCTTTTCTCAAATTAATAGATTAATCGGGAGAGGGTACCAATTTTTAATTTATCAATAATCTTTCCAATGCCTCTGAGTCCTTCAATGGTATTGATTAGTTTTTCCTTCTCCTTTGTTCCACCCACAATACCTTTTATAACAAGCACATTCTCTGCCTGAGCCTCAAATTCTACCTTTGCCTTTGATGCAAGTTCATGGTGTATGATGGCGAGTTTAGCCCTATTTTCAAGGAGCCTCTTTGCTGCAAAAATCCTTGCCTCTTCCAGGTCAACTCTTGAGAAAAATCGCTCTGAATATAAATCCATAATATCAAGTGCATGCTCAAGTTTTACAGTGCTTGCATTAAAAGTTATGTCGAAGGAAAACGGGTCATTTATATCCCTATCAAAATAGAACTCAATAAATCTCTTTTTTTCCTTATCCTTTTTATTCACCAGATCTATGGCATCATCTTCTGATAGGCTTTTTTCCTGCATGATATCAAATATCCTTTCGTTTATATCTCTTATGATCATAAGTCTAATTTTACATGGATATTCTTCAAGGATGAGGTGTGCGCCTCCACCCACTACTACAAGATCCCTTTTTAGTATGAGGCTATATAGGGCAACAGTTATTGCAGCCTTGAAATAACTTTTGTTATGAATAAGCTCTGAAAATCTGTTGGTTATATCAGGGGATTTTTCATCTTCAAGGTTTCTGAGTAGTACTTCAGTTGCTTCTTTGTTTGTCCTTAAATACTTTATAAAGCTGTCGTCCACATATTTAAAGTTTAATCTTTCAGCTAATTTTTTACCAAAAAGACTGCCTGCTGAACCATAAGATCTTGATATAGTGATAACCCGCAAATTATTCCCCTCTTCTCGGCATAAAATTAACTGAATTTTAAGATGATTTCAATAGAATTTTACTAAGTCGTGTAATCTTTTATAATATAAAGATTTTTGGCAAAGTCACTTGCTCAGTGTATATCTCTTTAAGATTATTGTATATAGTTCTTTTTTTGATTTAAGAAGAATTTAAATCTTCTTCAATTTAAAATTTGAACCCCTTTTTATTCAACAATTTAATACATATATCTGTAACACCCGAGTCGTATATTATGCCGCTTCCTTGCTTTATCTCATTTATTGCTGATTCAATTGTAAAAGCTGGTCTATAAGGTCTCTGAGATGTCATTGCCTCTACAACATCGGCAACGGCAAGTATTCGAGCCTCTAAAAGTATGTCTATACCTTTTAAACCATTGGGGTATCCAGAGCCATCAAGTCTTTCATGGTGTTGCAGGACAATTTCTGCAACAGGTGAAGGAAGGCCTGCATCTTTTATCATCTCATATCCTTCTTTTGGGTGGGTTTTTATAAGACTGTATTCAATCTCATTTACTTTTTCAGGCTTACTAAGAATCTCCGTGGGGATTACAAGTTTACCAATATCATGGATCATGCTTGCTATGCCTATTATCTCCATCATATCGTTTGTAAGACCCATTTCCTTGGCAATTGCCTTTGCAAGAAAACACACCCTTCTCTGATGACCTTTTGAGCCAGGATCTCTTGTCTCTATGGCCTTACATATTGTTTCTATCATACCATTTAGTGTTTTCTTATGTTTTTCCGCCTCCTCCTCTGAGAGTTTTCTTGATGTAATATCTACAAGCATACCTTCATAATAGAGTATATTCCCATGATTATCACGCACAGCATGTGATGTCACTGAAACCCATTGAAGGCTCGAGTCCTTTTTTCGCATGAGTATTTCAAAATCCTTAACAAAACCATCTTTTTCCATGCACTGTTTTAATTCCGCCCTTCTCCTCGGATCAACATATAACTGATGGGCTATATCGGTAACAGTGGCCATCATCTCTTGGGGGGAAGAGAATCCGTGTATTCTTGCAAGGGCAGGGTTTATACTCAGGTATCTGCCCTCAGGTGTTACCTGGAAGATCCCCTCTGCAGCATTTTCAAAGATGTTTCTGTATTTTTCTTCAGATTTTTTTAATTCTTCTTCAGTTTTTTTACGGGATGTAATATCCTCTAATGTCCCTTCGTAATATCGAACATTTCCATCTTCGTCCTTAACAGCCCTCACATTTAAAGAGCCCCAAAGCAAAGACCCATCCTTTTTATTGAACTGAGCCTCAAATTTCTCTACAATGCCTTTTTCTTCCAATATCTTTTTAAAGAGGTATCTCTCTTCAGAAAAAGCATATAATTGCCTCCCTATGCTTACAACTTTCTTTAACATCTCCTCTGGGGAGCTATAACCAAAGATTTTTGCCATTGTAGGATTTACAGTTATTAATTTTCCGTCAGGGGTGCTTTGGAATATCCCTTCAACGGCATTTTCAAAAATGCTTCGATATTTTGCCTCACTTAATTGTAAAGCCTCCTCGGCTTTTTTTCTCTCTGTGATGTCGGTAAACATGGCAAAGGAACCTTTAAATCTTTTATCTACATCAAGTATGGGCGTCGCCGATACCAATGCCCACATGAATGTCCCATCTTTTTTTCGAAGCATCCTTTCATATCTTCCTGATAAACCTTTTCTTCTCCTCGCAGCCTCTTTTTCAAAGTCAGGATAATCTTTTTCATGGATAAAGTCTTTTAGGCACTTTCTCTCCATCTCTTCAGGCTCATATCCCAACATATCTGCCATTCTTTTGTTTACAAATGTGGTCATATAGTTTTCATCGAAAACCCATATACCTTCATCGGCAGTATCAACGATAAGCCTGTATTGTTTCTCTCTGTCCTTTAAGGTTTCTTTAATCGTGTTTCTTTCTCTGGATCTTCTTTTTATTTGTTCTGGAGTCTTCATTTTTTTTACCTTTTATTTTTATATTCTTCTTTTGCTGCCTTTCCAAAGGGTATCCCTAATTTTTTCATCCTGCTTCTCAAGGTAGCAGGGTTCATAGCAAGTATGGCTGCTGCGCCGTCTTTTCCTTCAACCTTGCCACCTGCTATTTTCAACGCGTTTATTATATGCTGAATCTCTATATTTTTCATGGAGAGGTCAGTTATATTTGTTAACAATCCTGCAACCTCTTTGTTCTTTTGCTCTTCTTTTATCTGTTTACCTATAATGTCTTCAAAATCAAGGGGCCTGTTTCCATGAATTATGATTGCCCTTTCTATAGCATTACTGAGCTCCCTTACATTTCCCGGCCATTTATACTCTATAAGCTTTTCCAGTGTCCCTTCAGTAAGGGTTGGGATAAAATTGAGACCGATCTCCTTTGCCTTTTTTCTCATAAAATATTCCACCAGTGCAGGTATATCAACCTTTCTTTCCCTTAAAGGTGGTATATTTATAGGTACTACACATAGCCTGTAGTAGAGATCATCTCTGAAGAGATTTTTTTCTACGAGTCTTTTTAGATCTTTATTTGTTGCCGATATAATCCTTACATCCACCTTTATAGACTGGGTGCCACCAACCCTTTCTATCTCTTTTTCCTGGATAACCCTGAGAAGGCGCACCTGTGCATTAAGAGGTAATTCGCTTATCTCATCAAGAAATATAGTGCCACCATGTGCACGCTCAAATCTACCTCTTTGCTGAAATAATGCCCCTGTGAATGCACCTTTTTCATGACCGAACAATTCACTGTCTATTAATGTTTCAGGTATAGCTCCGCAATTCACTTTTATTAAAGGACCGTTATTTCTCGGAGAAAAATTGTGTATAGCATTTGCAATCAATTCCTTTCCTGTCCCTGTCTCACCAAACAAAAGCACAGGGCTTGAAAGGGGTGCCACCTTTAAGACCTGATTCATAACCTCTTTTAAACCAAATTCTGCGCCCACTATCTCTTCTGTGAAGCCTCTTCTAAGCTCGTTCTGAAAATATTTACTATCATCTGCAAGGCGTTCCTTTAATTGCATAAGTTCAAAGTATCTCCTCGAATTGGCAAGGGCAATGGCAGCAGGTTCATTTATGGCTGACCATAATTGGACATCATGTTCGGAATACCTATCTTTTCCATTTGCCCTAACAATAAAAGAACCCACGAATTTATCCTCCACTATAAGTCTGCTAACAATTATGGATGAATCAGGCCATTTATATTGTTCTGCCACCCTTCCAACTATCTCATCTTTAAGCACATCTTTGGATATCCTAACCCTTGGAAATTTTGATGGTTCTTCAAGCTGTTTTATTAGATGAGCAGGCATGGAAACCTTGTCTGATCTTAACTCACCACCATGTATATTGGCAGTAGCAACTACGTCAAGGGTCCTTGCATCGGGGTCATACACGGTCATGATTAGTTCGTCTGCAGGAATGATCTCTTTGATGTAAAGCAGGCAACTCCAGAGGGCTTTATCTATTTCAAGGCTTCCACAGATCCTTTTGGTTACCTCTCGATAGAATTTATTCTCATCTATAGAATGATCATTTTGAGTCATTTACTGTGATATATAATAGTTTTGGAATAAATTCAAGTATTTTTGGTTTTTACATAAAAAAATCTGTCTATTTTAACAGATTTTATAAAACTGCTTAATTTAACAGTAATAAACTGCTTAATTTAACAGTTATTCTTAAGAAAATTATATAAATGAGCAATAAGGTGTTGGATGCTCGTGAGAAAAAAGGGATTTGAAATATAATTTGAACTTCAACAATCGTTGGCAACATATTGGATTATTTGAAAAATTTAATTGACTGTTCACATTTACCGAAATGTGTAGAGAAGTCTTGTGTTGATTCATAAAACTTAAATTTATTGTGGCACATGGCTTGCAATATAATTGTCATGACTGAAATAAAAGAAAGTCAAAAAATAAAGGAGGGTGTCATGGCAAGGGCTTGGGAAATAGAAAAGGATAAAATAGATAACAAGACTATGGAGGGAGCAATTATTGAGATATTTGGTTGCGCTCCTTTAAAAGACACTGTAATTACTCTCTTTAAAGGCAAGGATAAAATAAAATCTGATTTCTATATCAATGGAAGCTTTTATGAGGCAGGTATTATTGAGGTCTTTGGTTGCATATCCCTTGACAAAATTATAAAGCTCGATCTGGAAAAGGAAAAGATGCTTGTATCAGGCAGGGCATACGAAGAGACAGATGCAAGGGTAGTTGGTTTAGATTGATAAAGAACACTATTTAGTGTTAAATTTGTATGATGTTTGATGATGAAGTTCGTGGCGCTTCATCGCAGACAGAGCTTCATATAATATCAAAGATACGACTTTATTTGAGTCGATTTTATCTTAAAAACCTTTAATTATTAAGCCACAGAAAAATAGAATAGCCAACAAAAGCCCACTGAAGGCTTAAAATTACCCCTGATAATTGGATTTCAGGGAGAAAAAAAGAGGAGTTGATATGGCTGAATTAGGAGTTGAAAAAGGATTGGCAAAGGCAGAAAAATATTACAATGATTACGGAAAAAGGGCAAATGAGCTTAAAGCAGAAGGTAAAAAGATAATCGGTTATATATCTGCCCTTGGTCCTGTGGAAGTTCTTACAGCAGCAGGCGCTGTTCCCTTCAGATTGAAAGGCAATGTGGATGAGGCTATAACAAAAGGCGATGCCTATATGGAGACCATAGTATGCCCCTTTGTTCGTAATGTATTTGACTCATCCATAAAGGGAAAATTTAGTTTTCTCGATGGTATGGTTCTTCCTCATCAATGTGACAGCCTTGATAGGACAAGTGATGTATGGAGGGATTATCTTAAACTATCTTATTTCCATTTCTTAAATGTCCCCCACGTGACAGATGACCCTTCTATTGAATTTATGAAGGAATTGCTTCAACTATTAATTAAAACCCTTGAAGATTATACGGGAAATAAAATTTCCAATGACACATTGAAGCAAGCTATCTCCCTTCATAATGAAAATAGGAGGTTAATGAGAGAGCTTTATGGATTAAGAAAAAATAATCCACCTCTGATATCTGGCACAGAGATGATGAAGGTTCTTGTGGCTGTTATGGGCATTCCTGTAAATGAATCAAGTGAATTAATAAAGGCTGTCATTGAAGAAGTAAAGGCAAGAAAGCCAGCAGCAGACAACGATAAAAAGAGGATCATGCTTATAGGAGATCAGATAGATAGTGTAAGCATAACCGATGCTATAGAGGGTGCAGGAGCATATCTTGTTATGGACGATATCTCCATTGGCAGCAAGATGTATTGGCAGGATGTGGATGAGGATAAAGAACCTCTTCTGGCACTTTCAGAGCGTTACTTGAGGAAACTCAAAATACCCACAACCTTTGTGGATACAGGTGGCACGTATGAGGAGAATCTCAATGCCCGCTTTGGACATATGAGAAAGTATATAGATGAATTTAATGTAAACGGCACAATCCTGTTTGTTTATAAATATTGTGATCCATATGGTTTTGAGGTTCCGGCAATCAAGAGTTATATAGAATCAGCAGGTGTTCCAGTTCTCTATCTCGAAGACGAATATTCCACATCAAGCCTTGCACGAATGAAAACAAGGATTGAGGCTTTTCTTGAAATGATAGCATAATATAAGGGAGGAAATCTTATGGCTGAGGAAAAAAAAGGAAGGGCAGTTGCAACAAAGACTGCTGCAAGTATACCTAAATTCGTGCGAGGAAATCTCGCTGCCACATTGAAGGCAAAGGAAGAAGGAAAAAAGGTTGCGTATGCATATATAGCAGATGGTCAAGATGAGATAATGAGGGCAATGGATATTGTGCCTGCTTGGGGAGAGAGTTTTTCAGGCGTATGCGCAGCAAAAAGGGATGCAGAGAAATATCTCCAGAAGGCAGAATCAGATAACTTCTCAAGGTCTCTTTGCACATATGCCACTTGCACCATAGGTTTTGATATGATTAGAGAGGAATTAGGAGGCGGAGCAGTTCCTGATGCTCCGTGGGGAGGTATGGGAAGACCTGACATGATTCTTGGCTCTGCCCAGCTTCTCTGTGACCCGAGATTTAAATGGCCTCAGGCAACACAACATTATCTCCGGGATGTCCCTGTTTTTGTAGGTGCCATGTATTATCCGCCTTTTGATCCTAAGATGAACCACCATGAACAGGAGAAATTTTATGTAAAATATTGCACAGAGGAATTAAGGGAATGTGTAAAATTCTGTGAAAAGTATACAGGAAAGAAGATGGACTGGGATAGGTTGGCTCAAATCACAGAATTATCTGATAAAACGTGGGACCTTTTTATTGACACCTATGAGCTCCGCAAGGCAATGCCAACACCTATGGATACCGGTGATGCCATGAATACCATGGTGCCCCTTACATTCAACCTTGGGACACAGGAGGCTTATGACTTTTATAAACAACTATATGATGAACTGCAGGATAAGATAAAAAACGGTATAGGCGTAGCGGATCCGGAAAAATATAGATTAATTTGGGCTGCAGGCTTGCCTTCATGGTTTGCCTTGGGAGATTTCCAGTATTTCAATAGCAAGGGTGCAGTGTTTCCTGTAGAGGTTACATATAGGGGATGCGAAAAGATAGAAAGGCTTGATTTACCAAAAACCAGTGACCCACTGGAACATATTGCATGGAGATGGGTAAGATATTGGACACACTGGTATGATAAGGCAAGAAAACGTCCTGGTTCTCTGCCAAAAGTGGAAAGGATCATTGAATATATAGAGGAATATAAATGTGACGGTGTTGTATTCCATTCGGCATTCTCATGCAGGAGCTGGCACGCAGGCATTATCCATCAGGCAGAAACCTTAAAAAAGGTATACAAAGAGATACCCATACTCATTCTGGAAGGTGATATAGTTGATATAAGTTCCTATAATGAGGCAGATACCCACAACAGGATAGATGCATTCATAGAGGCTGTGGACGCATATAAGAAAAGGATGAACTAACAAATATGCCTAAATTTTTTGCCGGTGTAGATATAGGCTCCACTATGACAAAGGTGGTCATATTCAGTGGCAGGATAGAGGCCACCATCATAGGTCCCACAGGTCCAGAGCACCGCAAATTAGCCAATAAAGTAATGGAGGAGGCACTCAAAAAGGCTAACATCCTATTTGAGGATTTATCCTATATCATTGCCACGGGGTATGGGAGAATAAATGTGCCATTTGCAGATAGGCAGATTACAGAGATTACATGCCATGCAAAAGGGTTACATAGCCTCCTCCCAACAGTAAAGACCATAGTAGACATAGGTGGTCAGGATAGCAAAGGAATAAAGATTAAAGACGGTAAGGTAGTGAGTTTTGTTATGAATGACAAATGTGCTGCCGGGACAGGGAGGTTCATCGAGATTATGGCAGATACACTTGGTGTGCCGCTAAATGATATGGGAAGCCTTTCTTTAACCTCTGATAGACCGGCTTCCATAAGTAGCACCTGTACTGTCTTTGCCGAACATGAGATAACAAATCAACTTGCCGGCGGTGAAACACTGGCAAATCTTGTAGCAGGTATACATATGTCTGTGGCGACAAGGGTAAGCTCTATGGTAAAAAAGCTTACCATTGAGCCTGATGTGGCTGTAACAGGTGGTGGCGCGAAAAACATAGGGCTTGTAAAGGCATTGGAGGCAAAACTTGGATACCCTGTTCTTCTACCTCCTGAACCTTTGATTACTGGTGCACTGGGTGCTGCTGTTTTAGCAAAAGAGATATTCGAGAAGTATGAAAGAGAGGGCCAGACCCCTATAAGAAGCCCTTTTGGCCTACAAGAGGCAAAAATCTTTTCTTAACACGAGGTATTATGCCATTTTATTTAGGAATAGATGTGGGTTCAGGTTGGACAAAGGCAGTATTGTGTGAGGATATGGATCTGAAATCCTATGCTATATCACCATCAGGAGGTGATTATAGAAAGGCTGCACAACATGTAGTCGATATGGCTTTAAAAAAACACGGGGTTTCCATAGATGATATTGCCTACACTGTAGCAACAGGCTATGGTGCATCAATGGTGGATTTTGCCTCTGAGAAACCGTCGGATATGTCCTGCCATGCCAAGGGCATAAATATGCTTTTTCCTGGCGTAAGAACTGTTATTGATGTGGGTGCACAGTTTACAAGGGCTATAAGGATAGATGAAAATGGCAGGATTGTGAATTTTATAATGAATGAAAAATGTGCAGGGGGTAGCGGAAAATTCCTCCAGGTAACAGCCAGGATATTACATGTGAACATAGAAGAGTTAGGAAGGCTTTCTCTTGAGTCCACAAAGCCAGTGGAATTCACTACTGCATGCGCTGTATTTGCCGAGTCAGAGGCGGTATCCAGGATTTCAGAGGGTGCATTACCTGCAGATATTGTGGCAGGAATACACAAGGCAATGGCCTCAAAGATAATAACCCTTGCAAACCGAGTAGGTCTCATGCCTGATTATGCCATAACAGGGGGTGGCGCAAAGGATATAGGTCTTGTCAAGGCAATAGAGAAGGAACTCAAAGCAAGCTCTTATGTTGCTCATGAACCCCAGATAACTGCCGCATTAGGCGCTGCCCTATTTAGACACAGAATTTGACAAAACTACATTTATTGTTTCAATTTAAGCCAATTGTTTTTATAACTTCTAAAAATTTTTAGATTGTATAGCACAATTTTGCTTCATTTTGATGCATATGTATAAAAAAGATACAAAAAAGTAAACCTCTTTGATATAATTCAAAATAAAGTCATGCAATTTTGTTACGAAATTTGCAGTTAACTTGATGTGGCATAGAAATTGCTTTCAGAATTAGAGACTTTTTTCATAGGTTATTTGCTCTGGGAACATCTTTATGACCTTTATTTATAAATAGTTAGATTTTGAGAAAGAAAAATATTTTTTTACAAACATGGAGGTTCAGTATGGGTAAAGATTCAGAAAGTCCAAAAGAAGTGTCGAGACGAGATTTTTTTAAATCATCTGCTATGGCAGTTGCAGCAGGTGCAGCATTAGGTGGCATAGGACTAATTTCAAAAGATGCGGCAGCAAAAGAGGCTATTCCAAAAAAATGGGATGAATCCTACGATGTGGTTATAATCGGTAGCGGTTTTGCTGGCTTTGCTGCTGCCATAGAGGCAAAGATTGCAGGTGCCAATGTTATTGTTATAGAAAAGATGCCCATGCATGGAGGAAATTCCATTATAAATGGAGGAGATTTTTGTGCTGCAGGGACAAAGATGCAAAAAGAGGCAGGTGTCCAGGATTCGCCAGAGTTAATGCTCAAAGATATGCTAAAAGCAGGACTATATCTTAATCATCCAGACCTTGCAAAGATTGTGGCATATGGATCAAAAGATGCCTTAGAATGGTGTGAAACATATATAGGGGCAAAATTTGCAAGGTTAAATTTTCATGGTGGTCATTCAGTTAAAAGGGCACATCAGACCATAAATGCCTCTGGTTCTGAACTGGTGAATAAGATGTTATCAAAGGCAAGAGAAATTGGTGTAAAGGTTCAGACAAGGACAAAGCTTGAGAGATTTATATTAAATGAAAACAACAGGATTATAGGTATCGAGGCAAAAAAGAATTATAGATTTCCCGATGAAAATACAGGAACAAAGGCATTCATTAAGGCCTCTAAGGCAGTAATCATTGCCTCTGGCGGATTTGCAAGAGATATAAACCTTCGTAAGATTCATGACCCAAGGCTGGATGAGAGATTTGAATCAACAAACCATCCTGGTGCTACAGGTGAGGCATTGATGGCAGCATGCTTGGCAAGGGCAATGGATGTCCATATGGACTGGATACAGCTCGGTCCATGGACAAGTCCTGATGAAAAGGGGTTCGGGTATGTGCCTTTATTCTGTGAAAGACTTGTAGGTTACGGTCCTATGATCAACCCCAAGACAGGTAAACGTTTCTTCAAAGAAACCGGGAATAGGAAGGAACGTGCAGATGCAATTATTCTTGTAGGCACACCTGTTTTGATTATGGGAGATACTTATGCCGTTAAGAAACAGGTATTTCCCAATGCCCTTGAAAAAGGTATTGAGAATGGTTCAATAAAAAAATTTGATAATCTCGATGATTTAGCAAAGGCATACAATATCCCAGTTGCTGCATTTAAAGAAGAGATTGCACGATGGAATTCATATGTAGAGAAGAAGAAAGACCCTGATTTCGAATGTATGATTTTTCCTGATGCAAAGCCGATGGTGGAACCTCCTTTTTATGCTGCAAGACTCTGGCCAAAGGTTCACCACACTATGGGCGGTCTTGTTATAAATAAGGATGCACAGGTAATAGGGTTTGACCTAAAGCCTATTGCCGGTCTCTATGCAGCCGGTGAGATAACAGGCGGTATACACGGGGCAGTCAGGTTAGGCGGTGTGGCAATGGCAGATTGTGTTGTTTTTGGCCGTATAGCAGGGAAAAACGCCGTCAAAGAAAATTCGTGGGGTTGAGATAATTAAAAAGGATGGCACATGAAAGGCTTGGTTTTTAATAAGACAGCGATACTGCTTTGTGTTACATTGCTTTTTATTTTAGGGATTGTAACCATCATTATGGCTGCACCTCAGAGGAGAGTAGATGCAAAACCAGGCAATTGTATGGAATGTCATGGCAGTGAAAAGGTATTATCCACCGGGCATCCTGAGACTACAAATATGAACTTAAAAGAGTGTTTATCATGTCATACCGAAAAAGGAAAAGAGAGCCTTAGGGGTAAGATTACAGGTAGTCACACCCATGGTCTTGCAGGGATAACCTGTGATGGATGTCATGGAAAAAAGGATAAATATGAGGCAGTTGAGTTTGATCGATGTCTCAAATGCCATGATGTAGATAGGCTTGTGGAGAAGACATCCAAGATAAAACCAACAAATCCCCATACCTCTCCCCATTACGGTAAAGACCTGGATTGTAATCTCTGCCATCGCCAGCATGCCAGATCAGAGAATTATTGTAATCAATGCCACGATTTTAAATTTATAGTTCCCTGATTATAAATAGCTGAGAGGCATAGGCATAAAAGAAAAGGGGCAACATTTTTTGTTGCCCCTATAATTTTTTAAAACATATTAAAGTTTTATATCAATCCTTTACATATTCTGTTGCTGTCCTGCCTACTTCTTTTGCAAGTTCAGCTATTCCTCCTTTGAACTGATAGGCATTTGCAAACCCTACTGCCCTCAATGCAATAGTGGCAGCAGCAGCCCTATCGCCGGTGTGACAAAGCACCGCTATCTTTTTGTCTTTTGGAAGCTTTTTTAGATTCGCCTCTTTAAAAAGCTCATTCATGGGGATGACAACAGTGTTTTTATGTGCCGATGCAACAAGAGCAACCTCTGCAGGTGTCCTAATATCGAGAATAACGAAATCTTCTTTTTTCTTAATCATTTCAAGAACTTGTTTTGAAGTAATCTGACATGGCCTCATAGCCAATACCTCAGGGGTCATCTGGGAGAACATGGGATCGAATTTCTTTGCCAAATCTGCATCAAAACCATGGGAAATGCCTGTGAATAGGATAAAGAATGTTACCAACATACATGCGTATCTCATAATTACCTCCTAAAAAATTTTTAATTAAATTTAACATAATCATCATAGGAGAGAGAATCAACCTATTGACAAATTTTAAGGCATCCTTTTCAAAATTTATATAAAATTAATCTTTGATTATCCTTGAATTGTTGTTATAAAATATAGTAATCATACAATTATTATGGATATAAATGATGGGGTTCCTATAAATACCATCAAGGGATCTGTTTTGGTCCCTGAGCGTTTGAGATATCTAAATGAAAAGCAAAAGCTTGCCGTTCTTGCCACATGGGGATATGATACCCCTTATACCTCTATTGTAAATTTTGCCATCACCGATGATTTTAAGACCATTATCTTTGCCACACCAAAAAATACTAAAAAATACAACAATATAAAATACTCAAAGTATGTGTCACTCCTAATAGATAACCGCATGGAAACAGCAGGTAATCTTATGAATACCGAGGCGATTACTATTGTGGGTAAGGCAAGGATTATGAGGAAAGGAAGAAAGTTAGAAGAGTTAAAAAAGGTTTATATGGAAAAACATAGGGACCTTGAAGGTTTTATTAATGCAGAGACTACGGTCTTAATATCTGTTCAAATGCAATGCTGTGTTCACGTGAGTAGATTTCAAACAGTAACAGTTTGGGATTGCAAATAATAGAGTGGTGAGAATATATCCATAAAGTAAAAAATTAAGTTGTAAAAACTCAAGATAGGCAGGCTATGAGCATTGTTGCAATAATCCTTCTGATAATCATCGTAACGATCACTTTATTATTTATTTTTCAGAGGGCTAAACAAAAAGACGAAGAAACATTGGATGTGGATGAATCTCAGCATAAAGGCTTTAACCCCTCTGACAAAATAGATACAGTATTGACTAAAGACGTGCCAAAAGAACTTAAAACTATCTTTAAAAATATCGAATATACAGAAATTGGAAAAAACATCTTTCCTGTCAATATAGAGCAGATAGATGATGAAATTAAGACTAAACTTGAAAAAAATATAAAGTCGATGTTACCGATACCAATAGACTATACGAGACTCATGAAACTACTTTTAAATCCTGAAACAAATATTAAAGAGATAGTGTCTTTGGTAAGCACCCATCCTGTTTTATCTGCCAAAGTTTTGCAGACCGTTAATTCTGTTTATTTTTCCCTTGCAGAAAAGGTTACTTCTATAGGTAGGGCTATTACTTTACTGGGTTACAATAACGTAAGGGCATTGGTCTTACAAGAGACACTTTATAATACTGTTTGTAAGGACAAGACAGATCAAACAGATAGGCATCTCAGATTATGGGCCCATTCTGCTATTGTGTCTGCCTGCGCCGGTTTTATAGGCAAAAAGCTTTTTGGGCTTTCAGAATATGACCTTGCTACTGCAGGGCTTTTGCATGATATAGGGAAATTTTATCTTATGAATATAGAAGAAGGCTTTGAGATAGTAACAGACATTCCAAATCTTATAAAAGAAGAACATAGGTATGGGATAAATCATTCAGTTGCAGGTGCTTTCATTGCAAAACAATGGTTGTTTTCTAACATCATAGTGAAAGGTATAGAATACCATCATCATCCTTGTTACTTTCCCCCGGAAAATATTCCATCTGAATATTTGAAACTGAATTTTATACTTTGTGTTTCAGACCTTGTATCAAAGGCAATGGGTTATAAAGGTGAAGATGAACAGATGCTCAGGATTTTACCCGAATACTTTGAGTTATTTGGGATTGATAAGGATCTTAAAGATATAATCACAGCAGAGCTTATAATAAATATCAATAAGACAAAGGCAACTGTAGAATCCTATATAGATTCTGTAACTTCAACATTATAAAATCTTTAAAAATTCCTAAAACGAGATTGATTGCCCTTTTATCTTTAGGTCTTTTTCTATGGTTTTTTTCTGTTTTTCAAGGCCTTTTTTACCCATAACAGCCTTTGTGTAGATTTTTCCAAGCTCCACCCCCGGCTGATCAAAGGCATTGATATCATATAATTTACCCATAAATGCTATGATCATCTCGTATAAGAAGAATAGGGCGCCCAAATTGTATTCATTTATCTCATTTACCTTTATTGTAATATTAGGTGTCTTTGCCTCAATAATGGACCTTCTTGTCCCTAAGAATTCTGCATAAAATAGATCCTTCATATCCTTTCCAGAAAGATAATCCAGATCGGGTAGATATGGAAAGCTATCAGGAATATACCTATTTTCCCCTTCATGGCAGATAAATGTAATACACTTATCTTTTGGGCCATCTATATAAAGCTGTAACTGGGAATGCTGATCTGTTACCCCTATGGATTTTACAGGGGTTGGGCCATTGCTTCCTTTACCAAGGCTTTCTGCCTCCAACTGTCTGAACCAATCGGCAAACGCCGATAGCCTTTCACAGTAAGGCATCATAACATGCATCTTTTTGCCTTTGTTGTCCATAAGATAAAGGATTGCAGCCAGCAATATAGCCATGTTTTTCTTATGAGGGATTTTTTTAATGTATTCAGACATATCCTCTGCACCCTTTACTAATTCTTCTATTTTTATGTCCATTAAGGCTGACGGCAATAGACCAACAGGAGTAAGGACAGAAAATCTACCACCTATGCCCTCAGGAACAGGAAGGGATGGATAACCCTCTTTATTTACTATCTCTCTTAACATCCCTTTTTTACTGTCTGTAATAATGATTATTCTTTGATGGGGATTCTTTGATGTATTTAATATTTCTTTAAAAAGCAAAAATTGGGACATGGTCTCTGGTGTCTCTCCTGATTTACTTATCACCACGAGAATGGTCTTGTCTTTTTCTTTCTCTATGATATCAATGACCCTATTTATTTTATGAGGGTCTATATTATCCAGAATGAAATATCTCGGCTTTAGCCCTCTGCAATTAGGATCTAAGTTGTGAAAGGGATTGAGCAGGGCATGGAATATGGTCTCTGTTCCCAGCGATGAACCACCTATACCGAGGATGACAAGATTTTTTGCCTTTATTTTTTGGGTGGATCTTTTGATGACTTCAATATCTGGAATATATGACCTAATGAGACCTAAGTCCATAAAAGGATAAGGGGTTTTATAAAGCTTTTTTTTAAATTCATCTAATTTATCAGACACTTGATAAATATCTTCCTCACTTAAACCCTCATTTCCTATGGTTTTTTTCAATACACCATTAATATCTATCTCTATTCTTTTCATCTTCTCTCTTTGAAGACCCCCATTATTCTGAATTTTTCATACCTCATCTTCATTAATTCTTCTGAAGATTTTGCAGATAATGCTTTAAGATGTTTTTCCAATTCAGGTTTAAGATTATCGAATGTTTGGTTCCAGTTTCTGTGAGCACCGCCGAATGGTTCTTTTATTATCTCATCAATTACGCCGAGTTCAAATAGATCACGAGCAGTCGGTTTAAGCGCTTCTGCAGCAAGCGGTCCTTTCGAGCCATCTCTCCATAATATGGCAGCGCAGCCTTCAGGTGATATGACAGAATATATGGCGTTTTCGAGCATGAGGATTACATTGCCAACCCCTATTGCAAGGGCACCACCACTTCCACCTTCACCGATAACTATTGTTACAATAGGCACAGGTAGAGAGAACATAAATTCTATACTTGAAGCTATTGCCTCTGCCTGACCCCTCTCTTCAGCCCCTATTCCAGGGAATGCACCTGGTGTATCTACGAATGTAATGATAGGCTTACCCCATTTGCCAGCTAACTTCATTATCCTTACTGCCTTTCTGTATCCCTCAGGATGGGTCATGCCGAAGTTTCTATGGGCCATTTCTCTTACGTCTTTTCCTTTCTGGTGTCCTACGATAGCGACACTTCTATCATTAAATCTTGCAAAGCCGGCCACAATTGCCGGGTCATCCTTGAACTTTCTGTCCCCTTTCAACTCCACAAAATCAGAAAAGATATTTTCAATGTAATCTAATGTGTGGGGTCTATTGAGGTGTCTCGAGAGTTGCGACCTTTGCCAATTCGTTAATTCTCCGTAAATATCTTTTTCTATCTTGGAAATCTTCTTGTTTATCGATTGTAATTCCCTTGAATATCGGGGGTCATTGATGCTGTAAAACTTTTTTATTTCATTTATTCTTCTTTCTAATGGTTCGAGTTTTTTTTCAAAGTCAAGGTAGTATCTCATTGGTCATATCCTCCAGAGTTTCAACAATTCTTAAACCAGATGGAAAATGCTTTATTAGTATATTTATCCTATCTGCATCTATCCTCATCTCTGGTATCTTTAAGCGCTGTATATTACCATTTAATTGAAGTTCTATAAAGGTTTTTGTGTAGCCCTTGAGGGTATCCAGTATCTCCTTTAGTCTTTTAAAGTCATCTTTCCTGAATATCTTGCAGTCTATCCTTATGATAAGATTCTTTGCTAAATTTTTTGCTATATCTTCAAGGGGTGCGATCTTTTTTGTCTTTATCTTTGCCGTGCCTTCCTCTGCCTTTTCTATAGTGCCACTGAAGACAAGAGGTTTCTCACTTTTTATAAGTTCGATGTTTTTGGCATATAGTTCAGGGAACACAATGGCCTCAAGTATTCCTTTTGTATCCTCAAGGTTTACATATGCCATTTTATCGCCTTTTTTTGTTGATAGCTCTTTGATGCTGTTTACTACGCCTATAATATCCACATCTCCTTGAATATCCATTTCTTTAATGCTCTGGCTATCATGTTCGGTAATTTGCTCTATTATTTTTTCATACTGCTTAAGAGGATGCTGGGTAAAATAAAAACCAAAAACCTCTTTTTCGCCTGCCAGGATCTCTCTGTATGGTAATTCTTCCATATCAGGGACTTCTATGTGAGATTGGGAACTATTGAGGATTTCCATATCACCAAAAAGTGATGGCTGCATCACATGATTACCATTCTTTTTTTGGTGTTTATCTAATCTTTCCTTTATCAGAAAAAATATCTGTGAGCGTTTTAGACCCATTTTGTCAAAACACCCTGCCTTGGCAAGGCTTTCTAATACCTTTTTATTTACCTTCCTTGAGTCTACAGCATCACAGAATTGAATAAAGGAACTAAAACCGCCTACCTCTTCTCTTACTGTAAGGATGTTATCGAGGGCTGCATCGCCAACATTTTTAATTCCTGATAAGCCAAACCTTATTTTTCCCTCTTCAATTTTGAAATCTTTTTCACTCTTGTTTATGTCAGGAGGCAATACCTCAATACCTGCATCACGGCATTCAGTGATGTATTTTATAAGCTTATCAGTGTTATTTACTTCAGTTGTGAGCATGGCTGTAAGATAGTAAACATAATGATTTGCCTTCAGATATGCTGTTTGATAGGCGATTATACCATAGGCTGTGCTATGTGATTTATTGAAACCATATTCGCCAAATTGCCGTATTATATTGTAGATCTTTTCTGCTGTCTCTTTTGATATATTGTTTGATTGGGCTCCTGCTATGAACTGTTCACTGTATCTCTCAAGTTGTTCAGGTATCTTTTTACTCATGGCCTTTCTTAGGGCATCGGCATCTTTTATGGAGAAGTTGGCGAGAACCTGGGATATCTTCATTATCTGTTCCTGATAGATAATAACCCCATATGTGTCTTTCAATATGTCTTCAAGGAGGGGTGTTTCATATTTTATTATTGACGGGTTATTTTTTCTTTTAATAAATTCATCCACCATTCCGCTATTTAACGGGCCAGGTCTATAAAGGGCAATGAGCGGTAGAATATCCTCGAATTTTGACGGTTTAAATTTCATAAGAAGCTCTTTCATCCCCCTTCCCTCGAGCTGGAATACCCCTGAAGTATCTCCTGAACAAAGTAGCTCAAATGTCTTGGGATCATCATAGGGGATTTTATCCAGGTCTATATCTATACCGTCTTTTTTAAGCATCTTTAATACATTGTCTATAAGGGTGAGGGTCTCAAGGCCAAGGAAATCCATCTTTATAAGGCCAATCTTTTCAATGGTCTTCATGGTGAACTGGGTTACCCTCTCTCCTTTCTGACCTTTATATAAAGGGAGATATTCTGTAAGGTCTTTGTTGGATATGACTATGCCTGCTGCATGTATGGAGGCATGTCTTGCAAGACCCTCGAGGACTGCGGCATTATCAAGCAACTCTTTAATACCATTGTCGCTTTTATAAATCTCTTTTAATTGGTGCTCACTCTCTATGGCATGCTTTATGCTTTTGCTTGTGGGAGGTATCAGTTTAGCGACCTTGTCAACGACATGTAAAGGGACACCAAGTGCTCTACCTACATCGCGAACAGCGGCCCTTAATTTCATGGTTCCGAATGTTATGATCTGGGCGACATTGTTTTCCCCATATCTATCAATTACATATTTGATTACATCGTCTCTTCCTTTTTTGCAGAAATCCACATCTATGTCGGGCATACTTATCCTATCTGGATTAAGAAATCTTTCAAAGAGGAGATTATATTTAATGGGATCTACCTCAGTAATATCGAGACAGTATGCCACAAGGCTACCTGCTGCTGAGCCTCTTCCTGGGCCTACAGGGATTTGGTTGTCTTTTGCATATTTGATAAAATCAGCTACGATGAGAAAATAGCCTGCAAAATTTTGTGATTTTATAACCTTTATTTCATAATCAAGCCTATTTTTGTATTCCAGCATAAGTTCTTCAGAAAAAGAGCTATATGAAGCTATAATCTTATTTAGTTTCTTTTCAAAACCCTTTCTACACTCATTTTCAAAATGTTCATTAATATCTATATTGCCTGGTGTCTTAAAATCAGGGAAGTGATATGTACTATCATCTATAGTAACATTGCACATCTCTGCAATCTTAAGGGTATTCTTTATAGCATCTGGATAGTTTGAAAAGGCCTTATATATCTCTTCAGGGGATTTAAAATAGAACTCATCGCTTTTGAAACTCATCCTATCAGTATCACTGAGTTTTTTTCCTGTCTGAATACAGAGAAGTAGCTCGTGTGCCTTTGATTCCTCTTTTTTGAGATAATGGCAGTCATTTGTGGCTACTATGGGTATGCCATAATACTTAGATAGGAGCGTGAGTTTTTCATTAACAATCCTCTGCTCATCAAGTCCATTATCCTGAAGTTCAAAAAACAGTCTGTCACCGAATATGGATAAATATTCCTCCACCAGTTCTTTTGTTTGTTTTTCTGTTCCCTTTAATATGGCATTGGGTATTTCACCTTTTATACATGCAGTAAGACATATAATATCATCGCTATATTTTCTCAATAGCTCTTTATCTATCCTGGGGACATAATAAAAACCTTCAAGCTGGGCAATGCTGACAAGTTTTACAAGATTTTTATAACCATTGTTATTCATGGCAAGTAGGATGATATGATAGGCATTGTCTTCACCTTTGGCTTTCTTATGTTTTATAGACTTGGGTGCTATGTATGCCTCGCAACCTATAATGGGTTTTATGCCTGCTTCTCTGGCGCTGAAATAGAAATCTACTACACCAAACATGTTACCATGATCGGTGATACTGCATGCTTTCATATCATAATCTTTGGAAAGCTCGAAAAGCGGCTCGAATCTTATGGCGCCGTCAAGGAGGCTGTATTGTGTATGTAAGTGCAAATGGACGAATTCGTTCATTATTCCCACTCTATTGTGCTCGGAGGTTTTGATGATATGTCATACACTACCCTATTGACTCCATGAACCTCATTTATGATCCTTCTCGATAGTGTGTCCAGTGTCTCATAGGGCAATCTTGACCAGTCTGCAGTCATGGCGTCCTCACTCTCTACTACCCTCACAGATATTACATTTGCATATGTCCTTTCATCACCCATAACACCAACGGTTTTGACAGGAATGAGTATGGCAAAGGATTGCCAGATATGTTTAAATCTTTTGTTCTTCTCTATCTCTTCTCTTACGATGCTATCTGCCTCTCTCAATATCTCAAGCCTCTCTTTTGTTACCTCACCTATTATCCTTATTGCGAGTCCTGGCCCTGGAAAGGGTTGCCTTCCAATGATATTTTCAGGGAGTCCCAATTCCTTTCCCACCTGGCGAACTTCGTCCTTAAAGAGTTCCCTCAAGGGCTCAATGAGCTTAAGCCTCATCTTTTTTGGCAACCCACCCACATTATGATGACTTTTAATAGTTGCCGAAGGACCCTTTGAAGATACACTCTCTATGACATCAGGGTATAATGTCCCTTGAGCAAGAAACCGAACATCACCTACTTTATGTGCCTCTTCCTCAAATATCTTTATAAAAAGTCTTCCTATAATCTTTCTTTTTTTCTCAGGATCCCTCACCTTACTCAGTGCCTCTAAAAATCTGTCCTCTGCATTTACATATTTGAGGTTTATGTGGAGTCTATCCTGAAATGCCTCTATAACCTCTTCTACTTCGTTTTTTCTTAGAACACCATTATTCACAAATACACAATGGAGTCTACTGCCAATTGCCCTATGAATTAAAGCTGCTACCACAGAGGAATCAACCCCACCGCTTAATGCACATATGACCTTCTCGTCACCCACCTTATTCTTAATATCATCGACTGCCGTTTCTACAAATGATTTAGGAGAAAAAAGCCCTTTGCATCCACATATCTTGTATAAAAAGTTTTTAAGGAGTATCTTTCCTTTTGGGGTATGATGGACCTCTGGATGGAATTGGACACCATAGAAACTGCTCCCTAATGACCTGATAACTGCATAGGGTGAATTTTCTGTATGGGCCATAGACTCAAATCCTTTTGGCAGTTTGAATATCCTATCCTGATGACTCATCCATACTATGTCCCCGTCTTTTATTCCATTGAGCAGCGGGTCATCTTTATCAATAAAAATATGTGCCTTTCCGTATTCTCTCTTTGCTGATTTTGATATCTCTCCATCAAAAAGCCTTGTGATGAGTTGCAACCCATAACATATGCCCAGCACCGGGATATTTAATCTAAAGATATCCATCCCTATAATTGGGGCATTATCTACAGTTACGCTACTTGGACTCCCTGATAGTATTATACCCTGTGGTTTTAATTTGATTATTGTTTCAATAGGTTGATTAAAGGGGTATATCTCACAATATACCCCAAGTTCCCTTATCTTTCTCGCAATCAATTGGGTATACTGCGAACCAAAGTCCAATATGGCAATTAATTCCTTGTGGTAATCCATTTTTTATTCTATCCTATAGTTTGGAGCTTCTTTAGTGATGATGACATCATGGACATGACTTTCCTTTAAACCTGCGGAAGTAATCCTCAAGAATCTACTCTTTGTCTGGAGTTCCTTTATGTTCTGGCACCCTACATAGCCCATGCCTGCCCTTAATCCCCCTGCGAGTTGTTGGACTACAATAGATAGAGAGCCCCTATATGGAACCCTACCTTCAATGCCCTCTGGAACAAGCTTTGATTCCATCTCGTTCTCGTCTATACAATATCTATCTTTTGCCCTACCTTCCTTCATCACCTCCAGGGAGCCCATACCCCTGTAAACCTTATAGGTTCTTCCCTGATATAATACCATCTCTCCTGGGGTTTCATCTGTGCCGGCAAAGAGGTTTCCCACCATGACGCAGTCTGCACCGGCGGCTATTGCCTTTGTAACATCACCTGAAAATTTTATCCCACCATCGGCAATTATGGGGATACCGTATTTTTTGGCAATTTTTGCTGAATCCATTATGGCAGTTATCTGGGGGACACCGACACCTGCTACTATCCTGGTTGTGCAAATCGAACCAGGTCCAACACCAACCTTTATGCCATCACATCCTGCCTTTATGAGTTCCTCGCAACCTTCAGAAGTGGCTATGTTACCTGCAATGATTTGAACATCTTTATAATTTCTTTTTATCTCCTTGATGGATTCAATAACGTTCTTTGAATGACCATGGGCTGTATCGATAACTATGACATCGCAACCAGCCTTGAGGAGTGCATCTACACGCATATCCCTGTCTGGACCAACACCTACTGCCGCTCCTACCCTCAACCTTCCCAAATTGTCTTTACATGAGTTTGGGTATTTTCTCATCTTTTCTATGTCTTTTATGGTTATCAATCCTTTAAGATTGAACTCATCATCTACTACCAGGAGTTTCTCTATCTTGTGTTTGTGGAGTATACTTTTTGATTCTTCAAGGCTTATGCCTTCTCTCACAGTTACCAAGTTTTCCTTTGTCATGACATTGTCAACCTTTTCATCAAGGTTTGTTTCAAATCTCAGATCCCTGTTTGTTATAATGCCCAGAAGTCTTCTTCCTATTGTAACCGGTATGCCTGATATCCTGTATTTTGCCATTAAATCAAGGGCATCCCTTATCTTTTGATCAGGCCTGATGGTAATAGGGTCGATAATCATACCACTTTCTGATTTTTTTACCTTTTCCACCTCCTGCGCCTGCTCTTCAACGCCCATATTTCTGTGGATTATACCCATTCCACCTTCCTGGGCAAGACAGATTGCTGTCTTTGACTCTGTTACTGTATCCATGGCAGCGCTTATGAGGGGTATATTAAGCTTTATCTTTGGCGTAAGAAATGTGGAAATATCTGCATCCTTAGGCATAATCTTGCTCATGGAAGGTATTAATAGCACATCATCGAATGTCAGCCCTTCTTTAATGTTTAATTCTGTCATAAAAACTCCTTACCTGCTATATTTATAACCAATGGGCATTAAAAGCAGAGGTTCATGGTTTCTTTTAATCCCAAGAACATACTTTAATGTATTATCATCGAAAGCACCTACTATACCACAACCAAGACCCTTATTAAATGAAGAAAGAAAGATATTTTGAGAAACATTGCCTACCTCCATTAATGTATACCTGATACCCCTCTCCCTATATTTGAAAGTAATCCTTTCATATTCAGCAGTTATAATAATGGTGCAAGGAGCATCTGCCATCCACATCTGAGAAAGGGACGCCTTGGCTATGTCTTTTCTCAGATCAACCGTCTTTATTATCTTTAATTGATGCTTTTCAGGGATATAATGATACAAACCTGCTTTTATCTTTTCTTTATCATCAGAGATAATTTCTCCGCAGGCTATATAAATATCGAGTGGATATAGTGCCCCTGCTGATGGGACGGTTCGACCCCCATCTTTTTTAAAACCATAGGCTGTCCATAATATATACGACAGGTCTTTGAGGTTTAGAGGCATGTCTTTTTTATATGACCTTATTGTGCTCCTTTTGTTTAAGATGTCCTTAAAATAAATAGGTTTATCGTCTTCGGGTTCAGGTAGTTTAATTGTTTCCATAGCTTGAGTATTATTTATTAATATAAAGAAGATTAAAAATATAGCCCACAAAAGGCTTGCCATTTTTTATGAGATTAGTATAATGCATAGGGTTGAAATAATCAAAGAGTTTTTATAATGAATGAACATATCATAAAAATCAACAATCTATGCACAAGTTTTTTAACCGATTCAAAAGAGATAAATGTTGTAAGTAACTTGAATTTTTCCATTGATAAGGCCAAGGTATTCTGTCTTATAGGGGAGAGTGGTTCAGGCAAGACCATGACCGCACTTTCTATAATGAGGTTAATCCCCTCACCGGGTAAGATAGTTAAAGGAGAGATACTCTTCGATGGAAAGGATCTTTTGATGTTAACCAATAAAGAGATGGAGTCAATTAGGGGGAATAGAATAGGTATGATATTCCAAGAGCCTATGACAGCCCTTAATCCTGTCCTTAGAATAGGAGAGCAGATAAGCGAAACCATTATGGCTCATAGAGATTTTATCAGAGACGAGGCAAAGGAGAGGGTGATTGAATTATTAAGGCAGGTTGGTTTCGATGAACCTGAAAACAGGTATCTTCAGTATCCCCATCAGTTAAGTGGTGGTCAGAGACAAAGGGTGCTTATTGCCATGGCCATATCATGTAACCCATCTTTGCTCATAGCTGATGAACCTACAACTGCACTGGATGTGGCAACAGAATCTCAGATACTATATCTTCTCAAAGAGCTTATTACAACCCAAAGGATGTCTATGCTTTTTATAACTCATAATTTAAATATTATAAAAAAATTTGGCGATTCTGTTGGTATTATGTATGCAGGAAGGATGATGGAAGAGGCATCTGTAGATGATTTTTTTAATGAACCTCTTCATCCATATAGCAGAGGGCTTATAGAGTCTATCTTTGCCTTCAAAGGCGATGAGAAAAGGCTCAAGGCTATACCAGGATCTGTTCCAAAACTGACAGAACTCCCCGATGGTTGTAAATTTAATCCAAGATGTATATATGCTATGCCTAAATGTTATAAAGAAGAACCTGAGTTTAAAGAGATAGAAGAAGGAAGATGGACACGTTGCTATCTGTATCAGGATTAAAAAAAGAATATGAAATAAAAAGATCCATGTTTTCTACAAAAAAGGAGATAATAAAGGCTGTAGATTCTATATCTTTCCATCTTATCAGGGGCCTTACCTTAGGTATAGTAGGTGAAAGCGGCTCAGGAAAAAGCACCCTTGCCAGATGTGTTTTATTTCTCGAAAAACCAGATAGAGGAAAGATTATATTTGAGGATAAGGATTTAATCAGTCTAAAAAACAGTGAGCTAAGGACAATTCGCAAGGACATGCAGATAATATTTCAGGACCCATATTCATCGTTGAACCCAAGGATGAAGGTTTTTTCAACCCTTTCTGAACCCCTTGTATATCATGGTCTGGCTGAAGGTAAAGATATTAAGGAAAAGGTTATAGGGATTTTAAAGGATGTGGGACTTAATGAGGACTTCTTGAATAAATATCCTCATGAGATGAGTGGTGGGCAGAGGCAGAGGGTGGCTATTGGCAGGGCTCTGACCACAGACCCAAAATTGATCGTTGCTGATGAGCCTGTATCATCCCTTGATGTATCAATACAGGCACAGATTATAAATCTCTTTTTGGATATAAAAGAAAATAGGGGAATATCTATGCTTTTTGTGTCCCATGACCTAAACATTGTAAGGTTTATATCCGATGAGATAATCGTTGTTTATAAAGGTAAGATAGTCGAGGCCGGTGATAAAAATGAGGTATTCTATAACCCCCTTCATCCTTATACTCAGATGTTAATTGATTCCATTAAAGGCGACTTCTTCAAGAAAAAAATAGATTATCAGGTGGAATCTTTTGAAGGTTGTTCTTATTATCCCAGATGCAATACAAGAAAAGAAAGATGCAAAAAAGAGGTCCCTGTCCTCACAGGAGATAAATCCCATAAGGTTGCTTGTTTTAAAGATTGGAACATCTGAAAATAGCATTTATTGCATTTATAGAGTATTGCATCGATATAATGGAGAGGATGGTGGTAAACGTTGAGCACAAGACAAAAAGTCAGACACAAAACGTGAAACGTGAAATACTTTTTCCACCCAAAATCCAACATCTCTAATCCATAATCTATGAGATATGAGACAACAACTGTTCTTTACCTTCCACCTCCACTTGTAACGTCATTGATCACTTTTTTTGTGTCATCCTCACCATCACTGCTCACTGATTTTAAACTCTAAATGTTGAACAGTTTTCTATCCATAATTGACAGTTTTTCTATTCGATGCTATAAGTCAATTGATGTTTAAAAATGATGATATAGATATTTCTAAAAGATTTTTTTTAAAAAGATGCCTTTATAATTCCCTTGTATTCTGTTCTGCTTCATTATTTCATTTAGTAGGATGCAAAAGGGAAGGCAATGCTAAAGACACAAGAGGTCCAGGGGTCTACGTTCCTTCCTATATGAAACTCCATAAAAACGGTGAGCTTAAGAAGAGGGGGGAGAAGCTATGGGCAAGGATGGAATCATGTAACCTCTGTCCCAGGGAGTGCAGGGCAAACCGTTTAAAAGGCGAACGCGGGTTCTGTCATTCTAATGCACGCCTTCAGATCTCAGGTTTTCACGCTCATTTTGGTGAAGAGGCACCTCTTGTAGGTGTAGGGGGTTCAGGTGCCATATTTCTTACAAATTGCTCTCTTCGTTGTGTGTTTTGCATAAATTGGGAGATCAGTCAAGAAGGAATTGGTAGTGAGACAGACATAGAGAATTTTGCCCAAATAATGCTTCAACTGCAAAAAATAGGTTGCCATAATATAAACATAGTGACACCAACTCATTATTCACCCCATATTTTACTTGCTATTGATAAGGCAGTTTCTCTGGGATTGCATCTGCCTATTGTCTATAATACCTGTGGTTGGGAGAGGTTGGATGTTTTAAAGGAATTAGATGGTGTGGTAGATATATATCTTCCGGATTTTAAGTATGCCAACCCAAATATGGCAGAGAAATACTCATCTGGTGCATCTACATATCCAGAGATTACAAAGAAAGCCATATTGGAGATGCATAGACAGGTAGGGGTCGCTGTGCCTTCAAAAGATGGGATTATATACAGAGGGCTTATAATACGCCACCTCGTCATGCCCAATGGTGTTGCAGGCACTAAAGAGATAATGGAATGGATAGCAAATTACCTTCCAAAAGACACATACATAAATATCATGTCCCAGTATACTCCTGTTTATAAGGCTAAAGATTATCCAGAGATATCAAGGCGGATTACAAAAAAAGAGTATGCCCAAGCAGTGACATGGGCAAAAGAGGCAGGGCTTACAAGGCTTGATATACAAGGATATAGATTTTAGCTTTAAACATCGATTTTTTTTTCAAAATAATAATAATTATAAAACAAAATAATTTTTTAAATAATAATATTTTCAAGATTAAAATTTTTCTTGACAAAAATAATTTATTAATTTAGAATAATTATAATTTGATAATAATTTTTAAAATAGAAAAGGTATAGGTGATATGGATATATCAGAGATTGCAGATATAAAGCAGACTCCTCAAAGACTGGCAATCATTGAGTATCTTAACGATAACAGGGTGCATCCCTCTGCCAGTGATGTGTATAAAGCAGTATCAGAAAAATTTCCTACCATGTCATTTGCTACTGTTTATAATACCTTGGAAAAATTAAAGGAAAAGGGGCTCTTGGTAGAGCTTTCAATAGATACAGGCAAGAAAAGATTTGATTGCGATTTAAGGCCTCATCATCATCTTATATGTATAAAATGTCGTGAGATCTTTGACGTATTTAGTGATTTTGATCTTGAACTACCCGTAGATGAATTTGAAGGCTTTGAAATAATAGGAATTCACGTTGATTTTTACGGGATTTGCAATAAATGTAAAGAGATGGAAGGCCCTGTTTCAGGGTCTTAATAAAAGATAAGGAGGTTTTTTATGGTCTGGGTATGTTCAGTATGTGGTTATGAATACAATGAAAAATATGAGAAGGTTCCATTTGAAGAACTGGCAGATGACTGGCATTGTCCTATATGCAATGCACCTAAAAGTGCATTTCAAAAGGCATAGATACAACCATGGTAGACCCGCTTCTTTAACCATCCTCCCCTCCTTGCCCCTCCTTGATTAAACTTTTCCAGCAAGTGGGAAAGATTAAGGAGGGGTTCCCCTCTATACAAGGTGATGAAGAGGATGATAAACAAAAAAATTAAAAAGGAGGAATGACAAAATGGTTAAATTATGGAGATGTATAATATGCGGAGACCCATATGTGGGTGAAAGCCCACCTCAAAACTGTCCTTTCTGTGGTGCTCATATTGCATTTATAGAAGAGGCAAAGGATGCTAATGTAAATTTTGATGTGGAGTTGACGGAAAAGGATAAGGAAAATGCAGAGCATGCTTTAAAGGTGGAGGTGAGTAATTCCACCTTTTATTTCTGTGCAGCAGAAGAAACAGATGACCAGGAAGGCAAACTATTGTTTAAGGCATTAGGCAAAATTGAGGCAGAACATGCAGCCATATGGAGGAAGATCTTGAAACTCCCTGCAGTGCCCAAGGGTGATGAAAAATGTCATAAAGAAAACATAAAAAATCTTCAAGAGTCTCATGCCAGAGAAGAGAAGGCAATCGCATTCTACAGAAAAGCTTTAGAAGAATCTGATAATGTGCGGATAAAACAAATTTTTGAGGCCCTTGTAGAGATAGAGACAGATCATCTTTATCTATCTGAAGAGCGCTTAAAATAGTTAAAATATAGGGGTAATCATGGAATCGAGAAGCATTAACATATTGGGATTTGCAGGGAGTCTAAGAAAAGGCTCATACAATAAGATCCTTCTTAATACGGCAAAAGAGCTTGCACCAGAAAATTGTAAGATTGAGATATTTGACCTTGAAGGCATACCACCTTTTAACCAAGACCTTGAGTCTGAGCCACCTGAACAGGTAAAGCTATTCAAAGAAAAGATAAGAAAGGCAGATGCCGTCCTTATTGTAACACCTGAATATAATTATTCCATGCCAGGTGTGTTAAAAAACGCCCTTGATTGGGCATCAAGACCCTATGGTGATAATGCATTTTATGGAAAGCCTGGGGCAATAATGGGCGGCTCTATAGGCATGTTGGGAACTGCAAGGGCACAATACCATCTCAGGCAGGTATGTGTATTCTTAAATATCATACTTTTAAACCAGCCTGAAGTAATGGTCCCTTTTATTGATAAAAAAGTGGATACCAACGGAAGAATAACGGACGAGGCAACAATTGCCAAGATAAAAGAGCTTTTGGAGGCACTTATAGTATGGACAAAGAAATAAAAACTGACACAGCAACAAGCTAAATATATTAATCTCACATAGAGCCTATAGAGAGCTTTAAAGTATAAAAAACTATATATTACATTAATTTAGGCTTTGATTGCAGGTTTTTTTAATATACTGCAACGTCTTTAAAATTAAATCTCCTATCAATCCGAGACCTTGAAAAAAAGTCTCATCTTAATTTTTTTTAAATAAAAACGATAAAATAAAAAAGGCTTGCTATTTATGAAATGTAAAGATATAGAAGATGATAATGTATGAAAATAACGCACGGTCAATACTTAAAAAACTTGAATCAGGTTACCAGCTACCGCCTTTTTCAAAAACAGCTGTTAAGCTTATTGAACTCGCTGCCGATGAAGCTACCTCTCTGAATGAACTGTGTAGTTTAATAGAAAAAGACCCATCATTGACTATTAGGGTCTTGAAGCTGGCTAATGGCGCTTTTTTCAAATCTCTAAGTCCAGTGACAACAATACAACAGGCAGTCTTACGGATCGGGTTTCGTCAATTGAGATTGCTTGCCCTTTCATTATCAATAAAAGACGCATTCCCTATGGATAAATCAGGGAGAATCAATTATGACCTTTTCTGGAAGACTTCTCTATATAGGGGTCTTCTGGCAAAAGGACTCGCCAGCAAGTTCAATGTGTGCCCACCAGAAGAGGCATTCGTTGCAGGGCTAATTCTTGAGATAGGGCTTTTGATTTATCATGACTTATTTCTAAAGAATACAGATGAAGATATAGACCTTAATATGCACTCCCTGGAAATACTGCTTTCCATGGAAAAAGAAAGACATGGCATAACCCATAGGGAAATAGGTGAAACAGCCCTTAAATTCTGGAAGTTTCCAGAAGAAATTATCATGTGTCAGCGCTATTGTTATGAAAAAGATAATATATCCAAGATGCCAGAGCTTGCAAGAATTTGCTCTATGTCAGAGAGGTTATCTGTTCTTATCTGTCATGAAAATGCCCATATTGAGACTACCATACAAGAACTCACCTCTGCATTTGGAGTTGTTCATGATGAGATTTATGATGTAGTAATAAACTCAATGGACGAGGTAGATAAAACTGCGCAGGCCTTAAACATGAAAGTCCATGGAGAAAATGATTTGCTGGCACTCATGGAAAAGGCAAATAGGGCACTCATAAGAATATCAGAATGTATGTGTGATGATAAACAGAGATATCCTTTAGACGATTTACCAACATTTGACACCTTAAAAACAGAACCTGAAAAACAGAATATGGAGGTCATAAAAACCTTACAGGCAGTAGCCCACGAAATAAAAAACCCTTTAACCGCTGTCAGCGGTTTTGCCAGAAGACTTGCCAAAACCATAGACCCTTCATCAGAGGGATGGAGATATGTAGAGATCATATTGAAAGAGGCACAAAGGCTTGAATTCGCACTGAATGAAGCTACAAGGGGTCTTCAAAAAGGCATACAGGGATAAAGGTTATTTAAGGTTTCTAACCATCAAATGAGAATCTCCCCTCTTTAAATAGCCTTATGCATGCCTCAGCCACATCTTTATCGTATAATACACCTTTGTTGATCTCTAACTCTTTAAGGGCTTCATCTATGCCCAGGGCACATCTGTATGGCCTATGTGAGGACATTGCCTCAACAACATCTGCTACGGCAAGTATTTTTGCCTCTATAATGATTTCGTCTCCTTTTAAGCCTTTAGGGTATCCAGACCCATCAATCCTTTCATGATGCTGAAGGACTATCTTTCCTAAATTCCATTCAGACTCTATATCCTTCAGGATTTCATAACCCTTCTGTGGGTGGAGTTTGAGTAGCTCCATTTCAATACCAGTTAGTTTTCCTGGTTTATTGAGGATATCAGATGGGATTGAAATCTTACCTATATCATGGACAAGGCCTGCCATGCGTATTGCATCTATGGAATTATCAGGTAGTTTCATCTCTTTTGCTATTGCTCTTGCCAATCTTGATACTTTTATCTGGTGACCTGCTGTATATGGGTCTCTTGATTCCACTATCTGAACAATTGTTTGAACGGTAATCCCTATGGATTTTCTTAATCTTTCCAGAGTTCTATTTAGTCTTTCCTCTGCCATCTTTCTTTTTGTTATATCTTCCACTGTTCCTTCATAATACAAGACATTTCCCATGGCATCTCTTACAATCCTTGCATTGATAGATACCCACAGGATGCTTTTATCTTTTCTATAGAGTTGTGTTTCAAATCCCAGAACAATACCATCTTTTTCCAACATTTCCTTTAAATGCAAGCGGTCATCTGGGTTAACATAAAGTTGTGTCCATATATCATTTACAGTGGTAATCAATTCCTCTGGACTGGAAAAACCATACATCCTTGCCAGTGATGGATTGGAACTTATAAACCTACCTGAGGGAGTTGATTGAAAGATCCCTTCCACAGCATTATCAAACATAGAACGGTATTTTTCTTCTGATAATCTTAATGCTCGCTCTGTTTCTTTCAGTTCTGTTACATCATGATAGATACTTAAGAACATGACCTTTTCTTTGTAAGTGATAAGACATGTAGACAAGAGTATCTGCTTTTGATTACCGTTTTTTGTGGTAAACACAGTTTCTATATTCTTCAGAATCTTTTTATTCCTCACAACCTCCAATCTCTCCATGGCTTTTCTGTATTCTTCTCGATCAGGATAGAGGATTTGCATAAAATCTTTAAATGTATTTGCCTCTTCCATGGTATAGCCTGTAAGTCTTTCCATCTCTGAATTATATACATAAAACTTGCCCTGTTCGTCACTGAAAGTTATACCCTCCTGGACGTTCTCAATGATAATGCTTAATTGTTCCATGACCTCACGGAGTTTTTCTCCCAGCATCTTTTTTTCGGTAATATCTAAGACAATGCCAAGCCCGGAGCGTTTTCCTTGATAGATAATTGAGGTAATGGTTGCCATGACCCATCTTACCTCGCCATCTTTTTTCAAAGCCCTGAATTCATATGGTTCAAAATGCTTACCTTTGATGGTGTTGATGGCCTCCATCTTGCATCTTTTCCTATCTTGGGGATAGACAAGGTCTTCATAGTGGAGTTCAAGAAGTTCTTTTTCGCTAAATCCCGTGAGTTCCGCAAATTTATGGTTCACCAAGACAAATCTACCACTTTGAGTGATAAACATGCCTATGGGTGCCAACAGAAAAAGGCTTTTGAAGGTTTCTTCTTGGGTTTTACCCATGGTTTATTAGTTACAATATTCAGGCATTAATTGCAAAGATTCAAAAAATATATTTGAAAAGTCTCAAAATTCCTCTGCATAATTTATCCTTGCTGCCTTTATAATCCTTGATGATGCCAGCTTAGATATAATGGTTATGTCTTCAAGGGGTATATAAGAATTAATGGTAGTGTCAAATAAAACCCGCACAGATGGAGGAAACTCCTCATCTGCTTCCCATAATATGAATGTAATGGGGATTTTAGGTAAAGGCCATATGGTAAATGAGGCATCTCCATAGTCTTCTATGGTTCCGTTGAGGCTCTCACCTGCCTCTCTAAAGGCATCCCTGTTTGTCCCAAAGGCAGATACCAATGGCTTTATAACCCTTTTTTCAAAAACAGGTTGATAGTGTCTACACCCTGGGATATCCTCATAAGGGATAAGCTCATGACTATTGGGTATGCCTGAAGCAGAATTTAAATAATGAAGGATTATAATCTTTGAGACAAGGTTTACATTTGAACCGCTTTTTGCTTTGAATGAAAGATCAGGGGTTGTTAAGATAATCAGATCATTAAAATAAGGTATCTCTATGTTAAACCCTTTTGTAGTTTTTTTATATTTAAGCCCTGCCTTTATAAGCTGAATCTCCTGGTCTGAATTAAGAAATGCCCTGCATGCTTCATCTAATACCTGTTTATAAACCTTTTGTTTCTTAAGTTCCATAATTAATCACCAATTTAGTCTATCTCACCAAGGATCTTTCTTATCTCGGCCACCTTTTTATTGTAATCACTGCTATGGAAAAACTCTGTGCCCATGACAACTATATTGGCCCCAGCCTCTACCACTTTTTTTACATTTGATGCCTTTATGCCTCCATCCACCTCAAGGTCTATTTTTTTACCTGTTTCTTCTATCATAGTCCTTGCATCTTTAATCTTTTTATCCATAAAAGGGATATATGATTGACCGCCGAAACCTGGATTAACGGTCATAATAAGGATAAGGTCTATATTATCTATAATATGCTTTAGTGTGCATAAAGGTGTTGATGGATTAAGGGATACCCCTGCCTTGATCCCAGCAGACTTTATAACATCTGTTGTTCTGAAGATGTGTGTGTCTGCCTCTATGTGGATGGTTATGATATCCGCACCTGCCTTGACAAAGTCATTTATAAATTCTGATGGATTGCTTATCATGAGGTGGCAATCCAGGGGTTTTTCGGTGATCCTTTTTATAGCCGCCACAAACATAGGCCCTATGGTTATATTAGGGACAAAGTGACCATCCATGACATCTATATGGAACATATCTGCTCCTGCCTGTTCTGCTGCCTTAATCTCTTTCTCCAGCATTAGAAAATTGCATGATAATATGGAGGGCGCTATCTTAATCTTGTTCATGTGTTTCTCCTGTCTTTATTTTAATTTCTATGCCTTCATCGGCATCAAAGATCTGACCCATATTTACAGAGGCTGTGATTTTATCTTTTTTTGGGATACCATTTTCCCTTGTGTAGGTGATTTTATATTTTATGTTTTTTTTATCCAGTTCTTCGGTTATCTCATTGAGATCAAGGGATTTAATATCAGGCATAATGACATATCTTTTTGGTTTTGCCCCTGCCAAAATGACAACGCCCTTTCCCTCAAGGACACCTTGGCCTCCTCCTGGTATCTGAGAGATCACCTTCCCCTCATTTTCATGGGGGACATAGATTATCCTTTCAACAGGTATGTTTTTTTCCTTCAAGACTTCATAGGCGTTATCAACGTTTTTACCTACCAAGGAAGGGACTGTTATTAATTCAGGACCGTCGGAGACAATGACCATTACGGTCCTGCCTTTTTTTGTCAATATATTTGCCTCTGGTTTCTGAACGGTTACATGGTTATAGGGGATATCATTTCTTTTTTCATACTTCACTATGTGAAAGTATAGACCCTTTGATTCTACTATACTTTTTGCCTCATGGACTTCTTTCCGTATTATATCAGGACATACCACAGTCCTTTGCGTTTTTAGTATAATCTTCATGGTGGTGTATGTAGAGAAGGTGAACACAGAAAAGGCTATTAAAATGTAAATGGGTATTTTTATAAATCTCATATCTTTCTTAACTTTGCTATAAAAAAACCATCCAGCCCTGTTTTATGGGGCATGGATAAAAACCATCCAGCATTATTAAACAAAGAAGGTAATGGATTTTCAACTATAAACTTATTTTCTTTTTTGAATCCGTCTATCACCCCCAGGGTCTCTTCCGGCTCAAAAGAACATACGCTGTAGATGAGACATCCATTATACTTAAGACAACCCCAGAGTGCCTTAAGCAGGGCAAGCTGTTTTCTTCTATTGGCTTGTATATCGTTTTCCTTTAATCTCCATTTTATCTCAGGGTGTTTTCTTATAATGCCTATGGATGAGCATGGGGCATCCAGGAGTATCTTGTTAAATGTATTTTTTTTAAAAGGATTTATAAGAACATCGCCGTTTATCAAATATGATATTTTATCCAATGATTTTATTTTTCTCGCTTGAATATCCATAGAAAATATTCTTATTTCATTAGAATGCTCATGTGAAAGTTCATAAATATGCCTTGTTTTTGTTCCCATACCGCAGCATGCATCGAGTATAACATCTCCTTTTTCAGGTTGGACCGCTATTCCTGCAAGTTGTGAAGCCTCGTCCTGGACATGAACAAAGCCCTGTTGAAAGATATGGTCCTTTAGTAGAGGAGCAAGTCTATCAACATATAAGGCTGTGTTTAGAAATTTTCCTCTCCGGGCTTTTATGCCTTTTTTTTCTAAATAATCCAGTGCATCTTCTGGGGTCATCTTTGTCGTGTCTACCCTCAGGGCAAAATCAGGGTTTTTGTTGAGTGCAGCACACAATTCTTCTGTCTCTCTTTCTCCTAATCTTTGAACCCATCTCTTTATAAGCCACTCAGGAAAAGAATGCATGACGGCAAGTCTTTGGGTATTAGTTTTTATATTTTTAAGGACCTGGAGATATTTTATTACCTGTGGCCCAAGGGCATCTTTTTCATTATCCCCTAAATATTCCCTTAAATACCTCCTCAATATGGCGTTTACAAAACCGGCTACATATCTACCTTCAGTTTTTTTGGCATATTCTACTGCCTCTTTAACCACATGATAAGGCGCCTTTTTCATGAAAGTTATCTGATATAAGGTTATCAACAACAGATATTGAATATGTCTTTTTACACTCTTTTTTGCCAGATGGGATAGAACATATTGGAGGTATAACTTCCATCTTATAGTGCCTGAGGTTATCTCATATATGATACCGTGAAGCCTCTGGTCTATTGCATTATCGGTGAAATATTTGTCGATAGTTTCGTCTAAATGGCTGCCTTTTTCTACCTCATCGATTATCTGGATCGATAAAGACCTTAAGAATTTTCCATAATTATCTTCTATAGGCCATATCCTCCAGTCTTCTTATCCTCTCTTCTATAGGGGGGTGTGTGCTGAATAGGGCAAGCACGCCTTTTGCGCTAAAGGGATTCATTATGAATAGAGGTGCAGTAGAAGGGTTTGCATCTTCCATGGGTCTTCTATCTATACCTGCATGGAGTTTCTTTAAGGCATTGGAAAGATACAGAGGATTTCCTGAAAGTATTGCCCCGCCTTCATCGGCAAGGTATTCTCTTGACCTGGATATGGCAAGCTGGATGAGCATGGCTGCAAAGGCTGCAAAGATAGAGAAGATGATAACACCAAAGATATTATTGCCACCTTCATCATCGCTACTTCTGCCTCCTCCAAATATGGCAGCGAATCTTGCCCAATCAGCAATCATTGTAATTGCCCCTGCAAGGGTGGCTGCTACAGTCTGAATAAGTATATCTCTATGTTTTATATGGGATATCTCATGGGCAAGGACTCCCTCTAATTCTTCCATGCTCAATATGCGTAATATCCCTGTGGTTACTGCAACTACACCGTTTTCAGGATTTCTTCCTGTGGCAAAAGCATTGGGGCTATCGTTCTCTATGATATATATTCTCGGCATGGGTATCTGTGCCTTTTGACTGAGGTTATAAACTATTCTATAGAGTTGCGGCGCCTCTTGCTCAGAGACAGGCTGTGCCCCATACATCTTGAGGACTATCTTGTCGCAGAACCAGTAACTTATAAAATTCATGATAAAGGCAATAAAAAAGGCAATATATGCACCTGTTTTTCCTCCTACCATGCCCCCTATGGCAACAAAAATGACGGTTAGAATTACCATAAGGAAAAAGGTCTTAAATTGATTCATATTCACCCCCTATAATTTCTATGTATAAAAAAATATACACCTTTCCATGCTTTGTCAAGGTAAACAGATTTCACGCATGGCCTGTTAAAAAGTTTTATAATTTTTACAAATGTATCCATAATTTCATTGTTTTTATGGGTAAGATAGGGCAAAATAAAGATGATTAAAGAATATTGTGGAGGTAAGATGCATGTTTTTTGATATAGATAACGACCTTAAGGATATAGAGAAGGCAGTAGGTGAATTCTGTGCAAAGGAATTTGACCTGGCATATCTCCAACAATTAGAAGATGAACACAGATTTCCCATGGATTTATATGAAAAGATAGGTGAACTGGGTTTTATTGGTACTGGTTTTCCAGAGGACATAGGTGGCGCAGGATATGGTGCTTTGGGACATGTGATCACCGTAAAAGAGATGTGCAGGAGCCTGCCTGGTATGGGCATGGCATTGAGCCTTGGATATATCCCTGCCTTTGTAATAGATGTTTATGGAACAAAAGAACAGAGGGAGAGATACATAAGACCCATGATAGAGGGTAGGTATGTTTCTGCCATAAGTGTAACAGAGCCTGACAGTGGAAGCGATATTGGCAGCATTAAAACAAGAATAGAAGAAAAGGGGGATAATTTTATCCTAAATGGATCAAAACTCTTTACCACAAATGCAGGATATGCAGACTTTTACACACTTCTGGCACGAGATGAGCCAGGCCTTACCGTGGTAATCATAGATAGAGAGCTTGTGGAAAAAAACAGATTTGGTTCTTTTGTGATAAGTGATCTTGGCAAGAAAATGGGCATCAATACTACCACATCTGGTGAGATTGTCTTCAATGATTTTTCCATACCCAGGGAAAATATCCTTGGAAAAAGGGGTAAGGGTATGAGGATGGTCCTTGACGGTTTTGAATTGGGTAGAATTGTGATTGCTGCCCAGGCACTTGGTGCCATGCTATATGGTTATGAAAAGGCAATGAACTACGCAAAGAAGAGAAAACAATTTGCCAGACCCATAATAAAGTTTCAGTCTATAGAACATGACTTAGTGGATATGTATGTGGAAATAGAGAAGTGTAAGAATATCCTTTATAAGGCAGCTTGGCTCTATGACAGAAAAGGCCCTGAATCAAAGATATATTCTTCTTTAGTAAAACTCACCATACCAGAGACTGCAATAAATGTCCTTAATAGTTGCATAGATATTTTCGGTGGATATGGCTATATGAGGGAGCAGGGTCTTGAGGGCGCACTGAGGGATGTAAGGATAACATCCATATATGAAGGGACAAGCAAAATCCAGAAGAATAACATTTCAAAGCTTTTATTCTAAAATCCAGCCATGTTTCTGATTCATGATTTTTAGCTGACATAGACAAAAGGTTTATGTTAGATTAATACAAAAGATTAATACAAAAAAGTAAGTTTTCTCAGGAGGCAGTATATATGCATCAATCTGTTTTAACAGTTCCCATTGAAGAGGAGATGAAGAGATCATATCTTGATTATGCCATGAGCACCATCATAGGTAGGGCATTGCCTGATATAAGGGATGGGTTAAAGCCTGTCCATAGAAGGATACTCTATGCCATGTATGACCTTGGTAATACTCATGATAAACCTTATAAGAAATCTGCAAGGATAGTAGGTGATGTAATAGGTAAGTTTCATCCCCATGGAGACCAGGCAGTATACGATGCCATCACCAGAATGGTTCAGGATTTCTCCCTTCGCTATCCCCTTATAGATGGTCAAGGAAATTTTGGTTCTATAGACGGTGATGCGCCGGCAGCCATGAGGTATACAGAGGTAAGGCTATCAAGGATAGCAGAAGAGATATTAAAGGATATAGAAAAAGACACGGTGGCATTCAGGCCTAATTATGATGAATCCCTTGAAGAGCCTGTGGTATTACCCTCTAAGATACCTAATCTTTTAATAAACGGTTCATCGGGTATTGCAGTAGGTATGGCAACCAATATACCCCCTCATAATATAAATGAGGTAGTGGATGCCATAGTGGCAACCATCGACAATCCCCACATTACTATAGATGAATTGATAGATATAATACCTGGTCCTGATTTTCCCACCAGGGCTATAATATACGGTAGACAAGGTATAAAAGAGGCATATGAGACAGGCAAAGGCCATATACTGCTAAGGGCAAGGGCAGTTATAGAAAAGGGTAAAAGGGATGGACGGGAGAAGATAGTCATTACCGAGATACCGTATCAGGTAAACAAGGCCAGACTCATAGAGGGTATAGTTGAGCTGGTGAACTCAAAGAGGATTGAAGGCATATCTAATATGAAGGACGAGTCAAGCAGGGAGGGAATGAGGATTGTTATAGAGCTAAAAAAAGGCGAGATGGCCATGCCAATACTCAATAAACTCTATAAACATACCCAGCTTCAGACTACCTTCGGGATCATATTTCTTACCATTGTGGATAATCAGCCAAGGGTTCTGAACCTCAAGGAAATGATCAATGAATTCATAAAATTCAGAAAGGAGATAGTAACAAAACGCTCTATCTTTGAACTCAATAAGGCACTGGAGAAACTCCACATACTCGAAGGTCTCAAGGTCGCCCTTGATAATATCGATGAGGTTATTGCCATTATCAAGGGGTCTAAAAATACCCCTGAGGCAAGGTCAGCACTTATAAGCAGATTCAGTTTTTCTGAAAAACAGGCAACAAGTATACTTGAAATGAGGCTTCAGAGGCTTACTTCTTTAGAGCAGACAAAGATCATTGAGGACCTCCATTCGACCAAGGAGGAGACAAAGAGACTCCAGAATATCCTGGATGATGAAACAGTGCTTCTTAAGATTGTAAAGGATGAACTCATTGACATAAAGTATAGATACGGAGATGAAAGGTACACAGAGATCGTGGATGAACTGCCTGAGATAACCATAGAGGACATGATCAAGGAAGAAGAGGTGGTGGTCACAATTACAAGTAAAGGTTATATAAAGAGAACTCCCCTTGATCAATATAAACATCAACTCAGGGGTGGCAAGGGAAAGATAGGTATTGTGGTAAGGGACGAGGATGTGGTAGATCATCTCTACATCGCATCTACACATTCTTATATAATATTTTTTACCAATAACGGCAGGGCATATATCTTAAAGGTATATGCCATACCTGATGCACCCCTTACATCAAAGGGTAAACCTGTTCTGAACTTAATCAGTATAGGAAAAAATGAAAGGATAACGGCAGTTGCCCATGCCAAAGAGTTTGTAGAAGATAGATATTTGTTCCTCATAACAAAGAAAGGTAAGGTAAAAAAGATAAGCCTCAGCGATTTGAAAAATCTCAGGTCTACAGGTATAAGGGTTATAGACCTTCCTGATGAAGATAGCCTTGTGGGTGTCCTTGAAACAGACGGAGATAATGAGGTCATGTTAGGGACAAAAAAGGGCATGGCTATAAGATTTCATGAGAAACAGATAAGGCATATGGGGAGACAGGCATATGGTGTCAGGGGTATTAGCCTTGTAGGTGATGATGAAGTTGTATCGGCAGAGATAGTCCATGATGATGCAGTAATATTTACTGTGACAGATAAAGGATATGGTAAGTGTTCGCCCTGTTCAGAATATAGAGAACAATTAAGGGGTGGTAAAGGCATAATAAATACCAGATGTGGAAAGAAAAACGGTGAGGTAGTGTATATAAAGCAGATAGATACTAAAGATGAGGTAATCCTTGTAACAGACACAGGCAGGACCATTCGTTTCCATGCCCAGAATCTCCCTGTGCAGAAAAGGGGAGGTATCGGTGTAAAGCTTATGGACCTCAAAGATGGCGAAAAGATCAGTAGTGTTGCCATAGCAGAGCAGGATTAGCATAAGGAAACAGTATCCTTTTATGGTAAATTCACCATCAGAAGAAAAGAAATTAGGTGTTATAGGGGCAGGTGCATGGGGCACTGCATTCTCTATTCATCTTGCAAGAAAAGGAAATAGAATACTCCTTTGGGTGTATGAAAAGGAGCTTTTTGAGATTCTAAGGGATTTCAAAGAAAACAGGCTATATCTACCCGGTTTTGTCCTTCCCCACGAGATTGAATATACCCATGATTTAGAAATGGTAGCAGAGTTTTCTCAGGATATTGTCATAGCAACCCCTTCTTATGCTTTGAGAAATACCATAGAAAAGATAGCGCCATTTTTAAAGGATAAACGAATACTCATATTGACAAAAGGCATAGAGATAGATACTCTGAGATTGATGAATCAAGTAGTTGCCCACACAGTTGGTAGCGATAGATTCATATCTGTTCTATCAGGACCTTCATTTGCAAAGGAGGTGGCAAGGGGGCAGTTTACATCCGTTGTAGTGGCATCAAAAGACAAAGACCTTTCCAAATATATTCAAGGTCTTATTCATAGCGATACATTCAGGGTTTATACAAGTGAAGATATAATAGGGGTAGAACTCGGCGGTGCCATGAAGAATGTCATGGCAATAGGGGCAGGTATAATCGAGGGGCTTGAACTGGGAACAAATACAAAGGCTGCCTTTATTACTCGTGCCCTTGCAGAGATAAAAAGGCTTGGAAAGGCGTTGGGGGCTAAAGACAACACATTTATGGGTCTTTCAGGGGTAGGTGATTTGGTTCTTACATCCTATGGGTCTTTAAGTAGAAACAGGAAATTTGGATTAGAGCTTGCCAAGGGCCGTAAGTCTAAAGAGATTATAGACTCTCAAAATGCAGTTGTGGAGGGTTATTTTACTATAAAGGCAGCATACATTATGTCAAAGAGGACAAGTATTGATATGCCTATCACAGAGGAGTTATACAAGATTGTATATGAGGATAAAGACATAAGGGAATCTATAAGTGATATAACAAACAGGGGGCTTAAAGAGGAGGATGAATAAAAGAGATTAAAAGTCTATGCCCTATTTTGCAAAGGCCTAAAAAAAACAAGGGGGTTATATGGATCTTAAGATTTTTGATAAAATGGATAAAAATGAACTCAAAAGCTATATAGAGTTTTTGCTCTGGCATTACAGGGTAATAGATGCCTTCTGGTTTATATATGTGGCAGAGAGATTTGATCAACCCACAGCAGAACGAATAAATGAGATGGTTTGGGGAAGGGTAGCAGGTATGGCATCGAGGGATTTGAAAAAAAGATTCCATATAGAGGAAAAGGGGCTCAAAGGATTTGTAAAGGCATTGAGACTTTTTACCTGGACTATTATTGTAGAATACCAGATAGAAGAAAAAGACCATGAAGTTATCATTACAGTGCCTCATTGCCCTACACAGGAGTCGAGATTGCAAAGGGGCCTTGGTGAATTTGTATGTAAAGAGATGCACAGGAGAGAGTTTGAATCATTTGCAAGAGAGATAGACCCAGATATAAAAGTAGAGTGTGTTTTTGCTCCGCCTGATATGCATCCTGAGGATATGTTCTGTAAATGGAGGTTCACAGTTTAAAATAAAATAATTTTATTTTGATTTGAAAGGATTTGTGTTAATTTACATTCATGTTTGGTATAGGTCTCCCTGAGCTTATTGTAATATTGATTGTAGCGCTCCTTGTAGTTGGTCCATCAAAACTACCTGAGCTTGCAAAATCTATTGGTAAGGCATTTGGTGAGTTCAGGAGGATGGCAGATGAAGTAAAAGAGACCATAGAAGAGGAGGCATCAAAAGTGGAAACAGAGGAAAACACATCTGAACGCAGTAATAAAGAGACAGCACAGGATATGACAAAAGATGAAGCAGACCCCCATAAAAAGCACATCCCCCAAAGCTAAAATAGTTAGTCCATGACAAAAAAGACAGTATCAGAAGAGAAGATGACCTTTGTATCACACCTCAAGGAATTGAGAGACAGGCTCGTGGTGTCTATTATAGCGGTTGGCATTGCCTTTCTTGTGGCTTATTACTTTAAAGAGAAGATATTTTATTTTCTCATGGAACCATTTATAAAGGTAATGCCTGATAAGAGTTCATTTATCTTTACATATGTCACCGAGGCATTTATTACATATTTCAAGATATCTCTGGTAACAGCCATATTTGCTGCATCCCCTGTTATCTTATACGAGATATGGATGTTTGTATCACCAGGACTCTATGAAAAAGAGAAAAAATATGCATTTCCATTTATATTTTACGGAAGTATCTGTTTTATCTGTGGGGCGCTTTTCTGCTATTTTATAGTAATGCCTTTTATCTATAAGTTTTTTGTAAGCTATGCAGGGGAATTTATTATCCCCATGCCTGACCTTAAAGGTTATATGAACCTTACCTTAAAGCTCCTTATCACCTTTGGCATCATATTTGAGATGCCTTTAATGGCTTTCTATCTCGGTAAGACAGGGATAGTAAATTATAAAACCCTGGCATCGAAGAGACGATATGCCATATTGTGTATATTTATACTAAGTGCAATATTAACCCCCCCTGATATTACAAGCCAGTTCATTATGGCAATACCTATGTGGGGGCTTTTTGAATTGAGCATTTTCATTATAAGATTATCAGGTAAAAAAGGTAAAGAATAATGGATAGGATAAATGTCATTATACTTGCAGCAGGCAAGGGAGAGCGCATGAAGTCAGAAAGGCCTAAGGTCCTCCATGAGATCATGGGAAAACCCATGATAGGCTATGTCATAGAAAGGGCAAAGGAACTCTACCCTGAAAATATATCAGTGGTAGTAGGTTTTGGCCGGGATAAATTAATACCCTTTTTAAAAGACTACAGAGTAGATTTTGCCGTCCAGAATGATCAGAAAGGCACGGCACATGCTGTTTTATGTGCTCAAAATGCCCTCATGGGAGGAGATGTGCTTGTCTTATATGGTGATGTCCCCCTTATGGATACCCTTACATTGATGGAATTTATGGACTTCTATAGGAAAAGGAAGACTATTACGTTTATGACCACTTCTATAGATGATCCTACTGGTTATGGAAGGGTTTTGATGGAAGGCGAAGAGATTAAAGCAATCATAGAGGATAGCGACGCCACTTATGAAGAAAAGAGTATAAAGGAGATAAATACAGGTATTTGTGTAATACCTGAGGAACATTTAGTGCTTTTGAAAGAGATTAAGGATGACAATAAAAAGGGTGAGTTTTACCTCACCGACATATGTAAGATAGCAAGGGAAAAGAAAATAAGAGTAGCAGGATTCCACTATCCTGAACCTTATTATGTACTGGGTATAAACACCAGGAAAGAACTCATGGAGGCAAATATCATAATGCGGGACAGGATAAATCTCCTTCATCTCAAAAACGGTGTAACATTTATAGACAAAAATGTATATATCGACATGGATGTAACAGTAGGAAGGGATACAATTTTGTATCCCAACGTATATATACTGGGTAGGTCGATGATAGGAAGAAACGTAACCATAGGCCCGAATACCGTGATAAAGGACTGTATTATCCATGATAATGTTACCATAAGGGGATTTGCATGGATAGATGGTGTGGAGATAAAAGATAAAGATAAAGTAGAGGTATTTGAAAAGAAGATAAAGGCATAGAAATTGCTAAATATTTTTACATATATTTTTTAACACTCTAAATAATGATATAACTAAACTTATACGTGAAAGGGGCGCAAATTATGTGCGGTATCGTGGGTTATATGGGAAAAAAAGAGGCTTTCAATATACTTATTGATGCCCTGAAAAGGCTTGAATATAGGGGATATGATTCTGCAGGAATAGCCCTGTGGCATGATAGAGCTATTGAGATATTAAGGAGAAAAGGCAAGGTGGACGATCTAAGGGTGGCTGCCTCAGGAAAACAATTAAAGGGGACAATGGGACTGGCACATACAAGATGGGCTACGCATGGCATCCCATCAGAAAGAAATGCACATCCCCACAAGGCAGGTGAAGTAGTGGTTGTCCACAACGGTATCATAGAGAACTATATGGAGATAAAAGAGAAACTAAAAAAGAGGGGGCATAGGTTTACCTCTGATACAGATACAGAGGTGATACCACATCTTATAAACAGTTATATAGAAGAAGGTATGGATTTTGTGGATGCAGTGAGACTAACCATAACTGAACTCGAGGGTTCTTATGCCCTGGGTATAATGAGGCAACATGAGAGGACATTGATTGCTGCAAAAAAGGAAAGTCCTTTAATAGTTGGCGTAATAGACGGAGAAGCAGTGTTTGCCAGCGATGCCCCTGCAATTATTGATTTGACAAATAGGTTTATCTTTCTTGAGGATAACGATATAGTGGTCTTTAAGGATGGGGGCTTTAATGTTATAGACATAAAAGGCAATAAGTTGGAGCGACATCCCCAAGTTGTAAACTGGACCGGAGCCATGGCACAGAAAGGTGGATACAAACACTTTATGCTGAAAGAGATATTCGAGCAACCCAGGGCAGTAGCTGATACCCTTATGGGTAGGGTGAAGGAAGAAAAGGCGCAGATAGAATTTGATGACTTAAAGTTACCGGATCTTAAAGATATAAGGAAGATCTGGATGATAGCATGCGGAACATCCTATCATGCATGTCTTATAGGCAAATATATCTTTGAATCCACTCTTAGGATACCGGTAGAGACAGATATAGCATCTGAATTCAGATATAGAGAGCCTATATTTGATAAAAGAGATATGATCATCCTCATATCTCAATCAGGTGAGACTGCAGATACCATAGCAGCCATGAAAGAGGGTAAAAATCACGGTATATACACCCTTTCCATATGCAATGTCTTGGGTAGCACCTTGGCCAGGGAGTCAGATGGTGTAATCTTTACCCATGCAGGTCCAGAAATAGGGGTTGCATCTACCAAGGCATTTACAACCCAGATTTCTGTTCTTTTTATGCTTATGGCCCATATGGGGAGACTTCTCGGTGTTATGGATAAAGATACGGTCCGGGGTTTGATATATGAATTAAAAAGAATACCACATAAGATGCAGTCTATCCTTGACCAGGCATCGCTCATAGAAGAGATGGCCAGGAGATTCATGACATATAAAAATTTTCTATATATAGGCAGGGGTATAAACTATCCATCCATAATGGAAGGTGCTTTGAAATTGAAAGAGATATCATACATCCATGCTGAGGCATATGCGGCAGGGGAGATGAAACATGGGCCTATTGCATTAATAGATGAGAGCTTTCCTGTTGTTGCCCTTTCCCCCCATGACAGGACCTATCAAAAGACATGCAGTAATATAGAAGAGGTGCTTGCAAGAAGGGGGAAATTACTGTTGTTTACCGATATGCCAGAACATGATATGGCAAATAGAACCGATAGTGTCTTTATTATGCCCACAACTATATATGAACTTCAGCCCCTTTTATCGGCCATACCTCTACAGCTACTGGCTTACTATATAGCGAATCTACTGGGTACAGATGTGGATCAGCCCCGTAATCTCGCCAAGAGCGTTACGGTAGAATAAATGGAGGGTCTTTGCAATTCTTTTTTAAATTAATTTTTTATGCTATACTAAACTTGAATAAGGAGGAATGATTAAATTAGTTGAGTGAAAAGGTTGAAGAGGAATTCCTAAAACTTGCCTTTGATGATATAAATACAGCCCGTAATCTCTTCGGGCCCCGTGACGAAAATATTAAATATTTAAGAAAATATTTTAATGTGCGGACAAGCGTCCGGGGAAACCATCTCACCATAGTGGGAACAAAGAGTGAGATAGAGAATACAAGCAAGGTTATAGATGAATTAAGGACAATAATAAAAAAAGGTTTTGTCGTTAATTCATCAGATATAGATAGTGCAGTAAGACATGTTGCCCACAGCCACATTACCCCTGAGGACATTCAAAAAGATCAAATCTATATCTTTCCATCAAAAAAGACAATAAAACCAAAGTCAAAAAATCAGAAGGATTATATAGAGGCTATCAAAAAATATGATATGGTAATAGGTATAGGTCCTGCAGGGACAGGAAAGACATATCTTGCCATGGCTATGGCACTTTCTTCATATTACAGAAAAGAGGTGTCAAGGATTATTCTTACAAGGCCTGCCATAGAAGCAGGGGAAAAACTCGGATATCTACCAGGGACCATGTATGAAAAGGTAAATCCATACCTAAGGCCCTTATATGATGCACTCTACGATATGGTGGATATGGACAGGGCAACAAGGCTTATAGAGAGGGGAATCATAGAGATTGCGCCCCTTGCCTTTATGAGGGGTAGAACCTTAAATGATGCCTTTATAATACTCGATGAGGCACAGAATACAGGTTCTGAACAGATGAAGATGTTTTTAACCAGGCTTGGTTTTTCCTCAAAGACTATAATTACAGGAGATATTACCCAGATAGACCTGGCAGATAAAAAGGCGAGTGGGCTTGTGGAGATTCAAGGTATATTAAAAGGCATAAAGGGCATTAAGTTTATTTACTTTACAAAGAAGGATGTAGTAAGACATCCACTTGTCCAGAAGATAATCAGGGCATATGAAATAAAGAAGACCCAATCACAGGTAATAGACAACCATGCTGAACGGAAACGATAAACCTCCATCGTATTATAATATACGGATATTATTCATTTTTTTTATTCTTGCACTGCTACTTTCTATAGTGGTGATTTATAGGTTGCAGAACGCAATACCTGATTATCAGCCTGGTGATATAGCAAGTAGCAATATAAAATCTCCTTATGAGACCCCTGTTTCTTCCCTTGGTATAACAATAAAAAAAGGAGAGATTGTCATAAGGGAAGGTGAAAGGGTGAGCAGTGAACACATTGCCAAACTGGCAGCAATAAAGGAGAAGGACACAAAGAATACCTTTGATATTGAGAGATTTGTCTCTTTATTTCTTTTTATCTTTTTCATCATCTTCATTTTATACGAGTTTTCTGAGAAAAATATTAAAAAGTTTAGGCTTATTGAGAAAGATGTAATATTTTGTTCATCCCTTATTTTATTTACAGCAATTATGATGAAGGTGATGTTTTTAATATTTAGCCATATAGGACAGGTAGGCACGCTTAATTTTATGTATCTCGTTCCTGTTTTTGTCTTTGGTATAGTAATGAGGATCGTGCTTTTTTCTGAGGCAGCAATTTTATTTTCCCTTTTAATTGCTATTATTGCTGGCATAATGTTTGAAATGAGTATGGCAGTTTTTTTATTCGTTTTTACAGGAAATATCCTTGCATCTTATTTCTCAGGAAAATGTGAGGACAGGAATACTATAATCAAAGCAGGAATTTTTACAGCCTTTATTGTTAGTTTCATGGTTATTGTTTTTGATATAATGATAGGCAAGCCTTTAATGGACATACCTATAAAGGTTTTATTCATTTTTATAAATGGTATAGCAAGTAGTTTTATTGCGCTGGGATTACTACCTGTGATTGAGCATTTATTTGATTATACAACGGATATAAAATTACTTGAACTTGCCAATCTTGACAATCCTCTCCTCAGAGACATGATGGTAAATGCCCCAGGGACATATCATCATAGCATAATTGTAGGTAATCTCTCCAAAGCAGCAGCAGAAGGCATTGGTGCCCATCCTCTCTTGACAAGGGTTGCCTCTTATTATCACGACATAGGTAAACTCAAGATGCCACACTATTTTATAGAAAACAGAAAGGGTTTTGAGGATGCCCACAAAAACCTCACGCCCAGCATGAGCTCTCTTATTATACTTTCCCATGTGAAAGAAGGTGTTGAGCTTGCAGATAAATATAAATTGGGCAAGAAGATTAAGGATATAATTAAGGAACATCACGGGACTTCATTGGTGAGTTATTTTTTCAATAGGGCAAAAGAGAAGGAAGACCCTGAACTATACATGATAGATGAAAAGGATTTTAGGTATGGGGGTCCAAAACCACAGACAAAAGAGGCAGGCATTGTAATGCTTGCTGATGTTGTGGAGGCATCTTCCAGGATACTTAGTGAACCTACGCCTAAGAGGATAGAAAAGCATGTTCAGGACGTCGTAGAGAGGATATTCCTTGATGGCCAACTGGATGAATGTGAATTAACTCTGAAAGACCTCCATATTATCCAGAAGAGCTTTATTACTATTTTATTGGGGATCTTTCATCAAAGGATTGAGTATCCCGAAAGGACAGGCCATAATGGTGTTGATAAGAGACAATCAAAGAATTCTGAAGACAGACAAAAGACAGATAAAAAGTCTGATCGAGGAGTTGCTGACACATTTAGGGCTGCAGGGTAAGCATATAAGTATCCTTTTTACCGATAACAAAAAAATAAAGGATTTAAACAGGCAATTCTTTGAGAAGGATTACCCTACAAATGTAATATCCTTTTCATATATGGATGACGGGGATACTAAAACTTCCATGGATGAAGAGGTAATAGGAGATATTATTATATCCCTTGAAAAAACTTATGAAGAGGCAGAAAAGGCAGGATGCGGATTTTATGAGAGGCTTATGGCCCTTATAATCCATGGGCTACTTCATATAAAGGGTTTTCATCATGAAAAAGGAGGCAATGAGGCAAGAAGGATGAGATACCATGAGAAAAAACTCCTTAAATATATCACCGAACATGAAAGATATGGGAGTCTAATACTAAAGGGAAGCCTTAAGAATGGCCATTAAGAAAGTGGCTAAAGAATATAAAAAGTTATATCTTGAAAGCTTTAAGATCATTATCCCTGAATTTAAAATAATCCTACCTATTATCTCAGGCGTTTTAATAGTATTGATACAGCCACCCATATCGATTTCTCCAATGGCATTTGTTGCCCTTGCGCCACTTTTGGTATCTTTGAAAAAAGATAGGTTATACCAGAATTTTCTCGCCGGATTACTTGCTGGTTTTGTGGGGTATTTAGGAACTGTATACTGGGTTGTAGTAGCCATGAATAGATACGGAGGCCTTGATTTTATATCGAGCATCCTAATCATGTTACTCCTTGTTCTTTATATGTCTTTTTATATTGGAATTTTTTGTTATGCCATAACATTTTTCGATCACAGATTTTCTATCCCCATATATTTGTCATCTCCTTTTATCTGGGTCATACTTGAATATATAAGAGGCTTTCTAATGACCGGTTTTCCATGGGCTTTCCTTGCCTATTCACAGCATAATTTTTTACCGTTTATACAGGTAGTATCTATCACAGGCGTTTATTTCATATCCTTTATGATTGTGGCAGTTAACTGCATCTTTTATCGTTTATGGACAAAAAAAAGCATACCTGTTCTATTTACCCTCATCGTGGCGATTCTACTCATATCATCCATTGTATATGGATTTATAAGGCTTAAAAACGATAGTTTATCTGGAGAAATAGCTACTGTAGCTGTTATACAGGGTAATATATCTCAGGATATAAAATGGGATGAACAATATAAGGCAAAGATGATTACTAAATACTATCAGATGACCCTTGATCATGGAAAAGGGTCTAATCTTGTTATCTGGCCTGAGACCGCCATACCCCTTGTAATCAATTCGGCAAAACAGGTAGATGGAATCCTAAGGTCACTGGCAGTGTCCATAGATGCAGATCTCTTGTTTGGAACAGTCCACATGGAAGACAATGATCGCCTTTATAACTCTGCATATTTGTTTCACAAGAATGGCACAACATCAGGTTTATATAATAAGGTGCACCTTGTTCCATTTGGTGAATATACCCCTCTTGTGGAATATCTCCCTTTTCTCTCAAAGATTACTGCTGTAGGCGGTGGGTTCTCACCGGGTAAATCCCACATGCCGGTTACTTCATCCTTTGGAGCTATTGGTGTACTTATTTGTTATGAAGGCATTTTTCCAGAGATATCCGTGGATACTGTGAGGAAGGGTGCTCAGGTTCTTGTAAATTTAACCAATGATGCATGGTATGACAGGACATCTGCCCCATACCAGCATCTTTCTTTTTATGTGTTCAGGGCCATTGAAACAGAGCGTTATGTCATAAGAGCTGCAAATACAGGGATAAGTGCCATAATAGATACAAGGGGTAGGATAAAGGAGAAGACCGGTATATTTGAGGACGCTGTATTGAAAGGTGAGTTTTTATTATCCCACGGCAGGACTTTTTATGTTAAATATGGCGACTGGTTTATTTATTCCATAACAGGGGGATTTGTAATATTAGTGGGCATATTTTTTATATTGAAAAAATTCTATAACAAAAATTTGCAAAAGCCTTAACATATTATATTGCCTGCTACTATACCTTTCTTGTAAGCATCATATCTGTAAGCGAAAGAAGGGCATCTTTATACCTTGATGGCGGGAAACTATCAAGGCATCTCCTTGCATCATCTATATATCGTTTTGTTGTGTTATAGGTGTATTCAAAACCACCGCATTTTTCTATAATCCCTTTTATCTTTTCAAAATCTGAAGTGGATGCTGCCCTCTCGGCCAATTTTTCTTTAATCAGTTCTTTTTCTGATTCTTGGGCAGACCTAAGTGTATGGATTAAGGGTAGGGTGACCTTGCCTTCTTTCAGGTCTGTGCCTATCTGTTTACCGAATTTATTATCGTGGGAGGTATAGTCAAGGAGGTCATCTACAAGCTGGAATGCAATACCAAGGTTTTTTCCGTATTCTTTTAGAAGTTGTTTTTTTCTGTTATCTGCCTTTGCCAATATGGCACCTATCTCGCAGGCAACAGAAAACAATATGGCTGTTTTTTTATTTACTATTTCAAAATATTCATCTTCTGTTGTATCAGGATCAGAGGTCTTCAGTAGTTCTAATATCTCTCCCTCTGAAAGGATGGTAGTTGCCCTTGATACAGCTTCAATAATTTTGCTGTTACCATCTTTTGACATGAGTTCAAATGATTTAGAATATAAAAAGTCACCTACAAGGACACTTGCCTCATTTCCCCATAATGTATTTACAGTAGATGATCCTCTTCTCACCTCTGCATTATCAACAACATCATCATGGAGGAGGGTTGCTGTATGGATAAACTCTATAACTGCCGCATATTTAATATGTTTCTGTCCTTTAAAACCACATAGCTTTGATGTGAGTATTACAAGTATTGGCCTGACCCTCTTGCCCCCTGATTTTATAATGTGATTGACCATCTTTTTGATGATCTTTACATCTGTGGAATCAAGGCTGTCTATGGCATGCTCAAGTTTCTTAAGGTCTTTTTCTATAAGCTTAAGTATCTTCTCCATTTCACACTCTCTATTGATAATAACTTGCTATCTCATGGGTATAATAAATATCTTCGTAGATGTAAAGAGGTTTTTCTACGGTCATCTGGATACCGCTGTTTTTTATCAATTCTATGAGAAAGAGATTTGCCTTTTCATCATATCGAGGATGAACAAAACGGATCCTCTTGGGTTCTAACCTCTTTGTTTTTGCAGTATATATAAGCTCTCCGAGCCTTCTCACCGGGTAAATGAGATATAGCCTACCTTTATTACCTAAAATGATTGATGCAGTCTCAATGAGAGATTCAAGAGAAAGCGTAGACTCATATCTTGCCAGAAGCCTTGATTTCCCAGGGGATTTCCTTCCTGATTTCTCTTTAGTATATGGGGGGTTTGAGATTATGACTTGAAAACGCATATCTTTTAGCCTATCTATTATCCTTGTCACATCACCTTTTATAAAATCCACATTATAGCATCTGTTGAACTCTCTATTTCTTTCAGCAAGCTCAAATAGTTCCCCCTGTATCTCTATTCCTGTTATTTTGTTTGTCTTCCCCATAATCGTCATGTATATGGGTATTATGCCGCAACCTGTCCCAATATCCAAAACCCTATCCTGTTTTTTCAGGGTTACAAAGTTTGCCAGTATTATGGCATCAATAGAAAACCTGTAACCCTCCTTTTTCTGTATTATTTTTAATCTATCATTACATAATATATCAAGGGTCTCATCTGGGTTTATTATTTCCATGGAATAGAACCGATTATTCTTATCCAAATTTATAAAAGATAGGGCCTGTCAAAATTTTGGGAAAGAAAAAGGTGGATTTAGGGGGCATATACAAGGAGTTATCTGCTATATCCTTTACTTCTTCCACTGTTGTTGCCGGCAAAAGCGCTATGAGATCAATACTGCCATTCTTTATTGATTCAATAAAACCTAAGGGGTCCTGGGTAAATGATATCTCTTCCTCTTCTATATCAAGGATGTTGTTTAATATTCCTGAGTGGAGTATATTAACCTTGAGCCTCTTTAAGACATCATGAATATCTTCCTTAAATACAACAGGCCTTTTTTCCTTAATTATGTAAATGTTTTCTGTATCATCTTTTGAATATAAGGCATATGCAGGCTTTTTTTCTGACGCAATAATATCTATGGCTTTGGTTATGGATGTAGAGTCGGTCATGGCTATCTTATCAATTTCCATAAAATTATTCAGGATATCCAGGATGTATGCAAAACGTCTGTTTTTTTTGAATTTGATAATTCTATGGTATGGCCAAATGACAATCCCACGGGCATACATATTTGTTAAGTATATGGGTATATAATCAAGGTTAAGTCTATATGATACATCGAGCCTGTGGTGTCCATCGGCAACATAGATCTTTTTATCCTCCATGAGTTTACAGAGGTTTTCTATATAGTCCTTGCCCTTTATCCTGTAGAATCTATTTTTTATGGAGTTCTCATCATCGAAATCATAGATGAGTTCCCTCTGTGAATTGGCAAGAAGGTCTTCGATGTTATTTTCTCTGTCTTCATATAAACCGAATACAAAACTTGTATAGGTTTTGAGGGTGGAAATCAATCTCTCTCTGTCTTTTTTTGCCTTAGCCCTCGTTGCTTCATGGACAAGTATTCTGTGCCTGTCAAGTCTGTTCAAGCTCACAAAACCCCTTCTCATAAAGGATGAGCCATTAAATTCAAAATCCTGTTCATAGACATACACAGTCTCTTTATTATCCTCGATAAGGATCTTATCTTTTAGCCACCCGTCGAGGATATTTTTTGCTGCTGTGTATTCATCAAGAGGAGGTTTTGGTACGGGTAGTTCAAGGTTAATGGCATTATATGGGTTCTTTTTTGTATATATATCTCTGTCTGTTATGACATCATAGGGTGGACAAACACAGGTGCTTATGTCTTTTATCTTGTCTTTGTTATATATAAGAGCCCTAAAAGGTTTTGTTGATTTTACATCCATGAGATGAAATTTGATAACACAGAAGAAGCGAAAAAGTCAAACTTAAATGCAAATCGCTCAATCATAAGCAGCCTTGAAAAGAATATTAGGCTAATTTATTGAATTATCTGAATTTATGAATTGTTATAATGGGCCTTAATAGCCATATCAAGTCTTGCATGGGCCTTGAAATACATAATTTTATTGAAATATTTAATATCATGTGATATTTAATACAGTCATTTATAACACACGTCTTTCAATTAGCAACAAGGTGCAGCAAAGCTGTTTGTTGTTTTAAGGTGCGAAAGGCGGAAGAAAAAAACCAGGAGGCCCTATGTCTAATCTAACGATCAAACAACTCCTCGAAGCAGGCGTTCATTTTGGACATCAGACTAAAAGATGGAATCCCAAGATGAAACCCTATATTTTCGGGGCAAGAAACGGTATTTACATCATTGATTTACAGAAGACCCTTAAGATGTTTAAAGAGGCATATAATTTTGTCAAAGATGTGGCATCCCGCAACGAGCATATACTCTTTGTAGGGACAAAAAAACAGGCACAGGAGGCAATAAAGGAAGAGGCTATAAGGTGTGGAGCCTTTTATGTCAATGAGAGATGGCTTGGTGGAACCATGACAAACTTTCAGACCATTGAAAAGAGCCTTGATAGACTTAAAAAGTATGAGGAATTGAAAAAGAGCGATATCTACAAGATGCTTTCAAAGAAAGAGGCTCTAAGTATTGATAGGCAGATAGAAAAGCTCGAGAGAAATATCGGGGGTATAAAGGGGATAGATCGTCTACCTGGTTTGTTGTATGTAGTTGACCCCAAGAAGGAGTATATTGCCGTCAAGGAGGCAAAGAAACTCGGGATACCTACTGTGGGTATTGTGGATACCAACTGCGATCCTGATGATATAGATTATGTCATTCCGGGCAACGATGATGCCATAAGGGCTATAAAGCTAATTACAATGAAGATTGCCGATGCTGTCCTTGAGGGGAGGGCGCTATATGTGGAAGAGTTCCAGGGCAAAGACGAAGAATCCTCCATTGAAGAGCCAAAACCCTTTATAGATGAAAGCATCCTTGAATCAAAATATGAAGAATATTACGATAATGATTAGTGGAGGAATATAATATGGAGATAAATGCAGAACTTGTAAAAAAATTAAGGGAGAAGACGGGCGTTGGACTCATGGACTGCAAGGAAGCATTAAAGAAGTCTAACGGCGATATGGAGAAGGCTATAGAATATTTAAGAGAAAAGGGTCTTGCAAAACTCCAGAAGAGAACAGGCAGGGCAGCCTCTGAAGGTGTTGTCACATCATACATACATACCGGTGGTAAGATAGGTGTCTTAGTAGAGGTGAACTGTGAAACCGATTTTGCTGCTAATTCTAAGGATTTTCAGGATTTTGCAAAAGATATTGCCATGCAGATTGCTGCAGCAAACCCATTTTATGTTAAAAGAGATGATGTCCCTGAAGATGTAAAGGAAAAGGAAAAGAATATCTACAAGCGGCAGGCAATAGATTCTGGTAAGCCTGAAAAGATTGTTGACAGGATAGCAGAAGGAAAGATGGAGAAATTCTATCAAGAGGTATGCCTTATGGAGCAGCCTTTTATAAAAAATCCTGACATCACAGTAAAACAGCTTTTAGAAGAGCTTGTGGTAAAGATAGGTGAGAATATTATAATAAGGAGATTTGTCAGGTTCCAGTTGGGAGAGACATCGGAGGAATAAATAATACCTATGGTATATAGCCGAATATTATTAAAACTTAGCGGCGAAGCGCTGATGGGCAGACAGAGCTTCGGCATAGACCCTGTGACAATAAAGACAATATCCATGCAGATTAAAGAGGTAAAAGAACTTGGTGTAGAGATAGGTATAGTTATTGGCGGAGGCAATATATACAGGGGATTGAGAGCAGAGAAACAAGGGATTAAAAGGGTTACAGGCGATTATATGGGTATGATAGCCACAATATTTAACTCCCTTGCCCTTCAGAATATCCTTGAAGCAAACGGAATAGACAGCAGGGTCCTATCAGCCCTACACTTGGAAAAGGTAACTGAACCCTATATAAACAGAAGGGCAATAAATCACCTTGAAAAGGGTAGGGTAGTAATATTCGCTGCAGGAACAGGCGGTCCATTTTTTACAACAGATACAGCGGCTGCATTAAGGGCAGTAGAGACATCTTCTAATGTCTTGTTAAAGGCAACTAAGGTAGATGGCGTATACGATAAAGACCCAGAGAAGCACAGCGATGCCAGGTTTTATAGCGAGATCACTTATAGGGAGTTTCTTGAAAAAAATCTAAAGGTGATGGATGCCACGGCAATAACACTGTGCAGGGAGAATAATCTGCCTGTTATTGTTTTTAATATAAAGAAAAAAAACAATCTGAAAAAGATAGTCCTTGGTGAGACAATAGGGACAATAATAAGGGAGGTTATATGAAAAACGAAATTTCTGCAGAATTAGAAGATAAACTTAAAAAGACCCTCTCAAATCTCAAAAAAGACCTTTCGAGATTGAGAACAGGTGTTGCCTCTATATCTCTCCTCGACGACATCAAAATTAATTATTATAATCAACCTACACCTTTAAATCAGGTGGCCACTATAGGTGTCCCTGACACCAGAACAATAACAATACAACCTTGGGATAATACAGTAATCGGAGAGATAGAAAAGGCTATACAAAAATCTGATCTTGGTGTTAACCCCATGTCTGATGGCAAAACAATCAGACTTTCATTTCCCAAACTTACCGAGGAGAGGAGGAAAGAATTAACAAAGCTCGGCAGTAAGATGCTGGAGAATACTAAAATTGCCATGAGAAATATACGAAGGGATATAAATGAAAAGATAAAAAAGATGGAAAAGGACAAGCTCCTTTCAAAGGATGAATCCCATAAGGAACAGGAAGGGGTCCAGAAAATGACGGACAAGTATATTGAGATGGCAGAAAAGGTTTATACAGAAAAAGAAAAGGAAATAATGGAGATATAGATTTTTTAATGTCTGACCTAAAAGATATAAAACTCCCCTCACACGTGGCAATCATTATGGATGGAAACGGCAGATGGGCAAAACAGAGAAATCTGCCCAGGGTAGAAGGTCACCTTGTAGGTATGGAATCAGTAAGGGATATAGTCACTACCACAAGGAATCTAAATATACCCTATCTAACCCTCTACGCCTTTTCCAAGGAAAACTGGACAAGACCCAAAGAAGAGATTAAGAGGCTTCTTGAGATACTCAGTATCTATCTTGAGCAGGAATTGCCCCTTATGATGGAAAAGGGAATAAGATTTAATATTATAGGAGACCTTTCGGATTTCCCTGAAAAAATTCAGAAAAAAGTAAGGGATGTTATGAAAAAGACATTAAAGAATAAAGGTTTATGTCTCAACGTTGCCTTAAGTTACAGCGGCAGGAAAGAGATACTCCATGCTGCCAAAATGATTGCCCAGGGTTATAGAGACGGCAGTATAAAAAAGATAGACGAAAGGGTCTTTTCAAGATTTCTCTGGACAAAGGGGATACCAGACCCTGACCTGCTTATAAGGACAAGTGGTGAACTTAGGATAAGTAATTTCCTTTTATGGCAGATTGCCTATACAGAGTTATATGTTACAGATATCCTCTGGCCTGATTTCAGGAAAGATGCTTATTATGATGCATTGAGAGAATATTCAAGGCGTGATAGAAGATTCGGCAGAGTAAAGGAAGCGTGAGTGGGGGAGTTAAAAAAGAGGATAATAGCAGGTGTATGCCTTGCACCGGCAATAGTATTGATATTTTATTTCCTGCCTTCCCTTTTGTTTTTTATTTTTGTGGTTATCATTGCCATTCTGGCCACCATTGAGGTGCTCAAAATCGCCATGGTAAAGGAGCGTGTTCTCATTTCTTTTCTTGTATTGTGTTCTTCTTTCCCCTTATATCTCAAGTCTTATGAAGTATATGTTATGTGGGCTATACTATCTGTCCTTATCTATTTAGTCCTAAGGGTCTTTCTTATAAGGTCTTATAAACAGGGTCTATATGGAGATATTGTGAGGGGCATAGTGGTATTGATCTTCAGCGAAATCTTTATTATGCTGCCAATGACATATTTTTATTTTTTGAAGGAGATAAATAAATACCTGCCTTTTATTGTCCTTTTCTCCATATGGGCAAGTGATATAACTGCCTATTTCTTTGGCAAGGGTTTCGGCAGAAGACCCCTTGCCCCACATATAAGTCCTAAAAAGACAGTAGAGGGTCTTATAGGGGCTATTATTGGCAGTATGATAATATTAGGTCTATCAGGAAGTATTACAGGTCTTGGTCTAATGGAATCAATTTTTGTAGGTGGACTAATGGGCATACTGGGACAGATGGGAGATATGTTCGAATCTACAGGAAAGAGGTTGTGTGAGGTGAAGGATTCATCTGGTCTCATACCTGGCCATGGAGGCATCCTTGACAGGATAGACAGCTTTATCTTTACAACACCATTTTTATATCATTATATTGCAGGGATAAGATTTTGAAGAAAAAGATACTGATTTTAGGTTCAACAGGCTCTATAGGCAGGGCAACCCTTGAGGTTATTGAAAATCAAAAAGATGATTTCCTTGTCTCTGGGATAGTGTGCAGAGATAATATTAGACTTTTAAATACACAGATAGAGAGATTCCAGCCTGAATATGTATGTGTATTCAACAAAAATCAAGAAAAATATGTCCAATTCCATAAAAAGAGATTGTTTACAGGTATGGAGGGCATACTGAGACTTATAGATACAGATGTTGACATTGTAGTAAATGCACTCCCTGGCAGCGCTGGCCTTGAGCCTACCATAGCAGCACTCAAGGCAGGTAAAATCCTTGCCCTTGCCAACAAAGAAAGCCTTGTTATGGCAGGGAGGATTGTATCAAGACTTGTCAATGAATATAAAGGAAAGCTTATTCCAATAGACAGTGAACACTCTGCCCTTTATCAGTTGTTGAAGGACATAGATCCACATGAACTCAAATCAATAACTATAACAGCCTCTGGAGGACCGTTCAGAAAACACAGGAAAAAGGCACTTGAACTCGTAAGCCCTGAAGAGGCCATGAATCACCCCACTTGGAAGATGGGGACCAAGGTTACCCTTGATTCGGCAACCCTTATGAACAAGGGCTTTGAGGTAATTGAGGCAAGATGGCTTTTCCATATAGGCCATGACAGAATAAATGTCCTGATACACCCTGAGAGTATTATCCACGGCATGGTAGAGTTTATTGACGGCTCATTCACAGCATATCTTGCGGTCCCGGATATGAAGATACCCATATCCTATGCCATAAATGAGGGAAAGATAAGGCAACTGCCCTTTAGAACCTTAAAGCTCAATGAATTGAAAAAACTAACATTTTATACCCCAGATACAATTAGGTTTCCATCTCTCAGGCTCGCCTTTGAAGCCCTCGATTCAGGTGATTCTGCCCTGGTGACATTAAATGCTGCCAGTGAAGTTGCCTCTCAGGCATTTATTGATGGGAGGATAAAATTTACTGATATGCCTGTCATAATAGAAGAGGCATTGAACAGACATCCTGTGAAGCAAATTATTGAAGATATGGATGGTGTTTGGGAGGTCCACAACTGGACAAGATTATATGCAGAAAGATTAATAAAGGATAAAAGATGATAAATTTCGATAATGTTCTGAGTATTATTTACGGTATCATAGCATTGAGCCTTCTCATATTCGTCCATGAGTTAGGACATTTTATAGTAGCAAGGCTCGCAGATGTAAAGGTCCTGGCATTCTCACTTGGATTCGGCAAGAAACTTTTGAGTTTTAAAAGGGGTGAGACAGAATACGCCATATCTGCTGTGCCCCTGGGGGGTTATGTGAAACTCCTGGGTGAATCACCGGATGATGAGATAAAGGAAGAGGAGAAGCACAGGGCATATACCAATAAACCCCCCCTTATCAAGATCCTTATTGCCTTTACCGGACCTTTCTTTAATATACTCTTTGCCTGCATCCTCTTCTACATAGTCTTTATAAGCGGATATAATGTATTGTCTACCAAAGTGGGAAATGTGGAGAAAGGCTATCCTGCATATGAGGCAGGTATACAAAAGGGTGATGTGATTGTAAAGATAGACGGCGAGGATGTGTCAGAGTGGAGCGAACTCATGGACGCTATGTCAAGGACAGATAAGACCCCCCTTAAGTTCACCATAAAAAGGGATGAAAGATTAATGGATTTTATCATATCCCCCAAGGTAATAGAGGGTAAAAATATTTTCGGTGAAAAGATAACGAGGCGTGTAATAGGCATTACAGCATCAAATGATTTTTTCAAAAGGAAGGAAGGGGTGTTGGAGGCCATTCCAAAGGCTGTCCGCCAGACCTATTTCCTGTCAAAGGTTACGGTTATAGGCATTATAAAACTCATAGAAGGTAGTATATCGCCTAAGCAAATAGGTGGACCTCTTATGATACTGGAGGTAGCTGGAAAGCAGGCAAAGGAGGGCAAGAAGAACCTCATTTATTTTGTGGCTATAATAAGTATAAACCTGGCTATAATAAACCTTCTTCCCATTCCCATACTCGACGGGGGCCATATACTGTTCCATTTAATAGAGCTTATCACAAGAAGGAAGGTATCCCAGCGTTTTATAGATATATCTCAGAAGGTAGGCATGGGCATACTCATTGCCATTATGGCCCTTGCCTTCTTTAATGACATATCGAGGATGTTTTTTGGAAGATAGGCTTATCCTTGCCATAGACAATTCTTTAGAATATCTAACAATAGTCTTATCTGTTGAAGATAGGCTCATGGATGAGAGGCATATAAAGGGAACAAAGGCGCCTTCAGAGATCATTGCAGTGAGGGTGCTTGATGCCCTTAAACAAAACTCATATTCTGTAGATGACATAAACCTCATCATTGTCACATTGGGCCCGGGTTCTTTTACCGGCATAAGGGTAGGCATTGCCTTTTGCAAAGGGTTGAGTTCAGGAAAGAATATACCCCTAATCGGAGTCCCTACCCTTGATGTCCTTGCCTCCACTTTTATGTCCATGGGCGGTTATTATGTATTCCCTGCCATAGATGCAAAAAAGGGGGAGGTATTTTCATCCCTTTATTATATGAATAACAACAAGATTCACCGAATTACCCATTACACATCAAAAAGACCGGAGGATGCGGTAAAGGATATAAAAACACCTTGTATATGCCTTGGTTCAGGAGTAGAACCTTGTTTGCCTTTTCTTTCAGGTTTTAAAGACATCTATATAATAAAAGAAGGTTTTAGAAAGGTTTCTGGAGAAGCTCTAATAAAGGAGGGTTTAAAAAGGAGTCTTTCAATGGGAGATTCGGCAATTTTGCCCATCTATGGGAGGCGTTCTGAGGCAGAAATAAAATTCCAGGTATCTGTTTCAGAATAGATTATGTCTTACCCCTTATGTCAACACAAGATTTTAACAACACCATGATTTTTTTATTGTGCCTGATTTAATCGTTTACAGATTTGAGATATCCATGCTTTCAAAATTAACGATGGCATTTGTCTCAAATTTGAATACCTCTTCAGGCGTCAAATTGTATTTCTCAATTAAAGGTATGGCATTTTCTATTTCATTCCTTTCGAGCATCTCGACGAGTGATAGAAGGTCTCCCAGTAATCCTTCTCTATTTAGAATAGCAACCCTTATCTCTTCTGAAAGATTGAGTTTTTCTGTTATCTCTTCTGTGGATACATTGAGCATGGCATGGGATAAAGATATGATGCCTGTTATAAAACCACTATCACCGATGTTTCTGTTTTTTGTAATCCTGTTGGCAAGGCCTTCAACTATAAGACCCCTTATGGCTGCTCTCTCCAAAAGGGGATTTGATTTTATATCCACCCCTGTCTTTGCAAAGAGAAGGAGCGATATCCATTTCTGGAGATTTCTGTATCCCAGTATAAGTATGGCATGACGGATGGAGTTGATCTTCTGTCTTATATAGAAAGATGCGGAATTTATAAAATTGAGAAGTTTCAAATCCAGTTCCGGGCTCTTTTTAAACAACTTGTCTATAATTTCGATATCTTTCTCCCTTGAAAGTTCATTGAATATCTCCAGGAGAACTATCTGAGATGGAGATGCAGTAGAACCTTCTATGATTGATGGTTTTTCGAAGAAATATCCCTGAAAATAATCAAAGCCCAGATCAAGGCATAACTCAAATTCCTCTTTTGTCTCCACCTTCTCAGCCAATAGCTGAACAGGGAGTATCTTTAAAGCATTTACTGTTTCGGGGAATTTATCTTTATTACCTATTAAATCTACCTTTATAATATCTACTATACCAATGAGGGGTTCTATGGGTTTTGTATAGACAAAATCATCAAGGGCAAGGACAAAACCCTTTGATTTTAAAGCCTTGCACATCTCTAAAAGATCATTATTGATCTCTATATCTTCTAAGATTTCGAGGATTATTTTTTCACTGGGCAACAATTCAATATATCCACTTGATATAATCTCTTCATTGACATTTATAAACCCCTTCTTTTTTCCCACTAAATTATTTAGACCCAGGTCGTTGAGAGAATGGATCATGACGGTGGCAGTTGCCTTTGTGTCATCTATAACACCTGCAGACGCAGTATGGCCTCTCCTAAATAGTAGTTCAAAACCAAATATATTTTCCTTTTTATTGAGTATAGGCTGTCTACCTACAAAGACTTTTTCCATATCATCGTGCTTTATTAGATATTTTTTATATCCCTTTGAAATAACCCTGTTTAAAAGATAAACTATATCTTTAAGGATGTAAATATATTTGTTTGAAAAACCCATATAATCTGATAGAATTATTCTTTTCGAATAGGCATGGACAAACACAGGATAAAATTTTTACCCCTTGATTATACATATCCAGGAGAACATGGAGAAAACCTTTTAGAGATTGCCATGAAGGCAGGGGTCTATATAAATGCCTCGTGCGGCGGCAATGGCACATGTGGTAAATGTAAGGTAAGGCTTATAGATGGGCAGGTGGATTCTATTAGACACCCTAAAATAGATGAGTCAGAGTATAATGAAGGGGTAATGCTTGCATGCCAGACAAATATAAAAGGCGATGCTGTATTTGAGATACCCCTTGAATCAAGGGTTGATAGATCCATCTTGAATAGGAAAAAGAGCCATGGGGCATTGAGTGCCGCTGATGTTGCCCAGTCACTAAATTCGGTTGTTCCTGAACTTAGATTATTAAAACTTTATATTGAAATGAGCCCACCTGGTTTAAATGACCAGATGGCCGACGCAGAACGTCTCATAAGAAGGCTAAAAGAAATATTAAGGGATAAAGAAACAAAAGAGATAAATATCGAGCTCAATATAATAAAAAAATTGCCTCATATCCTTCGGGATTCAGATTGGAAGACCACGATATTGGCGTCAGAAACAGATTTAGGGTGGAATATCATAAATATACAGAAGGGGGATACAACTTCTACATACTATGGGGTTGCCGTTGATGTGGGGACTACTACGGTTTGCTGTAAGCTCATAGATTTAAGAAGTGACAGAGGCATAGAAAACAGGGTAATAGGGGAATCTGCCGATTATAATGCCCAGATAAGTTATGGCGATGATGTAATAACCAGGATTATGTATGCAGGGAAGAAAGGCGGTCTAAAGAGGCTGCAAGAGGCAATTGCTGGGACAATAGATCGTTTAATAGAAGACCTAATCGAAAAGACAGGTGTTGATAGAACATCTATATCTCACTTGGTTGCTGCAGGAAATACCACCATGACGCATCTCCTCCTTGGAGTAGAACCCAGATATATCATGATCTCCCCTTATACACCTGCATTTTTCAACCCTCCTTTTGCAACCACAAAAGATGTGGGGATAAAGGCAGTAGATGATGTGCCTTTATATCTTTTCCCATGTGTGTCTTCCTATGTGGGTGGGGATATAGTGGCAGGTGTTCTCAGTGCGGGTATGGCAGACAAGGAAGAAATAAGCCTTTTTATTGATATAGGGACAAACGGTGAGATAGTCCTTGGAAATAGGGACTGGCTCATGTGTGCATCGTGCTCTGCAGGGCCTGCATTTGAAGGAGGTGGCATAAAAGATGGTATGAGGGCTACTTACGGTGCCATAGAACAGGTGAGGATAAACCAAAATACATATGAACCCATGATTTTGACCATAGGTCATGAAAGACCGTCTGGTATATGTGGTTCAGGTCTTATTGACTGTCTTGCAGAAATGATTTTGGCAGGCATCATAACCCAGAATGGGAGATTCAATAGAGACCTCCCTACAAGGAGGATAAGAGAGGTAGATAATGTATGTGAGTATGTCCTGTGCTATAAAGAAGAGACCAGGATTGGGAGGGATATAACCATAACAGAGATGGATATAGACAATCTTATAAGGGCAAAGGCTGCCATGTTTGCAGGTTGTAAGGTCCTTTTGGATAGCGTGGGTCTGTCTTTTTTTGACCTGCATAATATTATCATAGCAGGTGGATTTGGACATTATATAGACCCCATAAAGGCACAGATAATAGGTCTTCTTCCTGAGTTGCCTTCTGAAAGGTTTAAATTCATAGGAAATTCATCCCTTCACGGCGCATGTCTCTATATGCTTTCAAAGAGATATGTGTCTCAGGCTGTAAGGATTGCAGGGATGATGACTAATATAGAGCTTGCCAACAACAATAGGTTTATGGATGAGTTTGTGGCAGCCATGTTTCTCCCTCATACAGATGAAAGGCTCTTTCCAGAGACCATGAAAAATCATTGGCAGAAAAATAATTTCAACGATGAAGACTAATTTTTGCCCATAGTCTTAATTTATGTTTTTCCGTATTTTAAAGAAACCTTAAGGAGTTTTATAGATGTTTGAGATCATAGCCGTTGCAGGAAAAGGCGGTGTAGGCAAGACAACAGTGGCTGCCATGCTTATCCGTTATCTTATTGAAGAGGTCAAAGTATCACCTATTCTTGCTGTGGATGCCGACCCTAACTCGAATCTCAACGAACTGCTCGGTGTGGAGGTCAATTCCACCATAGGTGAGGCAAGGGAACTTATAAAGAAGGATGTCCCTCCCGGCATGACCAAGGATGTATGGTTAGAGTATAAAATCCATCAGGCAATAATAGAGGGAAAAGGGTTTGATTTAATCGTCATGGGTAGGTCAGAAGGCCCGGGTTGCTATTGTGCTGTCAACAGTCTTGCAAAACAGTCTATAGAGATGTTAAAAAAGAATTATAGATATATTGTTGTGGATAATGAAGCAGGGATGGAGCACATGAGTCGTCTTGTAACCCAGGATGTGAATTATATGTTTGTTGTGTCAGACCCTACACCAAGAGGGCTTATGACTGCCAGAAGGATCATGAAGTTGATAGATGAATTAAAGCTAAATATAAAAAATATCTGCGTTATTGCCAACAGGGCAAAAGATGGTGAAGAGGAAGGTGTTTTATATGAAGGGGAAAAAAGGGGCACACATATAGACGGTATAATAAGGGATGACTATATCCTTGCCAGAGGCGACTCTGAAGGGGAAGACATATTCAGGCTTGATAGGTCCTCTAATGCCCTGATGGATGCCTATAAAATATTTGAAAAGATTATCATCAAACCCCATAGGAACAATTCAGGAGGTATTTAGATGTCGGCAAGGATAATAAAAGGCACCGAAGTGGCGTCACAGATCAGGGAGGAGATAAGGGCTGAGGCAGAGGTGCTAAAATCTACCAGAGGGATAACACCAGGGCTTGTGACAATAATTGTGGGCAATAATCCTGCATCTGTGAGCTATGTAACTGCCAAACAAAAGACTGCAAAGGAACTGGGATTCTATTCTATCCAAGAGAATTGCCCTGAGGATATAACAGAGGCAGAACTTCTATCACTCATAGATAAATATAACAAAGACCCCCTTATACATGGGATACTCGTTCAATTGCCTTTGCCGAGACTCATAAACGAGACAAAGGTGTTATATGCCATAGACCCTGACAAGGATGTGGATGGTTTTCATCCTGTAAATATGGGCAGACTCATGATCGGTGAAGCACTATTTTATCCATGCACGCCTTATGGTATCCAGCAGTTGCTTGTAAGAAGCCATATAAATATAGATGGAGCCGAAGTGGTGGTGGTGGGTAGAAGCAATATAGTAGGCAAGCCCATTGCCATGATGTTGTGCCAGAAGGCTCAATACGCCAATGCCACCGTGACTATATGTCACACAGGGACAAAAGACCTGACATCACATACAAGGCGTGCAGATATCCTTATAGTGGCCGCAGGCAGACCAAGGGCAATTACAGCAGAAATGGTGAAAGAAGGTGCTGTGGTTATAGACGTAGGCGTGAACAGGATAGGCCAAACCCCTGAAGGAAAGGCAAGGTTATGCGGAGATGTGGATTTTGAAGGCGTCAAAGAAAAGGCATCTGCCATTACACCTGTTCCCGGTGGTGTAGGTCCCATGACCATAACCATGCTCATGCTAAATACCCTAAGGGCTGCCGAGTTAAAATAAAATTGAATGTGAGGTTTTATATGGCTGATTATAGATGTGAGGAAAAAGAGGACTTTGACAGAAGAAAAATAGATGTTTCTGAAGAGACCTTTGATGAGGGTAAAACATATACAAGGTATGACTGGACTGCAAAGCTTGTGACAAAGGAAGATAAAATTAAGTATTTGAAGACAGCACTTCGTTATTGGTATAGTAATGAATGGTATGGCAGTGAAAAATCAAGATAGGAGGATAAATGGCTTTTGATATCCCTAAGATAAAATATACAGGAAAAATAAAAGAGGTAACTATTGGGACAGGTGAGAAGGCTATAAAGATAGGTGGTGAGAGTTGTTATCCCTTTTATACATTTGAGGGAGAGATGCCCAATCCTCCTAAGGTTGCCTTTGAAGTATGGGACATGAAGCCCGATGACTGGCAGGACTGGGCCATTGAGCCCTTCAGGGATGTTGTCCATGACCCTGTCCTATGGGCAAGAAAATGCATAGATATATACGGTGCAGAGATGATAGCCCTACAATTAAAAAGCGCTGATCCCAATGGTTTAGACAGGGATGTGGAGGATGTGGTATCAGTGGTTAAAAAGGTGGCAGATGCCATAGATTGTCCTTTGATAGTATGGGGGACATCAAATGATGATAAGGATGCAGTGCTTTTAAAAAGGGTGGCAGAGGTATGCGAAGGAAAAAACATTGCCCTGGGGCCTGTATCTGAAAAGAATTATAAACAGATAGGTGCAGTGGCAATAGGCTATAACCACGTAGTTATGGCATCTACTCCCATCGATGTAAATCTGGCAAAACAGTTGAATATCCTTCTGGGCAATCTTGGGGTTCAAGATAACAGGATCATGATTGACCCTACAACGGGGAGTTTGGGTTATGGCCTTGAATATACATATTCTGTCATGGAGAGAGATAGGATGGCAGCGCTTACCCAGGAGGATATAAAGCTACAGTCTCCAATTATATGCAATGTTGCCCAGGAGGTCTGGAAGACCAAGGAAACAAGGCAGACAAGAGAAGACGATCCAAGGCTCGGAGATGAGATAAAGAGATCCATCCTTATGGAAGCTGTGACAGCTATGACCTTGCTTATGGCAGGCGCAGATATAGTGATATTGAGACACCCTGATAGTGCCAGGTTGATAAAAGATATGATAAACGAGCTTCTGGAAAGATAAAGGAGATTCTATGTCTGAAGAGGTGATAAAAAGTGTAGACAGGGCAACAAATGAGATAATAATAAAGGCAGAAAAGGAAGGCATTAATAATGTTTTTTCCCGTGCCATAGAAATAAAGCCCTGTCCCATAGGAGTTGAAGAGAGTTGTTGTAAGATATGTGCCATGGGTCCATGCAGATTACCCCGGACAAAAAAATATAGCCCTGAAAAAAGGGTAGGGGTATGTGGTGCCACAATCGATACCATTGTGGCGAGGAATTTTGCAAGAAAAATCGCCTCAGGTGTGGCAGCCCATTCTGACCATGCCAGGGAGGTGGCAGAGACATTCTTGAAAACAGCCAAAGGAGAGACACAGGGTTTTACCATAAAGGATGAGATAAAACTTCTGGCAGTTGCCCTTGATTTTGGCATAGAGGTAGAAGGTAGAGATACAAAAGATATTGCCATTGAACTGGGAGAAAAGGTATTGGCAGAGTTTGGCAAACAAAATGGACAGCTTGTATATATTAAAAAGTCACCTTCTAAAAGACAGGAGATATGGGAAAGATATGGCGTTATACCGAGGGGTATAGATAGAGAGGTAGTGGAGGTAATGCACAGGACACATATGGGAGTAGACCAGGACTATAAACACCTGATTCAACAGGCAACAAGGTGTGCCCTTGCAGATGGCTGGGGTGGTTCTATGATATCCACAGATCTCCAGGATATCATGTTTGGAACACCTGTCCCTGTTATGGGCAATATAAACCTTGGTGTTTTAAAGGCAGACGAGGTAAATATAATTGTTCATGGCCACGAACCCTTATTGCCTGAACTTCTGGTGGTAGCAAGCAGAGAGCCTGATATAAAAAGATTATGTGAAAATGTGGGTGCCAAAGGTATCAATCTTGCTGGTATGTGTTGTTCTGCCAATGAGGTCCTTATGAGACACGGAATCCCCTGTGCAGGAAATTTTCTACAGCAGGAATTGGCTATCATAACCGGGGCAGTGGAACTCATGACCGTGGATGTCCAGTGCGAGATGCAAGGTCTTAAAAATGTGGCAGAGTGTTTTCATACAAAGCTCATCACCACTTCTGATAGGGCAAAGATAGAAGGGGCAGAGCATATAGAATTTCACCCTGAAGATGGTCTTGATACAGCAAGAAAGATTTTGAGAATTGCCATAGAGAACTATCCTAATAGAAGGCATGCCATCTATATACCCCAGTATAAACAGGATACCATAGTTGGTTTCAGCCATGAGACCATAAACTATCTTTTAGGGGGTATCTTCAGGGCAAGCTACAGGCCTTTAAATGATAATATAATAAACGGCAGGATAAGAGGTGTAGCCGGTGTGGTAGGTTGCAATAATGTGAGAACAACCCATGATTCAGGCCATCTCATTATGATAAAAGAACTTATAAAAAATGATGTCCTTGTCCTTACCACAGGATGTGCTGCCATGGCATGCGGTAAGGCAGGACTTTTAATACCAGAGGCAGCAAAGGAATATGCAGGTTCAGGACTTGCAGAGGTCTGTGAGGCAGTAGGTATTCCTCCTGTCCTTCATATGGGCTCATGCGTGGACAATTCCAGGATCCTTATGGCTGCCACTGCCATGGTAAAAGAAGGTGGGCTTGGCAATGATATAAGCGACCTCCCTGCTGCAGGAGCAGCCCCTGAATGGATGAGCGAAAAGGCCCTTGCCATAGGACACTATTTTGTGGCATCGGGGATTTTTACCGTATTTGGGATTACCTGGCCTACCTTAGGAAGCGATAAGGTCACAGAATATCTTTTCAAGGATTTTGAAAGTATGTTTAAGGGTATGTGGGCATATGAAGCTGACCCTTTAAAGGCTGCTCAGATGATGATTGAACATATAGATAAAAAAAGAAAGGCATTAGGGATAGACAAGGCAAGGGAGAGGGTGCTTTTTGATATGGATATGAGAAGGGCGCTGGGATAGTAAGGAGGCCAAATGTCTAAAATAATTGCATCCGCAGCCATAAGGGGAGCCCATAATATATTTGCAAAGGCAAAGGAAGCCTATAAGGAGGCCCTTGATAGATATGGTCCTGAACAGGAGATAGGTTTCCCCAATACTGCCTATTATCTCCCTATTATATATGCCATTACAGGCATTGCTGTATCCAAGTTAAAGGATGTAGAGAAGGTCATGGAGATATGTTCAAGACTCATTCCTCCACTTGTTAATGAGAGGACGCCCTTACCCTATCTTGCCCCTGCCCTTGATGCAGGTATGGCAACCCTCTTTGCAGAGGAAATAATAGAGGCAATAAGATATCTTAATGAACCGGATTTTTACCTTGCCAATAGTGAAGACATAGACCCTTTAAATGGTAAAATCTGGCTTGGTGCAGCCAATGATGTGATATTCAGGAAAAGGGGTGTAGAGTTTGTTGATGGCACTGCACCTGGATTTGCAGCTATTGTAGGTGCTGTCCCTGATAAAGAGACTGCATCAAAGATTGCCTTGGAGCTCCAAGAGAAAAACCTATATGTATTTATGTGTGGAGAGAACAAAGGAGATAGGTTTGCCCAGCAACTTATTGAGGCCGGTGTCCAGATAGGCTGGCCTACAAGGCTTGTGCCTTTTGGACCCCAAATATCGGCTGCAGTATTTGCCATAGGTTTTGCCTGCAGAGTTGCCATGGCTTTCGGTGGCATTAAGCCAGGGGATTTTAGAAAGAATTTAATCTACAATAAAGATAGGACATATGCCTTTGTCCTTGCTTTGGGCCATGTGACAGATGAGTGGTATGCCAATGCAGCAGGTGCAATAAACTGGGGATTTCCCACTATTGCAGATACCCCTATACCTCAGGTCCTCCCCACAGGTATATGCACATACGAGCATGTGGTATCCCATATCCCCCATGACCAGATAGTTCAGAAGGCAGTAGAGGTAAGAGGGCTCAAGGTTCAGGTATCAAAAGTGCCTATCCCTGTATCATATGGACCTGCCTTTGAAGGAGAGAGGGTTAGAGGGGATGAAATATATCTTGAGATGGGGGGAGGGAGGACCATAGCAGTCGAATGGACCACATCCCGCAGGATGGATGAGGTAGAAGACGGAAGGATAGAGATAATAGGAAAGGATGTCACTAATGTAGAGCCGGGTTCAAGGCTCCACTTTGCCATGGTGGCAGAGGTGGCAGGGAGGAATTTTCAGGAGGATTTTGAGCCTATACTGGAGAGGCAAAATCACCATCTCATCAACCAGGCACAAGGTATTATGCATATAGGTCAGCGTGATATTGCGTGGATCCGTATTTCTAAACAGGCAGTGGAAAAAGGTTTTAGGCTCGAGCATATAGGAAAGATTATCCATGCAAAGTATCATCAAGAATTTGGCGCCATATTCGATAAGGTTCAGATAAAGATATACACCGATGAAGAGAAGGTAAGAGAGATATTAGAGCAGGCAAGGGCAGCATATGCCTACAGAGATGCAAGGATAGAAGGTATGACCGATGAGAGCGTAGATACCTTTTATTCGTGCATATTATGTCAGTCTTTTGCGCCAAGTCATGTATGTATTGTAAGCCCTGAGAGGACAGGTTTATGTGGTGCATATAACTGGCTTGATTGCAGGGCTGCCTATGAAATAAATCCAGATGGTCCAAATCAACCTGTCAAGAAAGGGGAGTGTATAGATGAGAGATACGGCCAGTTTAAGGGCTGTAATGAGTATGTAAGTAAGGCATCGAGACAGAAGATAGAGAGTGTAAGTTTCTATAGCCTTATGGTAGATCCTATGACAACCTGCGGTTGTTGTGAGTGCATTGCTGCTATTCTGCCTATGTGTAATGGTATAATGACGGTAGATAGAGATTTCAATGATATGACTCCTTGTGGTATGAAATTTACGACCCTTGCAGGCACAGTAGGAGGAGGCGCTCAGACACCTGGTTTTTTAGGACATAGTAAATACAACATCACCCAGAGAAAGTTTTTAAAAGGGGATGGAGGCCTTTTAAGGCTTGTGTGGATGCCTAAAAGATTAAAAGAAGAACTAAAAGATAGACTTCAAAAAAGGGCAGAGGAATTGGGGATTCCTAACCTGATTGATATGATAGCAGATGAGACAGTGGCAAAAACAGAAGAGGAGGTCCTTGAATACATTACAGAAAAAGGCCACCCATGTCTGACCCTTGAACCACTTTTATAAAACCTTTTTTTTCAAACTCAAATAATTTAGGGCATTAAACCCTATTAGACCTTTGCTATAGTTTGCAAAAATTTCCAATGATTTGCCCAGATCCCCTTTAAGTTAGTTCATCTGTCTGATAATCACAGAGTTCCATAACAAGCATACGTGGCAATGGAATAAATCTTTTTCAACAGAGCGGTGGGGAGGAAACAGTTATGTCAATGCCATTCGCCGATCAAGATGAAAGGCGCCCAGAAAAAGGGATGACCGTTATATATTTCGTCCCTACCTTCTTTTGAGATGATCTGTATCCCTCGTTCCTGGATGATGCCCTTGTTTCCTTTGAGAAGGCTAATCTTTGCCAGTCTTAGAGCCTCACCTTTGGACATACCATTTTTAAGATGAATGTAAAATGTTTTCATAAGTTCTGCAGTTGATTTAGATTCTACGCTCCATAAGCTCACCACAACGGACTGAGCACCTGACAGCATAAAGGCCCTACTTAAACCCACTATTCCCTCTCCAACCACTTCTTTACCGAGTGCTGTTTTGCAGGCCGAAAGCACTACAAGCTCAGGGTTTATCCTCATTCCAAGGACATCGCTCATTTTTAGAAAACCATCTTCTTCTTTTTGATTCCCCACCAGGGTAAGCACCAGTGCAGGTTCCTGGATATACGGGATATCCCCGCTTAGCAAGCCATGGGTTGCAAAATGCAGGAATCTATATGCCTTAAGGTCCATTTTCAACAACTCGTTTTTCCTGGCGTCGAGGTCTAATTTGATGTGTGGTGAATCAGGTTTTAGGCCAAAGAGACCACCTATTTCTAAGGCTTCCTCCCGTGTTTCGATAAGGCGGGGTAGGGAGAAGCCTTTGTTAATAACGATTTCCCGCAAATGGACATTAGAGATTGATGCTGAGGCAGACATTACCTTTCCTTGTTCACCTTGAGCAGGATGCTTTGTTTTTTTATATCGTTCATCATTTTCGTCATAAATAGGGTCTGCAACAATCAAAAGTGGTGCCTTGGGTTGTTTTATACCCTTAGCTTTTCTGATAATTGCCATAACGGATGCAGAAGGATAGTAGCTGATCTGGTAGCTCATCCCCACATATGTTATTGATTCTAAGTCTTTAATGTTATTGTGGGGTAGTTCTGTTTGTTTTTTTGTAGTGAAAGCGTCAATTACAAGGGCCTCAAAAGGGAGCAGATATAATGGCCCATCAGGTATGATAATGATATGTTGTTCCTGCCTTAGTTCGGGCAATACATTGCCCAGGAGTAGTCGACACAAGGACTCTCCTTTAAGAGGATCAAAATCTTTCAGATGTTTTAAATCTTGAAGTGGTTTGAGAAAGGAACTGATTTGTTGTGTCAGTTCATCCCTGCTTACATTTATCCTATATACTCGAGCTCTTTCCCCTTTTTTTACTATCCACAGATAGGTTGCCTTTGGATTTACTTTATAGGCAAGTAGCACCTCTCCTTCCCTGAGAGGAATATGATGGACTGTTACGGGTTCAGGATATCGGATAGCTGCATAATCAGGAAAGTCTATTTTAAGTTTTGCAATGAGTTTATCGAGTTCCTGTTGGGATTTCTTCAAGGCATCACGTCGAGTCTTTGATCCTACATCGCCTGATGTTTGCAATATGCTTATGGTTTGCAGTAGCCTTCTTTCCTTATCTGCCAATTCCTTTGGAATATGGCCTGATAGCATGTCCATATTGTTCCTCGCCAGCATATCTAAAAAAGAGCGGCCTTTGGTGCTTTCCATAAAGAAAAAGGCAATTTCTTCGGATGTCTGGCCTTGGAAACGGGGGTCATCTCCCATCGGGTTTTCTGTTTTTTCCTGAATAGCTTCTTTGTGCTGTAGCATAAGTAGATTTATTAATTCTTCATATACCGCTGTTTTGTTTTCAAAAAAGCCTATCTGATATTCACCCGTGGATATCCGGCCTCTTATCTCTTCTATGTCTTTCACAGCAGCACGTAAACTCTTAATTGCCTTTGGTATATCTCCTGTTTGTGCATAAACGATGCCCATGCCATAATTTGCATAAGATCGTTGAGCCGGTAAGATCAAATCAAATACCGAAATAAGGCTGATTCCTTCTGCAAATGCCTGTTTGGCCTTGTCGTAGTTTTTTAATCGTATGTGGGAAAACCCGATGGTATTGAGGACAGCCACCACAGCGCCCATATCTTTTTGTTCTCTGGCAAGAGCAAGGCTACGCTGTAAGAATGGGAGCGCCTTATCGTGTTGCCCCTGTCCTATCAAACTCAACCCGATTCCATAGTAAGTTGATATGATAAGTGTTCGGTCTTTTATGGATTCCACAAGAGATAAAGCATTTTGATAACGGGTGTATGCCTCATGATATGACTTCTTCGTTAAATACAGATTTGCTATGCCTCCGAGAGCGGTTGCCTGCAGATATTGGTCCTGTCCCTGTATAGCTCTTTCAATTGCCTTATTAAAGTAAAGAAGTGCCTCTTGATCATCGCCGAGTTCTTTATAAACAGAAGCAAGCCCTATCATACTGCGCACTGCTTCCTTATCTTGTTTATAATTCTCGGCAAGATCCAATCCTTTACGGAAAGTGATTAAGGCATTGTTATAGTCATTTATATCGAGGTAGACATCTCCCATATGGTTATAGACGGCAGGAATCTTTTCTTTTTCGTCCATGGACATGGCCTTCATCAATTGCACCAAGCCCAAGGTCATATAACTCAACCCTTTGTCGTCGGTTTCAAATGCCTTTATAGCAGCCTGCCATTTATATAAAGCCCCTTCATAATCACCTTGGGACCTTCTTGCTTTGCCTTCGTTAAAGAGGATGTCTCCTTTTGTTACAACCTTACCTTTGAGTTTGGCAGAGAAACTTAAACTGTCATGGGCTTGCGTAGCCCCTGTAAAATCTTCATCCTTTTCCCCTGCGCAGATTGAGTTAGTCCATGAAATAAGGAAAATCATAATGGATATACATATAATGTATCTTTTCACGACAGTATCCCCATGAGAAATTAATGACCTCCAGCAACGTTTATGGAGAATTTTGAACGGTCTTCCATAATCTGATGCGCTATTTGATTTATAGCATCTTCAAAGGCATCTTGCACCAGTGTTGTTACTGCCCCGTGTAATCCTCCTTCCTTGCTCACGGCAGAGAATGCCCCTATGTTCTTCTCGGCGGTTTTCACAATGGAGACCACGAGAGCGCCATTTCTATCATAAAATGTGCAGCCAAGACCTAATCGAACCTTGTAATCAGAGAGACCTGTGCGAGGGACTTTAAAATCAAATAGCTCTATCCCTGGAACAGCCACAAAAGAGATATCTGGATCACTCAACTTTATCTGGCGGTTGTATTCTTCTAAAATTACTACATGGGAAAAGATAGAGGACATCATTTGATAAAAGGCGAGACTCGTGTTTCTACCGATTGAGATATTTCCTTCATAATTAGCGAGCTTTCCAATACCGTGCTGCTCGATTTGGTAGTTATAATCTCTAAATCTTTGAGGAAGAAACAGCCCAATGCCTGCCTGAATCTTTTCTTTATGCTGAATACTAAATTTTGGTTCAATGGATATTTCCCTGAAATTAACCGTGGTCATGCTTTTGCTGCAACCGGTAAAGAATAGCGAAATCATTATAAGAATATTGATTGTCCATTTCATCATGATGAAAATCTTATAACCTTTAATCTATAAATTTCACATTTTTTAAAACATATCAAGATAAAGCAAGCTTTTTGCTATCTGATTTAGTTATCTTTTTACATAAACAAGGTTTAGCTCCCTTATGAAACAACCCCCTTATTATTTCAAGATAAATTTATGTTTACAGCGGTTACATTCTACTGTATCACCTTTCTTTTTACCCCCATAACGTTGCATATTACCGCATCTTGGACATTTTTTATATATATGGAGTAGGGTTGCAATGGCTGCCACAACATGAATCATTTTATATAATACTACAAATATGAGATCTTTGCAAAACATAGCAGGGGTCTAAAAGCATAAATAGCTTTTTTGATAAGGTAACCATTATACAGGAGACCCTGAGTTTAAACAACTCGAAAAAGCGGTAGATATGGGGTGTATGTAGGATTAGTGAAAAAGTAAATCATTTTTCTATAAAAAATTGTTCAGCTCTGCAGCCCTAAAAATATCTATTGTATTGTTCATATAGATAATGATATTATTTAAAATCAAGCCGATGGGTCTTTATAAGTTTTTTCAGTTTTATTTCAAGTCAAAAAGGGAGGGTTAACGCATGTTAAAAAAGATACCGCAATTAGTAATTATAATAATAATTTTATTGATTACGCTTTTAATGACACATCATGTTTTTGCTGATGTGAATCTTGCACTGGGCAAGCCGGCTCAGCAGTCAAGCACCGATTATGGTGGTGATGCTAAAAGGGCTGTTGATGGAAACAACAATGGAAATTACTGGGCAAATTCTGTATCTCATACAAAGAATGAACTGGCATGGTGGCAGGTAGACCTCGGCTCAATTCATCAAATCCGTAATATCCGAATATGGAATAGAACAGATTGTTGTGGTGAGCGTTTGAGCAATTTTTACTTATTGGTATCAGAAACACCTTTTCAATCCAATAATCTGCAGTCTATCTTAAGACAAGCAGGGATATGGCATTATTATCATAACGGTATAGCAGGACGCACAACAGATATAAAAGTGAACCATCCAGGAAGATATGTAAGGGTGCAATTGACATCACCCAACTGGCTCCAACTGGCAGAAGTGGAGGTCTTTGGGGGAGGCGAAGTTTCCAGACCACCTCAATATGCTGACCTTACAGGTGTCTGGCGTTGTAACGATGGAGGAAAATACTATATCCGACAACTGGGAAATGAGATATGGTGGTTTGGTGAGAATTCTTCCACAGAACCCACGTGGTCAAATGTGGCCTACGGTAATATATTAGGTAATACCATAAGGCTTAAATGGTCTGATGTCCCAAAGGGTAGGATTATGAACAGCGGTATGATGGTTCTTGAAATCATATCTTCTTCAAAGATGGTGGCAAAAGAGAAGACAGGAGGATTCGGTGGCTCTGAATGGACAAGAGAAGGTGCAGTGGGCGGTAATGAAGTAAAACCACCTTTTGAGTCTCCAACAGGAAGGGAATATACATCCAGGCCTTATGGACAAACTCCTCATGATTCGAAGGTAATATTTGATAATGGTAATATTTATGCGGTTTATAATAATCCAACAAGGCAGACTACCTTTACCATCCATCAACCCCATATGATAACCAAGATTGTAAACTATCATTGGAACAATGCAAGGGGTGTAAATCCAGGAAATATAGCACTTAGAGATAACTATGGGAGGACATATGGCCCATGGCAGGCTCAAGGCTCGCCAGGTCAGGGAGGCGTGCCCAATGCATACTGGACTGTTTATCCAAACATGGTTATCCCTGCAGGAACTTATACGGTCATAGATTCCGACCCCTACACATGGGCTCAAAATTCAGGGTCGCAGGGGAGTGGGATGAGCAAGATTGAGGGTTATGCAACTAATAGATATTGATATTAGAAATAATACCCTAAAAGATACTTAAAAATCAGGAGGATATTATGGGATATGGTATAAGATATATAAGTGCCTTATTTGCCATATTTTTTATTTTATCCTTTAGTTTTCCTTTGCTTGGAGGAGAAGGCGTGACTCCGGCAACTATGGAAAATTATAAAAAGGTTAAGGAGCTTGTAGAAAAGCTCCCACAAACAAAAGCTGTAAAATATGCAAAAGAAATAATAGAATCTGCAAACAAAAGTATTGCCAAGGCGCAGGAAGGTCTTAAGGCAGGTGATGAAAGGATTACCAAGCAGGCGGTTGAATTGGCAGGCGTTCAAGTAACCCTTGCAAACGTGCTTTCTGATGAAAGGGAATCGGCAGAAAGGACAGAGACTGTAAGAAAGGAGCTTACAAGAGAAGAGGCAAGACTCGCCAACATATTGGAGGGGAAAGGAGATTCTAAATGAATATAAAATGGTCTCTATTAATATTTTTTGCCTTTGTCTTTATCTTTAGAGTAGCCTTTGCACAGGATGATGAATTGCCTGATTATCTTAGAAAGGCACAAAATGCCGTTAACAAGGTGACTGAAAAGGTATCTGGAACAAAGCAGTTTACAGATGACGTGCTTGCTGCACAGAATTATTTGAAACTCGCTGAGACCGAATACAGGAAAAATCTTGGATGGACAGGCGCCCTTAAACAAGAGGCAATTCCAAACGTAAGACATTATTCTAATATGGCTGAATTAACTTCAATGATTGTCCTGTCGAAATTAGAAAAGATAAGGCTCGATAATGAAAGAAACCAGTTAGAAAATTCCATAGAGGTTGTCCGTTCCAGGATTAAGGTATTTGATAATAAAAATCTTGAGATCTCAAAGCTTAAATCAGAGATTGCCTCTCTTAATGCCTCGATATTACAAAAGGGAGTAGAGGCATCGGAGTTATCAAAAAAGGTCGCTGCTTTGAGTGGGGACTTAAATTCTCTCAGGAAAGAAATAGAAAACCTTGATGTTGAAAATAAAAGGTTAAAGGCTGATATCGAGTCTATGAAAGGTCAGACCACAAAAGATATCCATCAATTACAAACAAAGCTTACTTTAGCAGAGAAGGACAGAGCCCTTCTCGAAGAGATCTCAAAGACTGTGGCGCTCTCTAAGGTGTCCTCTGATAGTTTTTCAATGATTATCCCGAGACGGCTTCTTATTAAACAAGGCTCTAAAGGAGTAGTGCTTGCACCTAATGCTGATATGATCCTCGAAAGTATTGCAAAGATTATGAAAGAGTTTGCTGAATATAAAGTATCTATTAAGGTTTATGGATTCGGCACCCCTGCCAAACAGGAGGACGTCAAGGCAACAGGGTTGATGGCAAAGGCAATAAAAGATTATTTTGTGGATAAAGCCAAAATAAATCCAGAATCTATAGAGGCAACAGGTATAGGATCATCTCAACCTTTATTCTCAAAAGAGATGGCTGAGATGAATAAAAGGGTGGAGATTTTGTTTAAAAAACCATGAATTAGCTTTAATGTAGTTTATTTATTGTAAGAAAACAAATAATTGAAATATTTTGATGTTTTTTTAAGAAGGCTTGTAGCTCTTTGAACATATATCTAAGAATCCAAGACCTTTGAATAGTTACCCATATCCAACCCAGTTTATTTAGCTTATTATTTTTTAATTCCCGTTGAAAGTTTAATAATATTGTTGTATTATCAAGACAGGAGGATTGAGGATGAATAAAAGATCCAAAATAATAATAAGTCTTGTGTTTATTTCTATCTTTATCTTTGGTTTTATGGTAGGTGCCCATGGAAAAAGGGCTTTCGTTCCTGCAGATTCTAAGGAGATATATGAATATCTTAAGACATTTTCAGATGTTATAGACCTTGTGAAGAAAAACTATGTGGAAGAGGTAAAAGACAAGGATATTATTTATGCTGCCATAAGAGGTATGTTAGAATCCCTTGACCCACATTCCTCATTCCTCACGCCTGAGATGTATAAGGATATGCAGACCGAGACAAAAGGTGAATTTGGAGGGATAGGCATAGAGATAACAATAAAAGATGGGTTTCCAACTGTGATTACGCCTATAGAAGATACCCCAGCATTTAAAGCAGGATTAAAGACAGGCGACAACATCATAAAGATTGATGGAAAGATAACAAAAAATATGAGCCTCATAGATGTTGTAAAACTTATAAGGGGACAAAAAGGCAAGCCTGTTGTTCTTACAATAATGAGAGAGGGTTTCACAACACCTAAGGATTTTACCATTATAAGAGATGTTATTGTGGCAAAAAGTGTTAAGTTCAGGATGTTGGATAATGAATTCGGATATATAAGAATAACTCAATTTCAGGAGAAGACAACAAAAGACCTTGATAATGCTTTATTAGAACTGGTAAAGATGAATAAAGACAAACCATTAAAAGGACTTGTCCTTGACCTAAGAAACGATCCAGGCGGTCTACTTGAGCAGGCAGTAGAGGTTTCTGATAAGTTTTTAAAGGAAGGTTTGATTGTTTATATAGAGGGCAGAAAGAAAGATGACAAGATGAGTTTTCATGCTGAAAAGAAGAAAAATGATTATGATGGCCCCCTTGTAGTCCTTGTAAATGAAGGCAGTGCCAGTGCATCAGAGATTGTTGCAGGTGCGCTTCAGGATCATAAGAGGGCTATCATTATAGGCCAGAAGACCTTTGGTAAGGGCTCTGTGCAGACTATCCTTCCCCTTGGTGACGGTTCAGCATTAAAATTAACTACAGCAAGGTATTTTACACCTAAAGGACGCTCCATTCAGGCTGAAGGTATTACACCTGATATCTTAGTAGACAATAATATGGTCAAAGTTAAAGAAAAAGGTATGCCTTTAAAAGAGAAGGACCTGGAGAGACACATAGAAGTAGATAAAAACAAGAAAAAACCAGAAGATGATGAAAAGAAGACAATTGATGAAAATGACCTTCAGATGTCTATGGCGGTTCAGATATTAAAAAGCTGGGAGGCACTTAGGGGGAAATAAGAAATAAACATATAAACCTAAGTTGAACCTAATTTATATATTTGTTTAAAATTTAAGAATTTGAGTATCTATCTCCATCTTTGATGAATTCTAAGGCTTTTAAGGGTTTTATCAAAAAAAGCCTCTGAAAAAGCTCTATATAAAGATATTATTTTATAACACCTCTATAAAAGAGGGGGATCCATGGATATTATAAACAATATTAATTTCAATAATTTTATCCAGAAGGCTTTTGATTGGCTGTTAACGAGTGGTATACGCATCATTGTTGTTATCTTATTGACATGGATAGCCTTAAAACTCACAAGAAAGTTTATAAAGCATTTCCTTAATTTTCTTACACGACAAAAGGACGATGTAGAATTTCAAAAAAGAACCCAAACCCTTGGAACAATTTTAAGATACATCATCATTATTACTACACTATCTATTGCATCTATAACTGTTTTGAGAGAACTTGGTATCAATATCGGGCCTATCCTTGCTGCAGCAGGTATTGTAGGCTTAGCAGTGGGTTTTGGTGCCCAGAGCCTTGTCAAGGATGTTATAAGCGGTTTTTTTATTATCCTGGAAGACCAGATCAGGGTAGGAGATGTGGTAGAAGTTGGTGGTAAAAGCGGAATTGTGGAAAATATAAATCTAAAAACAACCAAACTGAGGGATGTGGCAGGTAATGTCCATTATGTGCCTAACGGCTTAATTCAAGTGGTGACCAATATGACCAAGGAATACTCAAGATATGTCTTCGATATAGGGGTGGCCTATAAAGAGGATGTAGACAGGGTTATAGAGGTAATAAAAGGCATAGATGAGGAGATGAGAAATGACCCTGAATTTAAAGATGATATTATAGAGCCCATAGAAATACTCGGTCTTGATCAGTTTGCAAGCTCTTCTATCATCATAAAGGCAAGGACTACCACAATCCCTATTAAGCAATGGAGGGTTGGCAGGGAGTTTAACAGACGTATAAAGAAAAGATTCGATGAACTCGGCATAGAGATACCTTTTCCTCATATAACCCTTTTTATGGGCACAGACAAAGACGGTAATCAACCACCTATTAAGATAATAAAAACAGAATGACAAAAATGGAGAGCTTTTTATCATTTTTTGAGGGTTTACATGTATAAACAAATCTGTATTGTGGACATGTTGCATAGTGATATATGCATATCTTATAATAGGCAATACTTTTGTGATGGTCTTTTGGCATGGATATATTTTAAATTTATGTTGATGAGTTATATAAGCATTTTTATTCATTGGAATAATTTGAAAGTTGGCGTAATTCAAAAAATCATATAATGGCACAGGCAATTTCAATAGTGAGTTAGAATAACAGGATGAGTGAATTCTCAACATATTTAATCCCCATATCTCTCTTCATTATACTGATCCTGCAGGTCTTTATCCTTTTTAAGAGAAAACAGGAAGATTCTCCTTACATACGAGAGACTTTAGACACCATAGAGAGATTAAGTGAACGAACCCAGCGAGCAGTGAGGGATGAGCTAAGCATAAATAGAGAGGAGATGATAAGCTCACAACGTCAGACCAGAGAGGAATTGTCAAATCATCTCAAATCAGTAGGCGATACTTTGAACAATCAACTCATGAATTTTAGCGAATCATCCATAAAAACCATGACAGAGATAGCGTCTCTACAGAAATCACAGCTTGATTTTATGCATGGACAGCTAAATATTCTCACAGAATCCAATGAAAAGAAGATGGAAGGTTTAAGGATTACCATAGAAGCCAAGTTAAAAGAGATGATAGATGATAATGCAAAACATCTTGAACAGATAAGGATTACTGTGGATGAAAAACTCCAGGGGACACTTGAAAAACGTCTCGGCGAATCCTTCAGACAGGTGAGCGAACGCTTAGAACAGGTATATAAAGGATTAGGTGAGATGCAGGCCCTTGCCAGCGGTGTAGGGGACCTAAAAAAGGTGCTTACCAATGTCAAGACAAGGGGGATTTGGGGTGAGATCCAGCTTGGGGTCCTTCTGGAACAGGTGCTTGCCCCTGATCAGTATGGAAAAAATGTGTCTACAAAGGAAGGAGGCGAGAGGGTTGAATTCGCCGTAAAGCTTCCTGGAAGAACAGAAGATAGAGAAGATGTAGTATGGCTCCCTATAGACGCCAAGTTTCCTTTAGAGGATTACCAGCGTCTTATAGATGCCCAGGAAAGAGGAGATACAGAACAGACTGATGCTGCAGGTAGACAGCTTGAATTGAGGATCAGACAATGTGCCTCTGATATATGTAATAAATATATAAATCCCCCTAAAACCACAGATTTTGGAATACTTTTTCTGCCTACTGAAGGTTTATTTGCTGAGGTTATAAGAAGGTCATCCCTTACAGAATATGTCCAGAGGGAGTGCAGGATAGTGATTGCAGGACCAACAACACTTTGGTCTATATTAAACAGTCTCCAGATGGGATTTAGAACCCTGGCAATAGAGAGGCGTTCCAGTGAGGTATGGAAACTTCTCGGTGCAATAAAAACTGAATGGACAAAATACGGTGAAATACTCGCCAAGGTTCAGAAAAAACTCAACGAGGCATCAGAGACCATTGATAGCGCTCAGACAAAGACAAGGGTTATAGGAAAAAAATTAAAGGATGTTCAGATGCTGCCGGCAGATGAAGCAAAGGCAATTCTAAATACAGATGAAAACTTGGAATGAATTACAAGAAATTTCAATATAAAGAGATTCTTTTCAAAGCTCCATATCTTTTAGTCTTTGAACTACCTCTGGTTTCCCTATAACCAATAATTTATCCCCTTTTTGGATTACATTATTTGCTTTAGGTAATTTAATATACTCATCACCCCTAATAATACCTATTACAGTGGCAGAGTATTTACTTCTAAATCCGATTTCAGCAAAGGATTTACCTGCCAAAGGTGAATTGTTAGAAACATTTACCTCTGCTGTTGCAAACCTTTTGGGAGATACAGCAGGTTCGTGGTCTTTTATCTCCATAAGCATCTCTTCTGCATGCTTAATACTCGAATGTTCACCAACAATAACAACACGATCTCCAGGGAAGAGCTGAAAATCAGGATTAGGCTCAAGATAGACACGTCCAGCCCTACTAATTGCCACAATAGAAATGCCTGTAAGGTTCCTTAGGTCAGTATCTTTTATTTTAGATCCTGCAAAGATAGATCCTCTTTTCAATCTTATCTCTTTTATTGCAAGGGGCAATTCAATGTCCTTAGGAAATAGATCCATGGCCTCGGTTAGTGAATCAGCCGCCTCTTCTGAGGCGTCTATAAATGGTTTGAGTATTACATGGGCACCGTGGGAGGAATACAATGTTGATTCTTCCTCATTGGTGGCAGTAAGGGCAATCTTACCTTCGTAGCGACGCTCCCTTAAAAGATGCAGAAGCGTCATATTTAGATCCCTATCTCTTATTGTACTTACAATCCATGCAGAGCAGTGGATAGGCAGATTGTCTATAAATTCAGGGTCTCCTACATCACCAAAAATAACAGGTATGCCTTTGGACCGCCATATCTCCAGTGCCTGTGGGTCAAAGTCTACACCTGCTATACGTTTTTTTCTCTCCAATAGATGTGTTGCAAGGTTGCTTCCATAATTACCGAGACCTATGATGAGCATATCTACTTCAGGGACCTGGCATACACCTGTAGTTATTTCCTCACGATAGGGGTGTCTACGCTCAAAGATTTTTAGAAATGGGAAGATCCATCTGTATAATGTCCCTGAATAAATAATCATATAACTTGATAGGCATATCGTTATGATACCTACAAGGGTTACAAGGCTCATTGCCTCCATGTTTATATGACCGAGGCTTAAACCAAGGGCAGCAAGGATAAGGGAAAACTCACTTATTTGGGCCACAGTAAGTCCTGCCATGAACCCTGTGCGGCGTCTATATCCCATAAAACCCATAATAGCCATGACAATGAGCGGGTTACCTATTAAAACAAATAAAGACAAAAATATGGCATTAGGGATTTGAGGTCCGGCAATACTTAGATCGAGTCTTGAACCAAGGTCAATAAAAAAGAATAATAAAAGGAAATCACGAACACTTACAAGCCTTGCTACAATCAGTTCTCTGTATCCTGTAGAAGCAAGCGATATGCCACCAAGAAATGCCCCTACCTCTTTACTGAACCCGAGATAATCTCCCACAGCACTTAAAAAAACCGCCCATGCAATGGCAAACAGAACAAGGAGTTCCTGATTGAATGCCAGAAGCTTTGTAAACTTAGGTAAAACAAAACGCATCATAATACCTATGGCTATCAGAAGGCCCAAACCTTTAGCCAGAATACCGATAATTTTTATGGTTGCTGAGTCTTGGACACTTGTTCCGCCTCCTATGGCAGTCAACATAATCATGGCAAGTATAGCCACTATATCCTGAACTATAAGAAATCCTACCGCGATCCTGCCGTGTAAGGCATCTATCTCTTTTTTATCAGAGAGGAGTTTTACTATGATGATAGTGCTTGAGAATGTGAGCGCTACAGATATATAGAGAGAACCTATTATGGAGAAACCCATGGCATATGCAATAAAAAAGCCAAAGAGGGTTGTAAATATAATCTGTCCCAGGCCTGTTGCCAATGCCACAGGTCCTGTGGTGCGAATAAGCCTCAAGTCAAGACGGAGGCCCACTACAAAAAGGAGTAGCGATATACCTATTTGTGCAAGTAATTCTACCTGTTCATGGCTTTTTATAAGAGAAAACCACGATGGGCCTGAGAGTGCACCTGTTATAAGAAATGCAATGATAAGAGGCTGGCGAAGAACCATGACGATTACGCCGAGCACAGCTGTAAGACCAAGTATGATTGCTATCTCATAAAAGACTTGTTCATACATATTTTGACCGAATCTAAAATTATAAAAACCTTATTAATCCTAACCAGTATGTCATGGAGTCAAGGTTGTGTCAATATAAAACCATATTAGATTTATTCTGAATAATAATAGGTGGAGTAAATAAAAGATATTACCCATGACGCCGAGACCTTTAATAAAGGCCTCGGTTTAGGGTGAGAGAATTTATAGATAATCTTTTTGTTTAGTCTAATCTTTTATACCTGCAAGACGTTTTGCAGCCTTTTTCTTGCTTTCTGTGTCCGTTTCCCTGAATATGGTTACCCTGTGTGCTTCTGGTGAGCCTCCACCGTGGATATCAGATATGGTATCTGCGCTTTCAAGGGCAAGCTTCTCTGCAAGTCTATACATCTTTATGCGATTTTCTACAGGGACACCGTCTACACCTTTAAGGTATTTTTTAAGGAGACCCCCTATTTCAGGGTTTGAAAAATCCCTATCTGAGGGCAGGTCTGCCACAAAACCGCCGCAAACATCAACCATAAGTCTTATTGCTTCTGCAAGTTCCTTTCCCTCATGGATCTTAGAGGCATTGGCAAGGACAGTATCTATAAAGTAATTCCCTGATGGCTGTTTTTTGCCTTCATAAGATGATGCAAGGCAGCATCCATACAGTGTTTCTGCCCTGTGGATCATATCTATAACCTTCTGTTTCAGATGCCCTGCTTTGGAAGTCCCGTTGTAATCCATTAATGTAAGGGCAGTGCCTATCATACAGTCTATCTTACCGGATTTGCATCCGCCATGACTCTGCCTGTGGAAAGAGGAGAATTTAATTACCATTTCAGAGGCAAACTCTGTCTCTCCACACATAAATACCCTGTTCCAGGGGACAAAGACATCATTAAAAATAAGTGTGGGACAGTATTTTGAATAATATATGTTACCTATGTCGCATCCGTCGATCTCACGCATATCAAGTGTAGACCTGCCAACCACATGTATTAAGCCTTCTGTATCCGATGGAATGGCAAACGATACTGCATAGTCTTTATCGTTTTTGCCCATTGCCCTTGTAGGGAGGACTATTATCTCATGGGAGGATAAAGAGCCTGTCTGGTGTGCCTTTGCACCCCTTACAACAATTCCATCTTCTCTTTTTTCAACAACATGGAGAAACATATCCTTATCAGGCTGTTCGTGAGGTGCCAGTGAACGGTCACCTTTTACATCAGTAACACCGGCATTAGCTGTCAGGTCGTTTTTTTGCATATACTTTAAAAACTCTATGAAATTTTTGTTATAGCTTGTGCCATATTTTTGGTCGATATCATACGTGACAATCGCCAGCGTGGAAAGACAATCAAGACCAGTGCATCTCTGATGGCATGTGGCTACATAGTTTGCCACCTTACGATTTATCTTGACCCTGGCAACTAAATCTTCAATGCTTGATGGGGGTAATGTGAACCGATTGACCTCTTCATTTATCAATGGACTTACAGTTACTATAAGATCTCTGTATTCAGGCATATGTGCCAGTTCATAGGTAGCACCTGTTGCCTCAATACCTGCCCTAATACGGGGGTTATCTACTATATTTGTAACACGCTGACCAAACATATATGCTGTAGGTTTTAATGCCCTCAAAGATTCAATATATTCATCCTTTGTCTTTAGTGCCATATGATGACCTCCTTAAATTTTTTATCAAAAGACAGTGTCTTTAAAAATATTGTTGGTTTTGTTCGGCAAGTATCTTTTTTACGCTTGTAAGCACCTGTATCTTCACATTGGTTAGATGGTTTTTTAGAACTTTTTGAGCCCTTTCAAGGCTTCGGAGGGAAACAGCATCAAAAATCTCCTGATGTTCCTGATCTGTTGATGACAGTGATGCCATGGGAAAATAATTGCCGCCATACTTGAGGAATAACATATCAAAGACATTTTGCAGTAGGCGTATTTGCGTCTCTTTACCAGAAAGGGACGCCAGCTTCATATGAAAATCTCTGTTTTTAAACAGTCTTTCCTTTAGATAAAATTCTCTCTCTGCAGATAGGTGTGCCTCAAGTGCCTTTTTAAGCTCTACAAGCCCTTCTTTTGTTAATCGCTGTATTGTTGCAGGGAGCAGGGATGGCTCCACAAGCTCTCTTAATTCATATAATTCCTCTAATTCTTTAATGCTGAAGGGTGTCATGTAAAAGCCTCGATTAGGTTCATGACTTACAAAACCCTGCAACTCAAGCCATTTTAATGCCTGAACAATAGGGGTAGGACTTAAATTTAACTTAACGGCAAGGTCACGATAGGCAATCTTCTGACCAGGGACAATCTCTTTGTTATAAAGCATACGCCTTATGCCATTGTAAGCTATGAGACTACTGTCTTCCTGTTTTTTAGTTGTTTTTTTTGTATCCATTTTCTTCATGTATTATTTTAAAAAAATTTAATTAAAAATACAATTAAAAAATGAAAAAAAATTTCAATTTAATTGTTTGACATATTTTTGGTAAAAATTTATAATTGAAAAAAAATTGAAAGGTGAATTGAAATGAGATTGCATGAATATGAAGCATTGGATATATTCGAGCAAAACAGGATTCCTGTTCCGCGTCGTGGTGTGGCAGAGACAGTAGACAATGCAGTCCGTATTGCCGGTGAGATAGGATATCCTGTTATGGTAAAGGCACAGGTTCTTGTGGGGGGAAGGGGTCTTGCAGGGGGTATTAAATCTGCATCCAACCCCGATGAATTAGAAATTGTTGCGGAAGAAATCCTATCATCAGAGATAAAAGGCCTTTCTGTTAGAAAGATATTGGTATGTGAAAAAATTGATATATCTAAAGAACTCTATATGGGAATTACAATCGATGGATATTCAGGACAACCTGTTATCCTTGTAAGCACAGAGGGTGGTGTTCTCATAGAAGAGACGGCAAAGACATCACCAGAGAAGATTGCAGCCATACATATTGACCCATCATTTGGTTATTACCCTTATCAAGCAAGAAAACTTTTAAGGAGACTCGGACTAAATCAACAGCTTATTCAAGCTTGGTCTGATATTATCGGCCAGCTATACAATATATCTGTTCGTTATGAAGCACTTATTGCTGAGATAAACCCCCTTGTTGTCACGGCAAATGGTGGTTTAATTGCCGTAGATGCTGTCCTTGAAATAGATGATTCAGCCCTATCAAGGATACGTCTACCTCTGCCTGACCGAATAGAGAGGATAGAAAATCCACTTGAACGAAGGGGGAGAGAGATAGGTGTTACATATGTTGACCTTGATGGTGATATAGGTCTTATATCTTCAGGGGCAGGGCTTGGTATGGCTTCTATGGATATAATAGGTCAAAAGATGAGACCTGCTAACTTTCTTGAGACAGGAGGAGGTATAACTGCGGATCTATTGTATAAATGTATGGAACTTGTCATGATGAAGCCAGATTTAAAGGCAATATTTATAAATGTTTATGGCGGTATAAATCCTATACATGAAGGCGCAAAAGGTGTGGTGCGATATATAAAAGAGCATAACCTAAAGATACCTGTTGTTGCAAAGGCGCTTGGAAACCGTCAGGAGGAGACCTGGGAGATCTTTAGAGCAGGTGGTGTCCATGTGGTAACAGAGGCAGCAACTGAAAAGGCGGTAGAGAGGCTTTATGAGATATTAAACGAACAAAGAGGTTAAATATGGGTATTTTAATAGATGATTCAACGCGTGTTATTGTTCAAGGCATAACAGGTCGTATAGGAAGTATCCAGACACATTGGATGCTTGAATATGGAACAAAGGTTGTAGGGGGTGTAACACCTGGCAAAGGAGGGACAACTGTGGAAGGTGTCCCTGTATTTGATAGTGTTGATGAGGCTGTCAGGGAAACAGGCGCAAATGCATCTGTTTTTTTTGTTCCTGCAGCCTTTGTCCTCGATGCATTCCTTGAAACCATCGATGCAGGTATCAAGCTTATAGTGATTGTTCCAGAACATATACCAGTTAGGGATGTAGTAAAGATGAGGTCATATGCACTTGAAAAGGGTGTATTTGCCTTAGGTCCTACTACACCTGGTATACTTGTGCCAGGTAAGGGCAAAATGGGTATTATGCCTGCATCACTTTTTGCTCCCGGCAGGGTAGGGATTATATCCCGTAGCGGAACACTATCATATGAATTTGCTGGTATTCTATCTGAAAACAAGGTTGGCCAGAGTGCTGTAGTGGGTATGGGTGCAGATCCTGTTGTACTTAGAAATCTTGCAGATATCCTTGAGCTTTTTGAAGAGGATGATGGCACCGACGCAGTTATCATAGTAGGTGAGGTTGGTGGTGAACAAGAGGAAAAGGCAGCAGGTTTTATATCAAGAAAGATGACTAAACCCGTGGCATCTTATATCGCAGGTAGATATTCACCACAGGGTAAGCGCATGGGACACGCAGGGGCTATTATCCGCGGTTCTTCAGGGACAGTAGAGGGAAAACATGAGGCATTGAGGGCAGCAGGAGTAGAGGTGTTAGAAAGTCCTATATATGTTGCCCAGTGGGCAAAAAAACATAAGTTAAGATAATTAAAGTTCATCAATCAGTATTTTTGATTTTTATAACCATTTTAATGTAGGTTCCCTTACCTGCCTGTGATGTTATATAGAAAGAATCAGAGAAGTGCTTTAAATTGGATAACCCCATCCCTGCCCCAAACCCCATACGGATAATCTCTTCATCGGCAGTAGAATAACCTTCTCTCATGGCCAATTCTATATTATCTATTCCCTGTCCTTCATCTATTGATTCGATTATAATCTCTTTATGGGAGATCTCAATGGTTATATCTCCTCTAATTGCATAAGAGCATATATTTATCTCTGCCTCGTATGTTATGATTGCTGCCCGACGGACAATATCTTGAGGGAGTTTCATATTCTGAAGAAGGGTCTTTACCTCCTTTGATACATACCCTGCATTCTGGAAGGTCTTACCCTCTATATGGAATGATTTTTTATAGACTGAATCACTATGAAAGGTCACGTTTTTCTGATACCCTTTCTATGCAACCTACTATACCATGGCTATATAATCTGCCAGCGGTTTCAAAGAGAATATATTTTGTCCCAAGAATGGGGATCTTCAATTCCTCTGCAAGGATTATGGTTTCAGGCAATGGCTGTTTCCCCCTCACTATAATAATAGCAGCAATATCAAGGATATCCGATGTCCTTACAACCTGTGGGTTTGTGAGTCCTGTTAACAGCAGACTTCCTGGTTTTGCAAATGCAAGGACGTCACTCATGAGGTCTGCCCCGAATGCAGTTTTCACCTCTTTATCAAGCTGGTCATGACCTACATATACCTCTGCATCAAGAATATCTCTCACCTCTTTTAATGTCACTTTAATCTCCTTTTCTGAATAAGCATTAGTCCAAAAAATTGATATTAAGCTGGTTCCTTAGCTTTTGTTTTTATCCACAAAATCCAAAATATGATCATAAGAATAGCCGAGCCTATGTCAAAAAATATCATACTGAAATTATAGGGAGCATAGTTTCCGTAAATGATCGTCTCTTTTATATGTCCTATGCCTGCCCCTATCATAAAAAAAGACCATCCAATCACTATGGCATGCCAAAAACTACCCCTTATCCATATGGCAAGAAATCCAAGGAGTGCCCATGCACCATCATGGATACCTACCTCTGTCTCAAAGGGGCTTACCTGCCAACCTATTTTTGGGGCAATCTTTTCAGGAAAAAATACATGACCTATAAAGGCTATGGTGCCTATTATCCCCACTGCAAAGATAATTAGATAAAGCAAAAATAATTCTATCTTTTCATTACGTTTTAATGTATTTTTTTTGATACCTAAATGGATGAGACCTATTATTATCCCCATCAAAAGAATCATTATGAACATAATAGCACCTCAAAAATTTTAGTATCCATGGTATTTAGATCTTTTTTTATTATTTTCCGTCAATCTTAAGTTTAAATACAGGTTCTTTTTTATCCACCTCTTCTTTGGATATACCTGCCATCTTTATCTTGAGCCTTAAATCATTTGGGCTATCTGCATTTGCTATGGCATGGTTATAATCTATTCTTCCGCTTTTATAGAGTTCGAATATATGTTGATCAAAAGTCTGCATGCCCTCATTATATGATGCTGCCATAGTCTCTTTTAAAAGCCCAACCTCACCTCTTAGTATAAGGTCTTTGACCCTTGCACTATCAAGCAGTATCTCTATGGCTGCCACCCTTTTCCCATCTACAGTGGGAATGAGCCTCTGGGATATGATTGCCCTTAAGTTGAGAGATAACTGCATATAGATCTGTAGGTGTTTTTCGATGGGGAAGAAGTTCAGGATCCTTTCTATGGCCTGATTGGCATTGTTGGCATGGAGTGTCCCAAGGGCTAAGTGTCCTGTTTCAGCAAATGTTATGGCGTCTTCCATAGTCTCCGTATCCCTGATTTCTCCAATCAAAATCACATCAGGTGCCTGTCTTAGTGTATTTTTTAGGGCATTAAAAAAGGAGTGGGTGTCAAAACCCACTTCCCTTTGTGTTACAACACTCATCTTATGTTGATGGACATATTCAATAGGGTCTTCTATGGTGATTATATGACCCCTTTCATTTGAATTTCTATGGTCTATCATGGATGCAAGGGTGGTGGATTTACCGCTACCAGTGGCGCCTACTACAAGGACAAGCCCCCTCTTGCTCATAACAATATCTTTTAAGATGCTGGGTAGCCCCATCTGGTCTATGGTCTTTATCTCTGTCTTTATCTGTCTTATTACAAGCCCTACATATCCCCTTTGACGGAAGATATTTACTCTGAACCTCCCTAACTCAGGATAGTAAAGGGCAAGGTTCATTTCCAGTTCTTCGGCAAACTGTTTTTTTTGTTTTTCGTTCATTGTGCTATTTGCTATTTTTTCAGTATCTTCAGGGGTTAAAGGCGGTTCATCGTATGGTTGGGTAAAACCTTGAATTCTAAACATGGCTGGTAAACCTGCTGTTATATAGATATCAGATGCATCCTTTTCCACCATATATTTGAGATAATCTAATAATTCGCCCATATATCACCTCGGTTGATTTGATTGTGGCAGCCAGAATGCTACCTCATCCCTTGTTACAAGGTTTTTTTGAAGGAGTTCTGAGACAGATGCTTCCATGGTCTGCATGCCCACCCCTTTACTTGTCTGCATTATAGAAGGGATCTGTGCAATTTTTGCTTCTCTAATGAGGTTACGCACTGCCGGTGTTCCAATCATTATCTCAAACCCTGCAACCCTGCCTTTCCCGTCCTTCCTCCTGAAGAGCGCCTGTGTTATAACTGCTTGAATAGATTCAGAAAACATAGCCCTGACCTGTGCCTGCTGTGCTGCTGGAAAGACATCTATGACCCTGTCAACAGTCTTAGGCGCACCGCTTGTATGGAGGGTTCCAAAGACAAGGTGCCCTGTTTCTGCAGCCGTTAAAGCCAAGGATATTGTCTCTAAATCCCTCATCTCACCCACGAGTATTACATCGGGGTCTTCACGAAGGGCACTCCTTAAGGCATTGGCAAAACTCTTTGTGTGTGGTCCAAGTTCCCTTTGGTTCACGAGGCAGTTTTTAGAAGGATGGACAAACTCTATAGGGTCTTCTATGGTCAGTATGTGTCCTTTCTCTTCTGTGTTTATGAGGTCTATAATCGCTGCAAGGGTGGTGGATTTACCACTGCCTGTAGGGCCTGTGACAAGGACAAGCCCTTTTTCGAGCCTTGCTATATCCATAAATACCTTTGGAAGGTTCAATTCCTCAAAGGTTGGGATCTTTGTTGGTATTGTTCTGAATACAGCAGCATCCCCTCTGTTCTGTTTAAATACATTTACCCTGAATCGAGCAATATCACCTAAGGCAAAAGAGAAATCGAGTTCCAGAGTCTCTTCAAAGATCTTTCTCTGCTGGTCATTCAATATCTCATATATCATATTGTGGACGTCGTCTTTATCAAGAGGAGGCACTTCTATCTTTCTCATATCCCCGTGAATCCTCACAACTGGCGGTTCACCGGCGCTTACATGAAGGTCTGAACCCTTATTTTCCACCATAAAGATAAGTAATTCTGATATATCCATAAACATCTCCTCCTTTTTTATTTTTCCAAAGCCTCTATCTCTTTGAACGTGGGTAAATCCTTCAAGCTATTAAGTCCATAAACCTCTAAAAACCTATCCGTTGTTTTGAATACCATGGGTCTACCCACCTCGTCATTCCTACCGGCAATCTCAATCAATCTTTTTTCAAGGAGCTGTTTAATTGCCCTTGATGAATCAACACCCCTTACAATATCTATCTCCCTCTTACTTACAGGCTGTTTATAGGCAATGATGGCTAAGGCTTCAAGGACAGGCCTTGTAAGCTCTACATCTCTTTCCCTGACAAACCTCTTTATCCAATCCCTAAACTCAATCTTTGTTCGCATCTGATAGCCACCTGATACAGCAACTATCTCTATTGCCCTGTCTGCATTCCTGTATTCTTCCATGAGTTCATACATGGCATTTTCTATCTCTGATAATGATAATCCTTCGATTTTTTTATAAAGACTTTTTATTGTTACAGGCCTTGGTGATACAAAAAGGACGGCCTCGATTATTCTTTTAGGTTCCATCTTCTATAAAATGTAATACCTCTTTTTCGATCCTTTCCATATCGCCTGGCAAGACATACCATCTCATACCCTTTTCTTTAGAAAACCATGTAAATTGACGTTTTGCATAATGTCTTGTGAACTTTTTAATATCTTTTACCATATCTTCATAAGTAATTAAACCTTTTAATAAAAGCAGGATCTCCCTGTAACCGATCCCAGAAAAAGGCTTATATTTTTCATGATATCCCATAGAAAGGATACCTTTTACCTCATCTATCCAACCTGCAGCAAGCATATGATCAACCCTTTTATTGATTCTATCGTATAGTTCATCCCTATCCAGTGTGAGTCCTATCTTTAACATGTTATAATGGCTTTCACAAAATCCGTGTCTTTGTTCCCATTGGGACATGTTAATCCCTGTTAGTTTATACACCTCCAATGCCCTTACAACCCTTATTTTATCCCTGTAGCTTATCTTCATGGCATATGGGTAATCTATTTTTTTAAGTTCCTCATACATACCCAAAGGATCTATAACATATTGTCTCTGTAAGGACTCCCTCAAGGTCTTATCCTCTGGGACATGGAATATCCCGTATAATAAAACCCTTATGTATAGGCCAGTGCCTCCCACTATAATGGGTATATGCCCTCTTTCATGTATATCTTTAATTGCCCTATCTGCCATCTTTTTGAAGATAGCTGCGTTAAAATCCTCTGACGGGTCTATAACATCTATCAGGTGGTGAGGTATCTCTTTTCTTATAGCCTCATCCGGTTTTGCCGTGCCTATGTTAAAATATCTATAAACCTGCATAGAATCGGCATTTATGATTTCACCATGGAAGACCCGGGCTAAATGGACGGCAAGGTCAGATTTGCCTGTGCATGTAGGGCCAGCCACAGAGACAATCTTTAATTTTTCATTGTTTTTTAAGGGCATAGTCTGTATAAAATATAATATATTCTCATATGTATTCAAGGATAATAAAGATTACCATTTTTTTGTTTCTTATACCCTGCTTATTAGGGGCAGGTTTTGGTTATGCCCTGGTGAACTATCTCGAGATTCCGGATGTCAAACAACTTGAGACATATAAGCCTAAATCTGCCACAAGACTATATGCAGATGACGGAACATTATTTGCCGAGATCTTTGTAGAAAAGCGTATCCCCATATCTATAACCCAGATGCCAGAACATCTCAAAAAAGCCTTTATTGCCATAGAGGATGTAAGATTCTATAAGCATTTCGGTATAGATATAAGGGGTATTACAAGGGCAGTGTTTAAAAATATCTTCAGTGGCCAAATAACAGAAGGTGCATCTACTATAACGCAACAGCTTGCAAGAAATCTCTATCTCACCAGACAAAAAACATTAAAGCGAAAGATTGAGGAGGCCATACTGGCAATCCAGATAGAGAGGACATATTCCAAGGATGAGATACTCAATATGTATCTCAATCTCATATATCTTGGTGAGGGTGCCTATGGTGTAGAGGCTGCAAGTTATAAGTATTTTCATAAAAAGGCATCAGAACTTACCCTGGAAGAATCGGCAACCCTTGCAGCCATGACAAAATCGCCTTCCCGCTTATCACCCTTTAAGAATATTGCCAAGGCAAAGGAAAGAAGAGATCTTGTCCTTTATAAGATGTATCAGGCAGGCTTTATAGATGAAATGAAATATCTCCAGGCAGTGCATAAACCTATAGTATTGGCACCTTTTAAGGCATACGAACAGAAAACAGGTTATTTGACAGAATATATAAAACAGATACTGGAAGAATACGTTGAAGACCCACAGGAAATATATACCAAGGGTTTTAATGTCAATACTACATTGAATATGAAGATGACGGAATTTGCCTATGAAGCCATTGAAAAAGGAATGGAGGGTTTTAAGGCAAGAAACCCTAAAAAAACCGTCCTTCCTGAGGTGGCATTGATTGCCATGGAGGTAAAAACAGGTGAAATAAAGGTAATGATTGGAGGAAGGGACTTTGCCTTGTCCCCTTATAACAGGGCAGTTCAGGCAAAAAGACAGCCTGGCTCTGCATTCAAACCTATTATATATCTTTCTGCCATAGAGCAGGGATACACCCCTGATTATATGCTTCTTGATGCGCCCATATCCTTCACAAATCCATATACAAGGTCTGTATGGAGCCCAAGGAATTACAAAAATGAATACCATGGCAGTGTTACCATGAGAAAAGCCCTTGAATTATCCCTAAATACGGCAACAGTAAGGCTTTTAGAAAAGACAGGTTTGGATAATGTTATAGAGCTTGCCAGAAGGCTAAATATAAACAGTAATTTTGAGCCCAATCTCTCCTTAGCCCTGGGTGCCATAGAGGTTGTCCCATTAGAACTTGCATCTGCCTATGCCACCATTGCAAGGCAGGGTCTTTATGTAGACCCTGTAGCTATTAAAAAGATTTCCATGATAGAAGGGGAACTAATCTATGAACATGAGCATGAAGACAAAAGGATTGTATCTGATGAACATGCGTATATGCTTATCGATATTATGAAGGGGGTTATAAAAAATGGGACTGCAAGGGCAGCATCGAAATTACCATATCATCTTGCAGGAAAGACAGGGACTACCAATGATTTCAAGGATGCATGGTTTGTAGGTTTTTCACCCAATCTTTTATGTCTTGTATGGGTTGGTTATGACAAGGGCGATAATTTAGGAGGGAGAGAGTCAGGCTCAACCGCTGCATTACCTATTTGGATAGATTTCATGTCAAAGGCACTACCCATGTATCCCAACGAAGATTTCAAAAAGCCGCTATCTGAAGAAAATTTAGGTCATTGATAATAGCAAATCAGATCAATTTCATCATCTTTATAATCATTACAGGTTTGGGAGGTATATTTGCCCAGATAGTCCTCTTAAGAGAGATGCTCATTTTATTTTCAGGAAATGAGCTCTCCATAGGTATCATTATCGGTTCATGGGTTTTGTGGGAGGCAATAGGCGCATATCTTGCCGGTAAATGGCATGTTAAAGGCATTAAGGCAATAAAGACCCTTGTTTTTTCCACGCTAACCTTTTCCTGTATCTTTCCTGCTTCTATTTATGTCACGAGGATATATAAGATTATAGCAGGAATACCTCCTGATACAGGCACAGGTATACTTTCTATCTTATCTGCATCATTTTTTATCATCTTTCCTGTGGGATTTCTTCACGGAATGCTCTTTACCCATATATGTTCGTTTTATGACGAGTTGCTCGATGGACATAAATCCTCCATAGGAAAGGTATATTTTTATGAGATGGCAGGGACAATCATCGGAGGGGTCTTGCTCAACTATCTTTTAATAAAATTCTTTAATTCCTTCACCATAGCCGTTATTTTGAGTTTTGTTAATTCCTTTATATGCATATTTTTTCTTTATTCATATTATGAAGGCAAAAACAGAGCCATTCTAACTGTATCCATGTTAATATTTTTTTTATCTTTGATTATGGTTTCCATGGGTATGACTGATTATTTACATGAAACATCTATACGGAAACAGTGGGTTGGGAAAAACATCGTCTATTACAAAAACTCTCTATATCAGAATATTGTAGTTGTCCAGGACCTCGAACAGTTTACGTTTTTTACCGATGGAATCCCTATAATAACTACACCAAATCCTGATATCGGTTACATCGAGGATTTTGTTCACATAACCATGCTCTCCCATAAGAGGCCAGAGAATATCCTTATTTTAAGCGGTGGCGCAGGAGGCTTAATCCACGAGATACTCAAATACAAATCCGTAAAAAGGATAGATTATATAGAGTCAGACCCCATTTTTTTAAAAACTATACAGAATTTTTCCACGCATGTCACAGAAGAGGAACTCAATAGCCCTAAGGTGCATCTCCATTTTATCGATGGCAGGATGTTTATCAAAAATCCTCCCATAAAATACCATGTAATATTCCTCGGTATTCCTTTACCGTCTACATTGCAAACAAACAGGTTTTTTACTGAAGAGTTTTTTCAGATTTTAAAAAAGGCATTAAACCCAGACGGGATATTATCCTTTACTTTACCTGCTACTACCACATACTACACCAAAGAATTAAAGGATGTTCATGCATGTATATTAAAGACCGTTGAATCTGTGTTTGAGTATAGTTTTATCTGTCCCGGTGATTTTAATATCTTAATTTTTTCCGACAATAAAGACCTTGAGAAGAACAATGCATTCACCATCTCGGAGAGATTGAACAAGACCGCAGTGAAGACAAGGCTCATCAATGCCCCATATCTAAACAGCCGACTTGATGAAAATAAGAGGCAGTGGTATCTATCTATTCTAAAAGAGGCATCAACTGAGATAAATAGGGATTTTTCACCATTAGCCTTTTTTTCTACCATTACCTATAATAATCTTATCTACTCACCTTATCTTAAGGGTTTTTTTCAAGCAATAAAAGGTATAAACCTATTCAAGGCAATGGTCTTCTCTGTGGTTATAGCCTTATTTTTCTTTTTATTAAACTTGAAAAAAAACGGTTCTGCAATTGTTTATACCATAGGTACTACAGGTTTCATGTCTATGGTTTTCGAGATCATCCTTATACTTAGTTTTCAAATATACTATGGCTATGTCTTTTTTGAGATAGGTATTCTTGTTACGGTCTTTTTATGCGGTATTGCCTTAGGAGGTATTGCCGTAACAACGAAATATATAAGGCGATTCAATGAGCTGAAGATATTGCAGCTTACAGAACTTGCCATAATCGGTCTTGTTATTACTGTCTTCTTTATCTTAAAGTTTCTCTGCCCTTATATTCAATCTAATAATGTATTAATAAGGTCTTTATTCTTTGTATTACTGTTTATTTTAGGCTTTTTCACAGGTGTGGAATTTCCCCTAAGTAGCAGGATCTTTAGAATTGCTCACGGAAAAGGTGATATAGGAAAGACAGTAGGGCTTTTGTATAGCGTTGACCTTATCGGCGGTTTTATAGGAGGTGTCCTTGGAGGTCTTCTGTTATCTGTTGTGGGTATTCTGGAAGGGTGTATCTTTCTTGCCTTTATAAAAATAACAAGCCTTTCACTCTTATTGACTTATAGAAATAAAGTGATATTATCTTAGAAATGATGGATGTCAAAGGTTTCAGCAGGAGAGAATTTTTAAAGATAGGATTTTTTATCCCTTTTGCCTTGCAGTTGAAGATTGGAGAGGCATTTTCAAAACAAGGTGATGTTTATAAAGAGGCATTATATTATAAGGTTTATGATGAAAAGGCAAGGACAGTTATCTGTCAGTTGTGTCCAAGGGGGTGTATTATCCCTGAGGGTGAGTTGGGTTTCTGCAGGGCAAGAAAAAACATAAAGGGTAGACTTTATTCCCTCGGCTATTCCCGACCATGTGCAGTCCATATAGATCCTATTGAAAAAAAGCCCTTCTTTAATGTTCTTCCCAGGTCATTGAGTTTTTCCATAGCCAGTGCTGGCTGTAATTTTAGATGTCGGTACTGTCAAAACTGGCAGATCTCTCAGGTTTCTCCTGAAGATACAGTAAATGAAAATCTATCCCCTGAAATGATAGTAGAGCTTGCATTAAAGAATGGGTGTAAGAGTATTGCATATACATATACAGAACCTACAAATTTTTTCGAATATATGATAGATACTGCAAAGATTGCCCGTAAAAAAGGCATATTAAACATTAAACACTCTAATGGTTTTATTAATCAAGAGCCATTGAAGGAGTTATGTAAATATCTTGATGCAGCCAATATTGACCTTAAGGGGTTTAACCCTTTGTTTTATAAAAAATACTGTGAAGGAGAATTGTCACCTGTCCTTGAGACATTGAAGACATTGAAACATTCAGGGGTATGGGTGGAGATAACGAATCTTGTTATAGGTGGTCATAATGATGATACCCAGATGATAAAAGACATGTGTCAATGGATTAAAAAAGAGTTAGGTATTGATGTACCTGTCCATTTTTCAAGATTCTTTCCCATGTATAAGATGCGAAATATCCCACCAACACCCGTGAGCGCCATTGAAAAGGCAAGGGATATTGCCATGCATATAGGCCTAAATTATATTTATACAGGTAATATCCCCGGCAACCCTGGAGAAAATACCTATTGTCCAAATTGTAAGAAGGCAGTAGTAAAGAGAGTTGGTTACAATATAATGGATGTACATATTAAAGATGGCAAATGTAGTTATTGTGGGAAAAATTTAAAAGGTATATGGAATATATAAAGTATAACATTAGGTTTATATTACAAACTATTAAAATTACAGTTAAAAAATATAATATTTTTCACATCATAAACACATTTTTTTTGATAATCTTTTTGTCCTGGACAGCCATGGCAGAACATGACATAAGCCAAAAAATAAGAGAGCCTTTTTTCGCAGGTCTATTTTATCCATCTGATAAAGAGGTCTTAACCAGACAGATTGATAATTATATTAAAGATGCCGAGAAGCATCAGGATAAGATAAAAGGACATATATTTGGTATTATATCACCCCATGCAGGTTATGAATATTCTGGTGGTGTTGCTGCTTATGGATTTAGTCAACTCAAAGCAAGGTCTTATAAGACTGTGATTATTATCGGGACAAGCCATCAGGTGCCTTTTAGGGGTGTTGCCATATACCCTCAAGGACAATGGAAGACCCCGTTGGGTATAGTGCAGATAGATGAGGGGCTTGCCCGTAACCTTATGAAGGAATGTCCCCAGATAAAGACATATTCAGCGCCTTTTGCAAGAGAACATTCCTTGGAGGTTCAGATACCTTTTCTACAAAAGGTTCTTGGTAATTTTAAGATTGTTCCTCTCATCACAGGGGGTATGGATAGAAAGGATTACAACCTTTATGTAGATGTATTGGTAAATCTTCTAAGGAAAAACCCAAAAGACATATTGATTGTGGCATCTTCAGATATGTCCCATTACCATGATTATAAAACCGCTCGTTCTATCGATTTCATAACATTAAAACATTTGGAGAAGATGGATGTGCAAGGACTGATAGATGACCTTGAAAAAGGAAGATGCGAACTCTGTGGCAGTCATGGTGTTGTTATGCTTACCATGATTGCAAAAGATTTAGGTGCACAGGTAGCCTTACTAAAATATGCAAATTCAGGTGATGTAAAAGGCGATAAAAGGATGGTTGTAGGATATAGTTCTTTGGCATTCTTCAATAAGAATGGAGATAAGAATCTGGATAAGACTTATCAGGATATGCTTATAGAGATTGCAAGAAAAACCCTTGATGAGTATGTAAGAAAAGAAACCGTCCCGAGATTTGAAATAAAAGACAATAAACTCCTTGAAAAAAGAGGGGTCTTTGTTACCTTGAAGAAAAAGGGGGAACTCAGGGGTTGTGTTGGATATATACAACCTGTCCTGCCTTTGTATAGGGCAATTATCGATATGACCGTGGCTGCAGCATCAAAAGATATGAGGTTTATCCCTGTTCATAAAGGGGAATTAAAGGATATAAAGATAGAAATCTCCATCCTTACGCCTTTGAAGCCCATTAAAAGTATTGATGAAATAGAGGTAGGTAGAGACGGTATATTTATCAAAAAAGGCAATAACTCTGGTCTTCTCCTTCCTCAGGTGGCAACAGAATATAACTGGGACAGAGAGGAATTTTTAAGGCAGACCTGTATAAAGGCAGGTCTATATAAAAATGCATGGAAGGACAAAAATGCAGAGATATATACCTTCCAGACCAAGATAATATCCGAATGAATACACATATCCCATTGTATGAGGTGTTCCACCTTTAACCAATCAAATAATTTTCTCTTGTATGCAGCCCTTAAAATTGTCATTACAGAAAATAATATACCGTATCACAGAAGGAGAAGATATTATGAAAATACTCTCTTTCTTAGGTGAAATTTATCCAATGGGGCATAATAATATGCCCGAGAGACCTTTTGGAAAAAATCTCTTTTTATTTCTTTTTTGTCTGGTCAGCTACCTTCTTGATTGCCTTTTCTATCTCTTCTGTATCACCGAGGTAAAAACTTTCTATAGGTTTTAGGTCTTTATCAAGGTTATATACAAGGGGAATGCCTGTTGGGATATTTAGGCCAGGTATCTCTTCATCAGGGATGTTATCCAGATGTTTGACCAGCGCCCTCAGGCTATTTCCGTGGGCAACGATGATTATCCTCTTTCCTTGCAATATTAAAGGTGAAATAACTTCCTGCCAGTAAGGCATAAATCTTATAACTGTATCTTTAAGACACTCGCTCAAAGGGATATCTTTTTCATCGAGATCTCTGTATCTCGGGTCATTAGCAGTGTATCTCGGGTCATTTTTTTCGAGTTTTGGTGGCGGGACATCATAACTTCTCCTCCACTGATGAACAAGCTCACTGCCGAATTTTTCTGCCATCTCTGCCTTATTTAATCCCTGGAGTGCACCATAATGCCTTTCATTGAGCCTCCAAGATTTGTATTCTGGTATCCACATGAGATCCATTTCATCGAGGACTATCCAAAGGGTCCTTATAGCCCTTTTTAGATAGGATGTAAATGCTATATCAAAGAAATAACCCTCTTTTTTCAGGATTTGACCTGCCTGTTTTGCCTCTTCAATACCTTTTTCAGAGAGGTCTACATCAGTCCACCCTGTGAACCTGTTTTCTTTATTCCATGTGCTTTCTCCATGCCTTAATAAAACGATTTTATACATGTTCTATCCCTCCTCATATATCTTCCTTCTTATGGTTACATCAAAAAATATTTCCTGTAATCTTTAATCAAAAAAAATCTCATAGAGCACAGTCGTCGTATTTAAATCATTGCAAAATATAACAGAGGTCTAAAAAACATGTAAATATTTTTTTTATTTTTCTCTGATGGGTATTATTCCTTACCATTATATCAACGGTATAAACGCATCAAACCAATAGAATCATAGTGCATTGGTATTAAAATTTAGACCTTTATGATAAAATAGAGAAACCATGGATATCCCTTATGGTATATGCTGTGATATCGGTATGAGAAATAGGATGGAGGATGAGTATGCAATCTATAGTAGACCTAAAAAAGGTTTTTTCAGTGCCGAAGTATATGATGGTCATGGAGGGGCAAGTGCAGCAGTTATTGCAGCAGAGATGTTTACACCTTATTTTCTACATCTTTGGTCAGAAGAATTGAATAAAGAGCCCCATAGAAGAAGACCAATTCATGAAATTATAAGAGAAACTTGCAGAGAGGTTGATAGATTTATTGTAGAAAGGGTTATTTCATGTGGGACAACCCTTGCAAATTTTTATATTATCAAGGACAGGTTTTATTCAATAAATATAGGAGATTCAAGGATTGCCATAGGCACTAAAGATGGTGCCGTATTTCTCACCGAAGATCACAAACCCCATTTTCCTAAAGAAAGAAGGAGGATAGAGTCATTAGGTGGCTATGTCATCAAATTCGGTGTATACAGGGTTCAGGGTGATTTGGCTATGAGTCGTGCCTTGGGGGATGGCCATCTAAAACCTTATGTGATAGCAGAGCCATTTATTTTAGAAGGCTTATTTGGTAGAGAGAATGACTATGTCATAGTTGCCTGTGATGGTGTGTGGGATGTCATGGATGCGGAAGAGGCAATGAAAATAACAAGGAAATGCCATGATGCCCAGAAGGCAGCAGATACCATCATCTCTGTTGCCACTGATTATGGTAGTCCCGATAATAAAACAGTCATTGTCCTTGATTTGAGAAGATATACAGAAGGAGTTAAAGGCGAAAGAATGGAGATATTAAAAAAAATAGATATGGCCATATAAAGTAGGTATAGCAATAGGGACTCAATACACTATTTAACCAGATTCAGGGATTAATATTTAAACGATGCAAGCCTTTTCATGGCCTCTTTTATCTTTTTTTCGTTTATTGTGAGAGATATCCTAAAATAACCTTCTCCTTCATCTCCAAAGCCATTCCCTGGTGTAACTACAATACCGGTTTTTTCAATGAGTCTCTCGCAGAATTCTTCTGATTTGTATTTTTTGGGCACTTTTGCCCATATATAGAAGGTTGCAAGGGGTTTTCTAACCTTTATACCCAGAGAGTTAAGGCCTTCTATGACCATATCCCTTCTTTTCTGGAATCTCTTTTTAAGCTCTTCAAGGCTTGTCTGATCACCTGTGAGTGCCTCGATTCCAGCCTGCTGGATTGCCTGAAATACACCTGAGTCTATGTTTGTCTTAAGCTTCCCCAGATTGTATATGGCTTCTCTATTGCCTACTGCAAATCCTATCCTCCAGCCTGTCATACAGTATGTCTTTGAAAGAGAATGAAACTCTATGGAGTATTTTTTCTCAGGATCGAATTCAAGAAAGCTTTTGGGTCTATATCCTTCATAGGCTATCTCGCTATATGCTGCATCATGGCATACAAGTATGTCGTATTCTTTTGCTATGTGGACAATCTTTTTAAAGAAATCATCGTCGGCATGGGCACCAGTGGGGTTATTGGGATAATTAATAAAGATAATCTTTGCCTTTTTAAGGATATCCTTAGGGATCTTTTCCAGGTCAGGAAGAAAGTTGTTCTCCTCTTTAAGGGGCATTATATAAGGAGTTCCACCTGCAAGGAGTGTGGATATTTTGTAGACAGGATAACCTGGCGATGGGACAAGGACTATATCCCCTGGATCTACATATGCCCATGGTAAATGGGCAATACCTTCTTTTGAACCTATGAGTGTCACCACCTCATCATCAGGATTCAGCTTTACAGAAAATCTTTTTTTATACCAATCTGCCACTGCCTTTCTAAAGGCATGCATGCCTTCATAACTGGGATACCTATGGTTTCTTGAGTTTTCTGTAGCTTCCTTCATTTTCTCTATAATGTTTGCCGGGGTCGGGATATCAGGGTCGCCTATGCCAAAGTCAATGAGGTCTATGCCCTTTCTCCTTGCCTCTTCCTTTTTCTTATCAATCCTTGCAAACAAATATGGTGGTATCTTTTCCAGTCTTGCTGAAGGTTTTGCCATGTTTAACTCCTGTAATAAGTTTTTGTAATTTTAAAATTATGAATTTACATAGATATTGGGTTAATGTAAAGTATTTTTTTTATAACCAAAAAGATTAGTTTTCATTTGAAAAGGATATATCATGTATGTAAAATAGAGACCATGAATAAAGAAGCGGATAGGTCATTTTTAAAGAATATCCCTGATGATTTTCCATTGGTCCTTGAACCTTATAAAGAGATAGGGAGTAAATGTGGTATAGATGAGGACGAGATTGTGGCAAGACTCAAAGAGATGTTAAAAGAGGGGAGCATCAGGAGGGTAGCGGCTGTCCTATATCATAGAAAGGTTTTATATACCCATAATGCCATGGTTGTTTGGAAGGTAAAAAAGGAAGACGTGGAAAAGACAGGTAGTATAATGGCCACATTCCCTGAGATAAGTCATTGTTATGAAAGGGATACAGGAGGTTTTTGGGAATACAACATCTATACCATGATACATGGGAAAAGCAAGGATGAGTGCATAAATATCGTTAACCGTATATCACAAAAGACAGGAATAGATGATTTTAAGATATTTTTCAGCAAAAGGGAGTTTAAGAAGACATCTATCAAGGTGACGCATGAATAGAGATATATCATTGAGTCTTTTTTTAAGGTCAAAAAGGGTAATACCAGGTGGTGTAAACAGTCCGGTTAGGGCTTTCAAGTCTGTCAATGATACCCCTTTTTATGTTCAAAGAGGAAAGGGTGCCTATCTTTTTGATGAGGACGGAAACAAATATCTTGATTATGTTATGTCCTGGGGTGCTATTATTCTGGGTCATGCCCATGATGGGATCATAGATGAGATAAAGGACGCCCTGATGAACGGCACAAGTTTTGGCGCATGCCATAGATATGAATTAGAACTGGCAGAAATGATAGTAGATGCCTTTCCTTCCATAGATATGGTGCGTCTAACAAACTCCGGCACAGAGGCAACTATGAGTGCCATAAGGCTTGCAAGGGGTTGGACAGGAAGGAATGGCATAATAAAGTTTAGGGGATGTTATCATGGCCATGTAGATTCACTCCTTGTAAAAGCAGGTTCAGGTATGGCAACATTTAGTATCCCAGATAGCAAAGGAATACCTGAGGATCTTGTAAGACACACATTTATTGCTGATTTTAATAATATTGATTCTGTCTATGATATTGTAAAAAAAGAAAAACATATTGCCTGTATAATCATGGAGCCTATAATGGGGAATATGGGTGTGATACTTCCTGATGAGGATTTTCTTCTCCATGTGGCATCTATCTGTAGAGAATATGGCATCATCCTTATATTTGATGAGGTTATAACAGGTTTTAGGGTAACCTACGGCGGCGCACAGCATATCTACGGCATCACACCTGACATCACATGCCTTGGAAAGATTATAGGTGGTGGTTTCCCTATAGGTGCCATAGGAGGTAAGGCTGAAATAATGGAGGCCTTAGCACCCGTAGGAGGTGTATACCAGGCAGGCACGCTCTCAGGTAATCCCATAGCTGTTAGAGCAGGTTTATATGTCCTTGATTATCTTAAAAATAATCGAGACATCTACGAGAAGATGGACTATTTTGGAAAAAGATTAAAGGATGCCGCAATTGATATGGCTGGAAGATATGGGATACCATATGTTATAAACCAAACAACCGGTATGTGGACAGGATTCTTTTCATACAGGGATGTCATGGATTATACATCTGCTATGGATTCTGATAGATTATTATACGAAAGATTTTTTAAATCCATGCTTGAGGAGGGGATATATTTTGCTCCAAGCCCATTTGAGGCAGCCTTTTTGTCTCATCAACATGGTGAGAATGAACTAAATGCAACCATAGAGGCTTTTGAAAGGGCATTTAAAGGCTTGAAAAATCCATGAAGATAACAGACAGCATACCAAGGGCAACGGTTTCTATTAATCTTCGTTTTCTCGAAGAAAATTATAAGGTTCTTAAGTCATTACTCCCTAACGATGATGTAAAGATTTTGTGTGTTGTCAAGGCAGATGCCTATGGACATGGAGCTACAGAGGTGACAAAAAGGCTTGAATTTGTAGGCGCAGAATATTTTGGGGTAGCATCTCTTAATGAGGCATTGACATTAAGAAGAGAGGGGATAAAATCACCAATACTGGTGATGAGCGGGATTATGCCATGGGACAGCACAATGCCTTTTGTTCATAATAGACTTACACCTGTGGTATATGATATGGATTGTTTAAAAAGGATTGAAAAGGAGAGTAATGATTTTGATCTACCTTTAAAGATTCATTTAAAATTTGATACTGGTATGGGTAGACTTGGTTTTAATAAAGAGGATGTAAATGAAATTATTAAAATCTTGAAAAATATAGAGAATATCCATGTAGAGGGAATCATGAGCCATTTTGCCTCATCAGAGGTGAGGGACGAATATGGACAAAAACAGATTGAATTATTCAAAAATATAATTCATACCTTCAGGTCTTTTGATATCAATCCTAATTATATCCATATGGCAAATACAGGGGCTATTATGGTATATCCTGAGGCAATCTTTAATATGGTAAGAGCAGGCATAGGCTTATACGGTTCATATCCTGATTCATCCTTGATGGATAAGATTAGACTAAAACAGGTTATGAAGCTATCTTCAAGGATAGCCCTTATAAGGACATTTCCTGAGGGATATTCATTAAGCTACGGAAGGACATTTAAGACTAAAGGGACAACCAGGATAGCTTGTGTCCCTCTTGGCTATTCAGATGGATATCCAAGGGCATTATCAAACAAGGGTTTTGTGTTGATAAAGGGAAGAAGGTGTAATATAGTAGGCAGGATCTGTATGGACTGGATTCTTGTTGACATAACAGGTCATGATGATTTTGTAAAAGGTGATGAAGTGGTATTTATGGGCTTTGCAGAAGAGGCTTGCATAACAGCAAATGATATAGCAGAATTAGAAGGGACAATACCTTATGAGGTCCTGTGCAGGGTATCGAGAAAGATAAAGAGGACGTATATTGAATAGTATTATAAGCAAGGTTTCAGGAGGAATCGTTGATATATTGAGACAATTAGGTGGCATGGGACTCATGTTTTTGAATAGCATCCTCCTGGCTTTCAGAAGACCTTTAAAATTTAATTATATCTTTAAACAGATGGAGTTTATAGGTGTCAAATCTGTTGGTGTTGTAATTATTACAGGGACATTTACAGGTATGGTTCTTGCGCTCCAATCTTATTATGGTTTCAGAAAATTCGGCGCTGAAGGACTTGTGGGAACAACAGTGGCATTAAGCATGACAAGGGAATTAGGTCCTGTGCTCACAAGCCTTATGGTTACAGGAAGGGCAGGTTCAGCCATGGCAGCAGAACTGGGGACAATGAGGGTCACGGAGCAGATCGACGCCTTGATAGTCATGGCATTAAACCCTATAAAATATCTCGTCACCCCCAGGGTAATAGCATCTTTTTTTATGCTCCCTGTTCTTACAATTGTTTCAGATTTTGTGGGTATAGTGGGCGGCTGGCTTGTAGGCGTGAAACTCCTCGGTATAAATGAAGGCGCATTTATAAATAAGATGATCAAATATCTTGACCTGGAGGACATATATAACGGACTTGTAAAGGCAGCCTGTTTCGGGGTTATATTGAGTGTGGTTGCATGTTATAAAGGTTTTTACACAAGGGGAGGCGCAGAAGGGGTAGGTAGATCTACTACAGAATCGGTTGTTATATCCAGTGTCTCTATATTGATTGCAGATTATGTCCTTACCTCTTTAATGTTCTAAATGAAAAACAACGGGACTGTTATAAAGATAAATAACCTCCATAAAGCATTTGGAACACAAAAGGTCCTTGATGGTATTGACCTTGATATAAAACAGGGTGAGATTACGGTTATCATAGGTAAAAGTGGTGGAGGAAAAAGCGTCCTTATGAAACACCTTATAGGTCTTCTAAAACCTGACGAGGGAGAGATATGGATAGACGATAGAGACATAACAAAACTAAAAGAAAAGGACTTGAACGAGGTAAGAAAGAAGTTCGGTATGCTCTTTCAGGAGGCAGCCCTATTTGATTCTATGAATGTCCTTGATAATGTGGCATTCCCTGTTAGAGAACATACAAAACTACCGGATAAGGAGATTATTCGCATGGCACAGGAGAGATTGAGAAATGTGGGTCTTGCGGGTTTTGAAGATAAGATGCCTTCAGAATTATCAGGAGGTATGAGAAAGAGGGTAGGGCTGGCAAGGGCGTTGATACTTGACCCTGGTATAATATTGTTTGATGAGCCTACAAGTGCCCTCGATCCCATTACAGCGCTGACCATTCTGGATCTCATAAAGGAGACACAGGAGAGGTTGGAGAAAACATATGTGGTGATAAGCCATGACATACTGGGGATGTTCAGGATAGCACATAAAGTTGCCATGCTTTACAATGGGAAAGTTATAGAATTTGGGACACCAAAAGAGATTAGACAGAGTAAGAAAGAAGAGATAAAAGAGTTTTTAAAAGCAACAGGTATACCAGGTTTTACAGGAGGTGATAGATGAAAAAGAGTCAGATTTCTCCGGAACTAAAGGTAGGGATCCTTGTGCTCATAGGTTTTATTATATTGTTTTATATGTCTGTTAGGATAGGTAAATTCGGTGTCTTAAGCGATAAAGGATATGATCTGACTGTTTATCTTGAAAATGCAGGTGGTCTTGATGCAAAATCTCCTGTCTTGATTGCAGGAGTAGAGATAGGCAGGATAAGGAGTGTCAAACTCGAAGGCTATAGGGCTCTCATCAGGTTCTCTGTTAGAGATGATGTAAAGATTCCAGCGGATAGTGTGATTGCCGTGAGAACTCAAGGGGTTCTTGGTGATAAATATCTTGAGATATTACCAGGTAAAGATAAAAAGATGCTCTCCAGAGGTGAGCAGGTAGGCAATGTTTTAACCTCCCCAAGTTTTGATGAGATATTCACACAGGTCAGTAAGGCAGCCAAGAAGTTCGGTGATACTGTTGGGGAATTCCAGGGTATTTTAGGCGAAAAAGAAAAGGTAGGGATAAAGAAGAGTATTGACAATATCCAGGCAATAACCGGCGAATTCAAAGATATTATAAAAGACAACAAACAAAGTATAAACAGCGTTATTGCCAATGCAGATGATGCACTTAAAGGTCTCAAAAAGATAGTCGGTGATGTGGAGAGTGGAAAAGGCAGCTTAGGAATGCTTTTAAAAGATGATAAACTTTATAATGATGCAAAAGATACCATGAGTGCCTTAAAGAACATAACAACAGATATAGATCAGGGAAAGGGTTCTCTGGGCAAACTTGCAAAGGATGATTCTCTCTATAATGAAGCAAAGGATACTGTAAAAAACCTGAAAGATATAACAGATGGTGTTAAAAAAGGTGAGGGCACCCTTGGAAAGCTTGCAAAGGATGATAGTCTTTACATAGAGACAGAGAGGGCTATGAAGAAACTTCAGAAGGGTGCAGATGGTATCTCCGAGATGACCCCCATTACAATACTTGGAACTATTTTTGGTTTGATGTTTTGATAAGACTAATCTTTTTTTTTATTTTTCTTTTTCCCTGTGTTGCCCATTCCTTTTGGCCACTGACATGGGAGCTTGATAGTGAGAGACATTTTTTAGGTCCCCTATTCTCATACAAAAAAGACGAGGTCTCCACTCGTCTTGCCATAAGACCCTTTCTTTTTTCTTATGAATCCCAGGATGGTGGAGTTTATAGGTATCTCTATCCCTTGGGTAAAAGTGATAAAGATACCTCATATTTTGTTCCATTTTATATGAAGAAAAAGGATGATGATAAGGGAAATACAGCCATATTCCCTTTTTTCTGGGGCGAGTCAAAAAAAGGTAATTATTTCGGTATATTCCCTTTTTACGGAAGGTTATACAACAGGTTTAATAAGGATGAGATGGGATTTTTTATGTGGCCTATCTACAGTTATTCAGAGGTCAATGAAGCAAGAAAGACAAATATACTATGGCCATTTTTTGCCTTTTACAGTGGAAAAGAAGAGGGCATAAAGGCATGGCCTCTGTTTGGATTTAGAAACAGGGAAGGGGAAAGTTATACGAGATTCTTTCTATGGCCTATATTTTTCCAGGGAGAGAAGGGCATAAATACAGATGACCCTGTAAGGTCTTTTTATGCCATCCCTTTTTATATCCATGGGGAATCCAAAAAAAGTGAATTTAAGTCTATCTTGTGGCCTATATATACAAGACAGAAGACAGAGTATAAGAAACAGCTCGACCTTTTTTGGCCTATATATACAAGGATAGAAGGTGAAGACAGGGAAGGCATGAGTGTGTTTCCTTTATATACATACGATAGAAACGAAAAGGATGTAAAATATTCTATCCTCTGGCCTGTATTCAGGGACTCCATTTGGTATAGAGGTGAAGAAAGGTATGTCTATAAGTGGTTTCTCGTAATCAATAGGTATATAGAGGATGAAAAAGGCACATTTTTTAATGTCTGGCCATTTTTTGAATACAGATGTAAAGATAAGGATTATAATTTTTATTTCCCTTCCATATTTCCGTTAAGGTATGATGGTGTTGACGTAATAATAAAGCCATTGATTACATTATACGAAAGAAAAAAGAGAGGAGATAAGACTGTTTCTAATGTCTTATATGGCCTCTATACTAAGGAAGAGGATTCCTTAAGCTGGAAGAGGAGATTTGCATTTATTTTTGAGTTAAAAAAAGAACCTGAGGGTATGGGTTTTGAGCTTTTGTCAGGAATTCTTGCCATAGACAGCAAAAAGATTAAATTATTTTTTATACCTATAGAAAGACAAAAGGAGTAGTATGTAGGGGTCTCAGGGATGTGTTTATAGTAAAATACCTTTAGGCCTATTATCTTTTAGCATTCCTGGCCCTCTACAAGGTAATAAAATCTCTCTTTGAATTCATCAGGTGTTAATGATGTAACACGGCTAATATTTTTTAATCTTTCTGGTTCAAAGTCATCTTTTTCAAGTCTTATCATATAATTTCTTGCCACTTCATAGGACTGTGATGACATATCAACGTATCTTACCTTTGCCTTCCCTGTATTATAATCAAAGAGCTCAACAAATGGTATGGGTCTCAGATTCCCCTCATAAAATGCAATCAAAGCACCTGTCCCTCCCCTTAAAAGAAAATGGACGGCACCATATCCAAGATTTCTTGTATATTCAATGTCAAACGGTATAGGCTCTGCTGCCCTTAATTCATATCCTATATTTTTGTCTACAATGGTGGCATTGATACCAATGGTTTTTAATGTCTCCTGAACGAAATTTTTGAGGACCCTTCCCAGCAGTATGTCTGAAAGCCTTATTCCACCCTTTTCATCTGTTTCAAGTTCTTCGTATTGCCTTAATTCTTCTATATCAAATTTTTCTGCTATACCTTCTGCTATAATGGCTACGCCATGGTCTCTTCCCATGGATAGCCTCTTTATAATAGACCCTGTTAATATATCCGCTGCCTTTTTAAAGGATAATTTTTTCTCAGGAAACTCCTCTGGTATCAAGGCTATTGTTGCTCCTGCTGCTTTTCCGATACCAAGGGCAAGGTGTCCTGTATGGCGACCCATGGTAGTTATAAAATACCATCTGCCCATGGTCCTTGAATCTTCCATGATGTTTTTTACAATCTCAACGCCTATATGTCTTGCTGTCTGATATCCAAAAGTAGAAAACCCTCCAGGTAGGGGAATATCATTATCTATCGTTTTTGGCATATGGACTACATTTATAGACCCTCTTGCCTCCTGTTCTATCCACTTTGCCATAAACAGTGTCCCTTCCCCACCTATGGTTATAAGGTCTTTAATGCCTATCTTTTTAAGGGTTGCCATCAGGGTCTTAAAATTCTTTCTCACATCATCAGGTGCGTCCCTGGATGTCCTTAGAATTGAGCCTCCTGTTGTATGGAGCCTTGAGACAAGGTCTATAGTAAGGTGGATTATGCTTTTTGTATCTCCCTCCAGGAGGGGCTTGAACCCTCCCAAAATACCTATTACTTTTCTGCCATGGTTTATTGCCTCAATAGTTGCAGAGCTTATTACTCCGTTAATACCTGGTGCCGGCCCTCCACCTACAATTATACCAATAAAACCGTTGTCCATTTAAATAATCCCCCTTTTTATTTTTTAAGGAAGCAACAATTAATTTATTTTCTTCGTTGGTGTCTTGTTCTTCTTCTAAGCTTTTTATATTTGTGTTTTCTAATCTTCTTTTTACGCCATTTTAAAACGCTGCCCATATTTTATCACCTCTTTAAAAGATAATTTTGCCTTTATCTATTTTAAACCCAATTTAGATAGACTAAAATAGTGTGCTTATAATACAAAAAAAAATTCATGTTATCAATGAAATTATTAATTATCATAGCTACAAACCCTTCTAAAAAATAAAATTTTCTAATGGTTTTTATTTTTCAGATGATATTCAATATCATCAGAAAGGCGATCAAAAAATAAATTAAAAAAGGATTTGAGGCCTATCAACAATTTTGGATTATATTTTTTTATTGACAAAACGGAAAAAATTATGAAACAATCTTCGAAAATTAATATTTCTTCTGTAAAAGGGAATGATAAAAATCAAATTAAAAATCAAATCAAGGAGAAAACAATGAAGAATTACAGAAAATGGCAAAAATCTTTGAACATTGTTTTAGTTTATTTAATTTTTTCGGTTTTTTTCTGGATTTTCATGGCAGGAACAACACCAGCGGAAACAATAACGGACAAAACTCCTAATAATTCATTCCAAAAAATATTGCTATGTTTGAATCAAACCTCAGAGGGACCAAAAACTAAGGATATTGGAAAGCCAGTGGCAGCTGGACAAATATTAAGCTTAGAAATCAAAACTGACCCTAATTATGAATGGTTATATGAGTTTAAACTTAAAAATAACGGTTTATCGCCTATTAATATGAGAGAAGCACGTATGAAAGCTATTCAAATCTTAGATAATAATCAAGAAATAATAACTAATGAAATAAGTTACCCACAACTGATTATTTCTCCTGGAGCTATTTCAAGTGGTTTAGAACCCATGTATCGATGCTCAAAAACAAAAAAATTTCGCCTGGAGTGGTGGTACCAAGGAGTAAAACTTGATAGCAAAACTGTTGATTTACCAAATATGAATATACATATAGTAGGCGCTAAAAAAGAATTTTCAAGAGGAGGAAACTCATGGAATGCTAAAATAAAAAATTTTACAGGACATAACTTAAAAATAACTGTTAGGCCTTTTACAATGAAAGGTGAACCTTTAGGAACAGGCTCACAAAAATTGATGCCACCCAACAGTGAAGTGGAATTTATGGGAAATCTGACATCTGAAAATTTACAGTTACCAATTGAAGTTAGAGCCATATATATAAATAATCTACGTATCTGCCCAGGGATTGAAGATGTTATTTTGGATAAATGGGTTATAGTGCCAAGCGATGTTTTCATTGAATATCTTTCATGGGACAATCCATCTAAAACATGGAATATAAGGGTAAAAAATAACAGGAACACCAATGTAAATGTCAGAGTTGTCAGCATGTTTTTAGTCCAAGGCAGAGTTATCCATGACAAAACAAATTATTACAATACCTTTATTTCTCCAGGAGCAGGATATAATTTATCTAATGCATATCCTATTAATACCCCTTTATTTCCCGGAACTCAACTTAAGATACAAATTTTATTACAACCATCTAATGAGTTACTTGATGAGAAAATAATAATGTTAACGGATAAAATCAATTAATTTTATTTATTAACCACTTACACCCTTTCTCTTATTGAGGGAATGGTGTGAGTGGTTCTTTTTTACAGCCTGAGGAGCTCTGTAAAACACTTACTCTTGAATTTTAAGAATTTACCAATTATACCCTTTAGCTCCCATTTGGACTATAGTAAGGTTAAAATGGTGTTAATTAAATGTTTCATAGATGAATTATAAGTTATCAGGAGGAAGTGAGGCGCATGAGAATTCAGCTGAGGACACAGAAATACTAAAAATCCAGAGCAAACTGACACCTTTTTTATCTTGATTTGTCTTAAACAGTAAATTATTATGTAAAACAGCGTTTCTATGATTTTTGGGAAAGGCTATGGATATTCAATTGACCCATGAGGAATTGAAAAGATATAGTAGACAGATAATCATCCCTTCCATAGACAAGATAGGACAAGAAAAATTAAAGAGTGCACGGGTCTTTATGGCAGGTATAGGTGGTTTAGGATCTGTGTCTGCCATGTATCTGGCTGCAGCAGGGATAGGACATATCAAGATTATTGATAAGGATAGAGTCGACATATCAAATCTAAACAGGCAGATTATCCATTGGACAGATGATATAGGAAAGGAAAAGACTAAATCGGGAATTGAAAAATTAAGACGTTTAAATCCTAACTGTAATATTGAGGCTATTAATGTAGAATTAAATGATACAAATGCATCTGAAATTATAGATGGCTCTTCATTGATTATAGATGCAACAGATAACCTTGAGACAAGGAGGATTTTGAACCGTGTCTCTCTCGACAAATCCATTCCATATATTTATGGTGGTGTTGATGGATTTAATGGCATGGTTACCACATTTATCCCTTATGAGACCCCTTGCTTTGATTGTATATTCCATAAAGACTTGAAGAAGGTGGGGACAGTAGGTGTGATAGGCCCTACACCTGGTATAGTTGCATCGATTCAGGTAATGGAGGCAATAAAGATAGTAGTTGGCATTAAAGGTATATTAAAAGGCAGGTTGCTCTATTTTTCAGGTATTGATATGCAGTTTAGGGAATTGATTATAGAAAAGAACCCTCAATGTCCTACGTGTGGAAATTTAAAAAAAGACATTTAAAAGGTCTGGATTGTTGAGACAAATACCATAAGGCATTGAAAAATTATTTAAATTTTGAAAAAATAGATTGGAGATGGAGGAGATGGAGATTATATTAAATGGTGTTAAAGAAAAGATACCCAGTGATATGACTATAGCAAAACTCATCTCTTATTTTAATGAACAGGATAAAGGATTGATTGTGGAATTGAATAATCGATATGTCTTTCCGCATAATTATGAAATTACATATATAAAACCAGGAGATATCATAGAATTCATAAATCCCGATTTTGGTGGATAGATATAAGGGCTTCTTTTATACCCGACTGTCTCTTAATCCTTTTTTTAACAGCCTCTACAAAAACATCTTCTCTTCCCCATATTTCCACATGTCTTTTTGCCCTTGTAATGGCCGTGTATATGAGTTCCCTTGTTAATATCTCTGTTTGTCTATCAGATAGTATGATGACAATATCTTTAAATTCAGAACCCTGACTTTTATGGACTGTGATGGCATATGCAGTTTCATAATCTGCTATCCTTGGTGGGGCTATCTTTCTTATACCATCATCTTCGCTCCTGAAAAAAATCCTTAACAAACCTCTATTTTCTTTATCTTGAAAGACAATGCCTGTATCTCCATTAAATAGTTTAAGATTATAGTCATTTGCAGTTATCATGATGGGCTTACATCTATACCATTTACCAAAGATTTTTATTAAACCTTTTTCTTTTAGGCTTTTTTCAATTAATCCGTTGATGGCAATGACTCCGTATGGACCTTTTCTCAAGGCGCATATGACATGAAAACTATCAAAATATTCAAAAGCCTCTTCTATTTCAGTAGATTTTATATAAGGATAATATTTTTCAACAATGTTTTTTTCAACGAATGGATAGAGGTTATCAGGGGATGGGAGATCTCTCCATACTATATCTTTATAAACCCCATCCTTTATAAGTTTTATAGCCTCTTCTCCATTTCCCTGTTTTACCTTTTCGCTCAACAGGCCTATACCGCTATCTTTGTGAAAACGGTAGTTTTTCTTCAATATAACGATAGAGTCAGGGATGCCCTCTACAGCCTTACAGATATCGCCGAATACAGCTCCTGGCTCCACCGAGGAAAGCTGGTCTTTATCTCCAACGAGGATTAGTTTTGTCTTCTGTGGTATTGCCGATAGAAATTTTGCCATAAGGGGTAGGTCAATCATAGACGCTTCATCCACTATCACTGCATCATGGGGTAATGGGTTATTTTCATGAAATTTGAAGCTTTTTGTCCTTGTTGATGCCCCAAGGAGTCTATGGACGGTCAATGCCTCATCCGGTATCTCTGTTTTAATCTTATCTGGGCAATCAATCTGATCCTTTAAATCTCTTATTACCGACTTTAATCTTGCTGCTGCCTTGCCTGTAGGCGCAACAAGAGCTATTGATTCAATCTTTTTCATCTCCATTAAGAGTGCAATTATTTTTACAATAGTGTATGTTTTCCCTGTGCCTGGTCCACCGGATATCACAAGAAAATTCTTTGAGAGGGAGGCTTGAGCTGCCTTTCTCTGCATATCTTCTTCTTTTTCGCTAATGGGCGGAAAAAGTCTTTCAAGTATTTCATCTGTAAGAGATTCGTGACAACTATCAGATTGAAAATTTATTTTTTTAGTAATATTGTCTATAAAAATCCTTTCGTATTGCCAATAGCGGTTAAGATATAGTCTAAAATCTTCTGTGAGGATAAGTGGTTTGTTTTCATATGGGTCTCCTACAAGATGGCATCTTTTTAGACATTCTATCCATTGCTCCAGAGGAGGACATAAAATCGATAAATCTTCATTATCTTCATCTAAATATAATTCTCTCCCTGCCATATCTTGTAAATTTATACAAATATGTCCCTTATTCACAAAATAGCTTACAAGGGCTGAGGCAAGCCAGATATGAGCATTGTCTTTTTCATCTATACTACCGGGAAGTGATACCATGAAATCGGCAAAATACCTGTGTATACCTGGAAAACCCTTACAAGCCCTATAATCCAGATTGGTCATTTATCTTTGCCTTCTTAGATATATGTTTAGTTCTTCTATTAGGCTCTTTTCCGGTAAATCAAAGAATATGCCATAATTATCTTTTTCAGAAGATACACCCCTTATAAAAATATAAAAAACACCGCCAAAATGTCTTTCATATGAATAATCATTTAGTCTGAATGATAAAAGATTGTTTAATGCAACTACGTAAAGATGGTACTGAAGGAAGTAATATTCATCCAGCATTACCTTATTTAATGTTTCTTTATTGTAATTTTCAACTCTATCGCCAAGAAAATTAGATTTCCAGTCAATTATATAATATCTGCCATTATGTTCGAAGACCATATCAATAAAGCCCCTAACCATACCCTCTACAGGGGTGAAACCTAACTCCTTTATGAGTTCCTTTGGACTTAAATTATCTGAAAAAGGAATATATTTATCAAAGATATTACCTAAGCCATAGCTATCTATTTTATCTAAGGGGAGATAAAATTCAAGTTCATGAAGTATCGCGCCTTTATTGATTTCTGATAGGGTGAATATATCTGTATATGATTTAAGCAGTGCATTTGACACCTCTTTCATTTTATTTAGGATTATATCTAACCAGTCATAATCAAAGCCATACTGAAGAAGTTTTTCACCAATAAGCAACCTTATTGTTTCATGATCTTTAAATGAAAAGTCCATGTGCTCAAGGACATCGTGGATTAATAAACCTGCATTTGACCCCTGGGGGAAAGAGAATATATCTTTCACCTGCGGGGGCTTTGTAAAAGATGTGATTAAATTGACCTTTACCCTTTCATCTCTGTCAGGTAATTCGGCAAATTGTGGCTTTTTTGATGTAAGAGATGAAAAACTTACAACCCTCCATGTCCTGTCAATATTGCCTTTGAATACCTTAGGGGTTAATATATCCTCTTTTGTTAATGGTGGTATGTATTGTTTTCCTTCATATTCAGAAAAGGGGATAATCTCTATGGTGCCATCTGATTTTTTCACAAGTTCCTCAAGTCTTGATTTTATGTCATCGTTGGATAGTCTTTTTATATAATCTGTTAATTCTTCTATAGAAAAGCTTTCTGAAATAGAAGAGGGGGAGTGCAAAATATATGCAAGACCTGATCTCTCTGATTCATTTATCTTGCCCCATGAGATATAGCACCTTTTCTTTGCCCTTGTTATGGCCACATAAAGCAACCTGATGTTCTCTGCCAACTCCTCAATCTCTTTATATCTTTTTGACAATTCATCAGGCGAGATGGATATATCTATTATTAGAGAGTAGCCTTCTTTTTCATCATGAAACATAACCATGTCATTTTTTGAAGGCCTATTCGTATCCCAAATAAAAGGGCAGAAGACTACAGGGTATTCAAGCCCTTTACTTCTATGTATGGTAACAATCTTTAATGCCTCTTCATCTGTCTCTAATCTCATCTGGTATTCTTCAGCTTTAGATTTACTCTCATTTTTTATCTTTTTATCCAGCCATTTTATTGTCCCTTCTATACTTAGTCTGTTTTTTACACAGGCCTTGTGCATGAGCTCTATGAGATGCAGTATATTGGTGATCCTTCTCTCTCCTTGAGGCATTGTAAGCAGTCTTTTTTTAACCTTTTCCTGTGACAAGAAAGCCCTTGCCATATTTATAAAACCATTTTTGATCCAGATGTCTTTATAATATTCAAACTTTTCTATATATTCATTCCATTGATTTTCATCCTCTATAATTTCTGCCAGCGCATCACCCTTTAGCCCCATAATATCTGTAATCAATGCAGTCTTTATTTTTGACTCATCACTGGGTTCAAAGATGGCTGTCAGAATAAATAGCAGGTCTTCTGCCTCTTTTGCTGCGAATACACTATCTGCACTATAGATAACCCCAGGGATGTTTACCCTGTTAAGCAATCTCTGAAATTCCCTTGCCTCTGAATTTTTTCTTACAAGTATGGCAATATCCTTTGCAGATAAAGGTCTGCCATCTATTAATATCTCACCTTTATCGCCCATGGTTATAAGTCTTACAACCTCATCTAAAACAGCATTATATATCACATCTTTTGCCTTTTCTTTTGTGAATACTTCAGACTCTTTTCCCTCTAAAAACCATATCTTTAAAGGTGAAGTATCAGCCCTACCGTTTATTAGCATGTCTTCCTGTTTGTTTGGGTCACCAACTTTTACAGGTAAAAAATTAAGTTCATGGAAAATAAAAGGGTCTTTTACATTCTCAAATAATGTATTTATGGCGTTGATGAGTCTTTTAGAAGATCTGTAATTACAATCAAGCGTCCATTTTACATGACTATCTTTTGATGCCTTGAGATAGGAGAATATATCAGCACCCCTAAAACTGTATATAGACTGTTTTGGGTCGCCAATAATAAATATTAAAGGCTCTCCATATTTGTAGATATTTTTTATTATTTCATATTGAACAAGGTCTGTATCCTGAAACTCATCAACTAAGATGGCGTTATATCTTTTGCTTATCAATTCGGCAAGTTTTTTCCCCTGATCTTTTGTTAAGGCATTATACACATCTATGAGCAGGTCATCAAAAGTGCGGGTGCTTATCTCTTGTTTTCTCATTTTCAGTTCTGTCTTTGCATATTCTATGAGCATTTTTTTAAATCTTATTATCTTCATTTTATATAGATCTTCAAGGCCTGTTGCCTTTTTCCTAAGGAAGTCACAGGATTTAAAAAAAGGATGGTCAGGTAAGGTTCCGTTCTTTTTCAAGGCATTTTTATTTGAAGGGTCGAAACAAATATAGGGAAAATCACCAGGGAGGGGAACAGGGTATCCATTGTTAAAATATTTTTCTAAAGAATCGATTATTGAAGTTATTTTTTTAGGTTTATATATAGATCTGTTTAAAGATTTGTCATTACAAAGATAATCTATAATATGGTCTTTTGAATCCAGCCACAACCTTGATGCCTCTTTGTATGCATCAAGGCATTCTGATTCTGATTTTTTTACTCTATCTTCTAAGTCAGTGGTTATACCCATATCCCCTTTTATTAAAATAGTTGGGTTTGCATTTAATTTACTTACGAGTTCATAGAGGCTATCTATTTTCAATACATTCATGGCGTATGAAATAAAAAAAGGGGATTCATCTAAAAGGTTTATTCTCAAGAAGTCTTTGACGACCTCATCTATCAAATCATCATCTTCTTCTGCCATCTCTGTATCAAAAAGGGAGAGGCTTTCAAAGGCATATTGTCTTAATACCCTGAGACAAAAACCATGTATGGTAAAAATTGAGGTCATGTCAAAGTCATTCAAGGCATTAGTTAAAATCTTTACAGTTATCTCTTTATCTTCTGTTTTGCATAAAAGGTGCTTAAAAAATGTGTCTTCTGAATCACCTAATAAGAATACATCAAGGGTATCTTTTATCCTGGCCCTAATCCTTTCTTTCAGTTCCTCTGTTGCTGCATTAGTATAGGTAACCACAAGTATCTCATGGACATTGAGTCTTTTTTCCACTAAAAGGCGGACAAAGATATTGGCAATTGCATAGGTTTTGCCTGTTCCTGCGCTTGCCTCCACAAGGTTTATGCCATTATTATCTAAAATTGGTGTTTTTATATGGTCAAAGATATTCATTGACTCTCACCCATGCCATATTCCAGTAAAGGATAAAAGATTGTTTTAGCTAACTCACAAAATATTCTGTCAAATGGTTCAGATTCACCAAAACAAAATCTGTAGTATAGGTCAATAGATTTCTGGTTTTCATAATATTGATTCTCCCATTTATTCCGTGCAGAAGATAGGGCAGAAGATTCATTGCCATTTTTTTTAAGATTTTTTGCATAGGCAAAGGATATTTCAGGGAAAAACCGGATAGGCATTTTCATACCTTCCTGGTAGATTTCAAGGAGTTTTTTTATTATTTCATTGCTTTTATCTACCTGTCTGAAAGAATATATTTCATTCATAGAAAGAATGATAGCTTTTTCAGGTTGATATAAGTTTAGAAGAACGTGATCTATCCATAATTCCAAAAGGTCTCTTGCCCTTAAATTATTAGAGCCTCTGTATCTGACTATTCCATATTTGTATAGATCATTTATCCTTACATTTATTTTAAAGCCGTTTATTTCTATATGGAAATCTATAGGTTCCCTTTTATCTGAAATGTATCCTTCTATCTTTTTGAAAAAACCCTCAACCTCTTTTGATATATAATCAAGGGAGACCTTTCCCAGTGTCTTTGGTGGCAGCATGCCTCTTGCATAGATGATTTCTTTTGTCTTTTCTGCTCCCGTATAAGAAACCATCTTCTCTATTAATTTTGATCTTATGGTGTATTTTTCCAGGTTATCTAACTCAAAAGGTTCGTCATCCTTTACGGAGACTTCTTTATCGTCTAAAAAGATGCCAAGTCTGTTATTAAAAAAAAACTTAACAGGATGACTGAAGAATCTCTTGAGATCCTGATTTGTTATATCTTTTAAATCATTTGTAGGCTCCTTTAATGGTATTGAAATAAATGGCATATCATTGTATGTTTGATAAATTTTTGCTGTTATTGCTTCGCAATCCTCTTCTGAGTAGCTGAACAGATTATTGTCTTTTTGAAAGTATCTTGGGCTAAATCCCTGAAGAGGGTGTTTTTTTACTATTATATTCAATGGATTTTTTTCAGGATGATAGAAACCCTTTTCGATATAATCGAGAAGCTCGCTTACTACCACAGAAGGGGGTATGGTGCTGTTGTCTTTTATGCTCTGCCCTACATAGCTTATATACAAACATTTCCTTGCTGAAAGAATAGACTCTAAAAAAAGATACCTGTCTTCATCCCTTAATGACCTGTCATTTTTTCTTGGAAACTGGGCAATTAGATCAAATCCAAGGGGTCTATACTCTCTTGGATAGGCGTCATTGTTCATCCCTATTAGAGCAACTATTTTAAAAGGTATGCTCCTCATGGGCAACATCTCACAAAATGTAACACCCCCTGTTATAAAACCAGTAGAAAATTCCCTTGTGTTAAGTTTGTTTTTGAGATAATGAATGATTACCTGGACGGATATAGTTTTATCCATGCCCAAAGAAGATTTAATCATTTCTAAATTCTTGATTGTATCTCTTATGAGTTGTATATCCCTTTGTGTTTCGTCGTTGACGACCATAAATGTCTCTAAGATACCTTTTAGCAATTCTGACCATCCATCCAGTGTGTTTTGTGAAGGTAATTTTTTGGAATAATCAAATAGGGGAATCAAAAAATCAAGGAGCTTATTAAGTGTATCTATATCATCTCCTTCAATATCATTATAAGGCAAAATCCCGTTAAAGATTTCTTCATCTTTGCTAAACATGGAATAGCCAAGTAGTAATCTTTCTATCCCTGCCTTCCAGCTATTATTTTTGAATCTTGAAATACCCATTGATTCTCTATGTATTTCATCTACTCCCCACCTTATATTTGTATCATTTATCCATTTGAGTATAGTATCCATGTCTTTATTATTAATGTTAAATTTTTCTCTTATATTAGGGTCATCAAGTATATCTAAAACATGGGAGGCATAAAATCTTCCATTACAGAGGTTAAGGATCTTGAGAAACGAATTGATTGTAGGGCTTTCTATTATAGCCCCCCTGTCTGCTATGGAATACGGTATCTTTTTCGTTTCATCACCATAGCCATCAAAGACTGCAGATATAAAAGGCGCATATGTCTCTATATCAGGTGTCATAACGATAATATCTTTTGGCTTTAAATCTTTATATGTTTCGAAGAAAAATAATAGATTATTGTATAGGACCTCTATTTCTCGGATGGGCGAATGACATGAATGCACCTGGATAGATATATCATCATCTTCTATTATAGATTTTTGTTCGTTTCTCCCTCTCCATCTCAGGTGAAAGATGTCTGATTGCACCTTTGTTAGGAGATTGGTTTCATCGGGCTCTTCAAATAGATGGTATTCTTCCGCATCTTCTATAATAATATTAAAAAAATCTCTGCCCATCTTTCCCATGGATGCAAGAAGGGGGTTCCCTGTTTCAAAATGCATATCTGATGAAGCTGTTTTTAATTTTCTTTCAGGGATTATATCGCCCCAGTATTCACATGTAGGGCTCAAAAAGAAAAAATGTATATCAATAAAATGAGATATAGCCTGTATTACTCTTAGGTGATATAAAGGTAATGCTGATATACCAAAGATGGATATCCTTTCTGGAAGGTCTTTTTTGTAGAACTTATTTTTTTGTATTTCCTGTTCAAACCTATGGAGCATATGTGCCCTGTCTCTATCATCTTTTCCTTCTGTGAGTGCTTTCCAGAGAGATTGCTGCCAATCATCGGTTTGGTTTTCTTTATCCCATTGAATGATTATATCAGGCCGATAAACAGTATATCTATCAAAGACATGGGCAATACGCTCTGAGAGCTGAAATGTCTTGAGCTGGGTTTTGTCTTCCCCTATGTAATCTTTTATCTGGTGAAAAGAGGGCTTGTCTATTAAATCTGGTAATATATTCATTATACGCCATGACAGGATATATGGGTCAAAAAAATTGATGTTAGGTGTATCTTTTAATACAATTTTGAAGATTTCCCAGATAAAATTATCAGGAAATGGATATATACAGTTTGACCATATACGGAATTTTTTAGCCAGTTCCATGGAAAGCCATCTCTCCATCCCCTTGCTCTGAACAACTATGATTTCTTGTTTAAAGAATGATGAAAGTTTTTTGCCTACAACGGAAGCAAGTTGCTCAATAAGGATTTCAAGACGGTTACTCAGGTATAATTTAAAACCAGGCATAGTGAATTTTATAAGGTTTTTTAGATAGTTGCCAAATTTTAAAAATCTAAAAAAAACCTCTATAATAATACCACATTTAGATTTTTAGAAAAAAATGTTTTCGTATTTTTTTTTTAAGCCTTGGTTTGTTTGACATTAATCTTTATGACATAGTATAAACAATGAAATGCTTTATTGTTGGAGAAAATTATATCCATGAACAAGGACCTATTGCCCATATCCATGCTTAATGAAGGAGAGGAAGGTATAGTTTACTACTTTTTAGGTGGGCAGCGACTCATAAGCAGGCTTGCTGGAATCGGCATTATCCCCGGTATAAAGATAAAGGTATTAAGAAACATAGGAAATATGGTGATTATATTTGCCTCTGAGACAAGGATAGCCCTTGGGAGGAGACAGGCAGAAAAAATCATGGTCGCCAAAACAGTCCCGGCTCATGAAATAGAGGTTTTTGAAAAAAAGAAAACAATCTATGTTGCCCTTGCTGGACAGCCTAATGTGGGAAAATCTACTGTGTTTAATGTCCTAACAGGACTATCTCAGCATGTTGGTAATTGGCCTGGTAAAACAGTAGAAAAAAAAGAGGGTTTTCATGTATCAGGGGATGTGGAATTAAAGATAGTGGATCTTCCAGGAACATACAGTCTTGGGGCATATTCAGAGGAAGAAAAGGTTGCCAGGGATTTTATCATTCAGGAGCACCCTGATGTGGTTGTCTTGATAGCGAATGCCACGGTTTTGGAAAGAAGTCTGTATCTTTTATCTGAACTTATACCTATGGGGACACCTATTATTGTTGCAATAAATATGCTTGACGTGGCTGAAAAGAATGGTATCCAGATAGATATAGATGCCTTGCGAGATTCCCTTGACATCCCCGTTATTCCCATGGTTGCCACTAAAAATAAAGGTATAAAAGAGCTTGTATCAACTATTAAAGAATTGATAGAGGCTAAAATAGAATATAAACCTAAGCTTCCCGCAGTATCCAGAGACCACCATGATATCTTTTTAAAGATAAAGGAATTGATAAAGGATGGTGTCCCTGTGTCATATACAGAAGATTGGATTGCCATAAAGCTGATGGAAGGTGACCCTGAGATTACCGAGAATATGAGACTTGTTTTGCCTATTGATAAATGGAATGCTATTCAATCACTGCTCATAAGCCATGAAGACGCACTAAGGGCAGTTGTGGGCGGACGATATGACTGGATAGAAGAGATAACAAAGGCTGCGGTTAAACGTTTTAGAAGGGGTGAGGTTCTTACAACAGACAGGATAGATCATATCCTTACCCGTCCTATTTTAGGGATACCCATACTTCTTGCCATTCTTGCACTGATATTTGTTTTTACATTTAAAATAGGATTTCCAATGCAAAAATTTCTTGAAAATCTCGTAAGTGCTTTTGGTGTATGGACAGATGGTATACTCGCCCATGAACCATGGTGGCTCAGGGGAATAGTGGTAAAGGGTATAATAGGTGGGGTAGGCACAGTGCTTACATTTATCCCAATTTTGGCCATATTTTTCTTCTCTATGACTTTTCTTGAAAATGTAGGTTATATGGCAAGGGCAGCATTTGTAATGGACAGGTTTATGCATTTAGTTGGATTGCATGGGAAGAGTTTTTTACCCATGTGTCTTGGCTTTGGCTGTAATGTCCCTTCTATTATGGGTGCCAGGATTGTGGAATCAAAGAGGGCAAGACTTCTTACCATCTTCCTGACACCTTTTGTCCCATGCACAGCAAGACTGGCTGCCATGACCTTTGTGGCTGCCGCCATATTCGGGCAGAAGGCTCTATTTGTATCCTGGTCACTTATTGCTATAAATATAATTGTCCTGGGTATATCAGGTATAGTAGCAAGCAGGATTTTTTTAAAAGATGAGCCTGTGCCTTTTATAATGGAACTACCTCTTTATCACAAACCTGATTTCAAGACCATATTTTTTGCTGTATGGTCAAGATTAGCTGCCTTTATAAAGAAGGCAGGGACAGTGATACTTATTTTTTCAATGCTTATGTGGATTATGTCGAATATACCAGGTGGTAATATAGAAAATAGCATGATTGCATGGATAGGGAAAATATTAGAGCCCCTGGGAATGCCTGTGGGTTTAGATTGGAAGATGATGGTTGCCCTTATATCGAGCATAATTGCCAAGGAAAATGCAGTGGCAACCTTAAGTGTCCTCTATAATGTGGGAGAGGAAGGGCTTATGAATATATTACCTCATGCTATAAATCATGCATCTGCCCTATCATTTCTTATAATACTCATGCTTTTTATACCATGTATGCCCACGATAACAGTTATGAAACAGGAACTTGGTAGCTGGAGATGGTTTTTTGCATCTTTTTTGACCATGCTTTTGTCTTCATTTTTTATAGGCTATCTGGCTTTTCATATTGCTTTAAAAATAGGTATTTAGGGCTTTACTTTCCAATACAAAATCTTTCAAATATGCTATTCAGGATATCATCAGAACATGTCTCGCCTGTAATAAGTCCTAAATGATAAAGGGCGTCATTCAATTCAAAGGCTGCAAACTCTAAAGGCTCCGAGGCAATGAGAATATCGACAGCCCTTCCAACATAAACCAGTGCCTTTTCCAGGGCATCCCTGTGTCTCATGTTTGTCACAAGAACAGGCTGTCTTTTTTTCTTTTTAACCATGAGATTTTTATATATAAACACTTTTAATTTATCGATACCGCTATTATTTAGGGCAGAAATCTCTATTATCTTTGATGTCTTACCTTTAATGATTTCAGCATCCAATATTTTTGGCAGGTCTGTCTTGTTTATAACAGCTATGATATTTTTGTTTTTAATAGAATTGAAAACATCTTCATCGTCATCTTTATATGCCTCTGATCCATCTAAGACCCATAAAATTAGGTCTGCCTCGTTAATCTTTTGGATTGCCCTCTCTATGCCCATGTCTTCTACTATATTCTCAGGCTTCCTTATTCCTGCCGTATCTATAATCTTTATCTTTATTCCTTTTATGTGTATGGTGTCTTCAATAATATCTCGGGTAGTTCCGGGGATCGGTGTAACAATAGCCTTATCCTCAAGGAGAAGGGCATTTAAGAGACTGGATTTGCCCACGTTGGCCCTACCTAAAATCAATACCTGAAAACCGCTTTTGATGGCCCTGCCTTCATAATAGGAGTCAATGATTAAATCAAGGGCATTTTTTGCCTCATTCAATTTAATGATTATATCTTGTTGTTCTATATGTATATCTTCATCTGAAAAATCTATCAGCGCCTCTATCTCAACAAGTGCATTCTTTAGATTATCTTTGATGGTGTTTATTTTATGGGAAAGAATGCCTTTTAAATGTGTAATGGCAGATTCCAGTTCAGCATCTGTCTCACTCTGAATAATATCCAGCACAGATTCAGCCTGAAGAAGGTCGATTCTGCCATTGAGAAAGGCCCTTTTTGTAAATTCACCAGGTTCAGCCAGCCTTGCACCGCATTTTATAATGCAAGATATGATTTTTTGCTGAACAGCCAGACCACCATGGGAATATATCTCTACAACATCTTCCTTAGTATATGTTTTTGGTGCCCGCATATACACAGCGAACACCTCGTCTATCTCTTTTTTGGTAAATGGGTTGATAATATAACCAAGATACAGTTTGTGAGTATAAAAAACCTTTTTATTACTCTTAGTTATAAATAATCTTTTAAGTATATCGTGAGCCTTGCTTCCGCTTATCCTTATGATTCCTATGCCACCTTCACCATGTGGTGTTGATATGGCACATATGGTATCAACGTCGGTTTCCATTAAAATGGGCATTCCTATTTAATGATATGACAACCTTTTTTGTGTGCCCTTCACCCTCGCTTTTTGTCCTAATATTTTTGTTGTGTTTAAAAAGGGTATGGATTACCCTTCTCTCATATGGATTCAGCGGGTCTGTTTTTAGGGGTCTGCCTATTCTTTTTACCCTATCAGCAAGACGTTTTGCCATAATCGTAATGGCTTTTTTACGTTTTTCCCTATAGCCATTTATATCTATAAGTATCCTCAATCCTTGCTTATAGCGTTTTGCAATGGCAAGTCTGATTATAAATTGAAGCGCCTCGAGAACCTCACCGTCTTTTCCTATAAGGATATCTCCATTGTCGCACTGGAGATAAAAAATAAGCTTACCATTGGCATGGGCAGTTTTTGTATTTATGACAAGACCGAATATCTCTCCAAAATTCTCTATGAAGTTTTTTCCGTATTCTTCTGGTGAATCAGCCTTATCCACTTCTATTGCCCTGGAGATGTCTTTTGTTATATCTGCCACAATATCTTTTGTTTCTTTGACCCTTGCCAGGATCCTTATCTTTTTGCTCCCCAAAAGACCAAGTATTCCCTTTGTGTCTACCTCTTTAACCTCTATTTCAAGGTCCTTTTCATCTGCATTGAGGCTTGTGGTAGCTTTTTTAATTGCTTCTTCGTATGTTTTGCCTTCAAACTCTAAGAAATCCATATTGCCTCCTCAAGAGACTTTTTTATTAATGTAGTATTGTTGTCCAATAGATATTACGTTGTTTATAAGCCAGTATAAAACAAGACCTGATGGAAAACCCCAGAAGAGGAAGGTAAAAATGATGGGCATAAAGAGCATCATCTTTTCCTGCATGGGGTCAGCACTGGTAGGAGTCATCTTTTGTTGTATTACCTGGGTTATACCCATGACAAGGGGAAGAATTCTTATCGGTATATTAAACCCTAATACTGTAAAGGAAAAGAGATCCTCTGGTGCTGATAGGTCATTTATCCACCATAAGAAATGGGCATGCCTTAATTCTATGGCACCTGATAAAGCCTTATAAAGGGCGAAAAAAACAGGTATCTGTATTAGCATGGGGAGACATCCGCCCATAGGGTTTATCTTTTTCCTCTTATAGAGTTCCATCATCTCCTGATTTAATTTCTGTTTATCATCTTTATATTTTTCTCTAAGCTTCTGTATCTGTGGCTGTAGTTTTTGCATCTCTTTCATTGATTTGTAACTCTTTAGGCTGAGCGGATAAAATATAATCTTTATCAGTATTGTAAGCAGTATTATATCAATCCCATAATTATGCGTCACCCTATTGGAGTAATTCATACCCCAAACGAGGGGTTTTGCAATCACATCAAACCAGCCAAAATCTATAATCTTTTCTGCCTTTATATTGAGGCTCTTGAGTATATCTGTCTGTTTAGGACCAAAAAACAATGTTGCAGAGGTCGTTGTCTTTTCTGGCACTATCCTCAATACCGGTATCTTTTCTGTTTTTAAAATTGTTAATGGTGGTGCAGTATCTTCTTTAGGTATCCAGATGAATGCAAAAAAACCGTCATCAAGGCCTGCGTATTTGTAAGTCTTTCCCACTTCTATATTCTTTTCAATCTTCTCAATCTGTTCAAATTTTTTCCCGTTATAAAGAAATGGACCCTTAAATGTATAACTTGAGTCATTTTTATCCGTAATCATGGCAAAATCTATATGGGTCTTTTCTGTTGGAGCTGCATCAACCTCCATATTCAGGTCAAATGTATATCTATCTGGATAAAAAGTGTAAACTTTCTTTATTTTTGAACCATCAGCCATCACCCCTGTAAATGTTATAGTATCAGATTTGTCTACAATCTTTAGACCTGCCTTGTCAAACTTGAGATTAAATCCATCATCAATTAAAGTGTTACCCCATGTCTTTACAACCTTTGGTATATAAATGTAAGGTTTTATGTTTTCTATTATTTCTTTTGGTTTATCTTCCTTTATGGTCTCTTTATATTTTTTGAGTTTTACGCTCTTTATGCCACCACCAAGATCTGTCATAGTAATACTTAATAGAGGGGTTTCTATCTGTATATCCTTTGGCGGTTTGACCTCAACTACAGGTCTATTTTTATCCTTCTTTTTTTCTGTTATAACCTCTGTTTTTTGTTTATCAGTTAATTGTTGTCCCTGTTCGATTTTGGTTGTTTCAGTCTTGGCAGGGGGAGGGGTCTTTTTAGGCTCTTGTGGTGTAAAATACATCTGAAAAAAGAAGATTATAATTGCTGTTAAGATTAATGCAAATAAAGTTCGTTTTTCCATTAGTTACCTCTTTTTATTTTACTGGGTCATATCCACCTGGGAAAAAGGGATTGCATTTAAGTATCCTCTTTATGCCGCATAAAAAACCCTTCAGGATACCCTTTTTTTCCATGGACATTTTCATATAGGCAGAGCAGGTGGGATGGTACCTGCACTGTGTAGGAACAAGGGGAGATATAAACAAAATGTAAAAATCTATAATAAAAAAAATAAATTTTTTTAATAATTCTGTTTGTTTTCTAATAATGTCTGTAATTCTGAACTTATTTCTTTCCATTCTGTATTTTGGGGTATCTTTTTTATCCTAATGAGATGGTCGCTATTTTCAAAAAAGAGTGATTTGTTTAGCCTGTAAAATTCTTTAACCATCCTTCTCATCCTGTTCCTTTTTACTGCCCTGCCTAATCTTTTTCTTACTACAACCCCGATCCTTTTTAATAAATAATAGTCATTTTTTTCTGTTAATAGTATAAAATGTTCAGTTTCTGATTTTTTTTGCCATCTCCTGTTTTTAAAATCACCCTTTTTTAATCTTTCTTCCTTGTTAAGGGTATGTATTTTCATTTAATTAAAAGATTAAACAATTAATCAGACTGAAAGTTGTTTTCTTCCCTTTGCCCGTCTTCTTCTTATTACATCTCTACCGGATGCGGTTCTCATCCTCACAAGAAAACCGTGTGTTCTCTTCCTCCTTTTATTGTGAGGCTGGTAAGTTCTCTTCATGTTTTCACCTCAAGTTAACTTTTAAGTCTATTACTTAAACATAAATGTTTAATGAAGTCAATAAACGAATAATTACCATACAAAATCTTAAATCTTTATATAGAATTTTGCAAAATATGGCAAAGGTTCAGAAAAAATATAAAAATACCTTTTAATTGTTCTTAAAATCTAAAAAACTTATCAATAGGGGCATCACGAGTGTCCTCCCAAGAACAAGATACATTATCAAAGGTCTCTTGTAAAGGTTTTGTATTAATTCTTGATTTTCATGAAAAAGACATGTAAAATTCACAGAATTTTGTTGTTCTATATATATTTTGAAAGGAGACAATATGAAAAAGTATGAGCCCAATATAATCAGGAATGTAGGTATTTTTTCCCACGGAGGTGAAGGTAAGACTTCAATAGTTGAGGCTATGCTTTTTCTTGCAGGTGAAAACAATAGAATAGGCAGGGTCGATGATGGAACATCCCTTATGGACTTTGAGCCAGAAGAGATAGAACGCAAGATAACCATATCCTCCTCACTCGCTTGTTTTGAATGGAATAAACATAAATTTAATCTCCTTGACACGCCCGGTGATGATAATTTCATAGCCGATGCAAAACTATGTATGAAGGTTGTAGACGGTGCGATTATTGTCGTGAGTGCAGTGGCTGGTGTAAAGGTCCAGACAGAAAAGGTATGGGAATATGCCAACGAGTTTGGTATACCTGCATGTATCTTTATAAATAAAATGGATAGAGAAAGGGCAGATTTTAATGCAACTATTGAGGACATAAAAAAGAATTTTACAGATAAAACAATATTACCAATACATTTGCCCATAGGAAAAGAAGACAGCTTTAAAGGTATCATAGACCTTTTGTCCATGAAGGCTTATGTATATAAAGATGATATATCAGGGGCCTTTGATGTTGTTGAAATACCGAATGAATTAAAGGCAGAGGCAGATAGTTTCAGGGAAAAGGTGGTTGAACTGGCAATAGAGATGGATGATGAAGTCATGGAGCGATATCTCAACGGAGATGAGCTAAAACAGGAAGAGATAGAAGAATGCTTGAAAAAAGGCATATGGGATAGAAAAATCGTTCCTGTAATGTGCGGTTCTGCAGCAAAAAACATAGGTATTCAGCCTGTTCTTGATAAAATTGTAAAATATTATCCATCACCTCTTTTCAGAAAAGAAATGGAAGTTATAGATATAAAGACAGGGGAAACCAAAATCGCAGAGGTTGGCCCAGATAAACCCTTTAGTGCATATGTTTTTAAAACCATTACGGATCCTTTTGCAGGCAAGCTGACCCTTTTTAGGGTATATTCCGGTGAAGTTCATCCTGATATGACGGTTCTCAATGCCACAAAAGACGAAAAGGAGAGGATAGGACAGATATTCTATCTTATAGGGAAAAAACAAAAGCCAGCTGGTTTTGCATCATTTGGTGATATTGCAGTCCTGGCAAAACTAAAGGATGTGGGAACCGGTGATACGCTTTGTGATGAAAAATCTCCAGTGAGATATAAAGGAGTAACGGTGCCTACACCGCTTATATCCTTTTCTCTTCAACCAAAGGCAAAGGGCGACGAGGATAAGCTTAATTCGTCCCTTTCAAGGCTTATGGAGGAAGACCTTACGATTAGATATAAAAGGGATGAACAGACAAAGGAATTTATACTCTCAGGTATGGGACAAATCCATATAGAGGTAATCGTAGAGAGATTAAAGAGGAAATTCGGCGTTGATGTGGAACTGAAAGAACCAAAGGTCCCATATAAAGAAACCATAAAAGGCACAGCAAAGGTTCAGGGCAAATACAAGAGACAATCAGGTGGTAGGGGTCAATATGGCGATACGTGGCTTGAGATATCTCCTTTACCAAGGGGAGAGGGATTTGAATTTGTGGATAAGATTGTGGGCGGTGTAATACCAAAACAATATATACCTGCTGTTGAAAAGGGGATAGTGGAGGCCATGGAACAGGGTATGCTCGCCGGATACCCTGTTACAGACATAAAGGTATCGCTTTATGATGGCTCTTATCATGATGTTGACTCATCAGAAATGGCATTTAAGATAGCGGCATCCATGGGTTTTAAAAAGGGTATGGAGATGGCAAACCCAACACTGCTTGAACCGATTATGAAGATTGAAGTCATTGTCCCTGATGAAAATATGGGTGATATAATGGGTGACCTAAATTCAAGAAGGGGCAAGATATTGGGTGTTGAGTCAAAAGGAAATAATCAGGTGGTAAAGGCAATGGTACCCATGGCAGAGATACTTAAATATGCCCCTGATTTAAGGTCAATGACAGGTGGTAGGGGCACCTTTACTGTAGAGTTTTCCCATTATGAAGAGGTCCCTGCCCATATTGCTACCAAGATAATAGAGAATGCAAAGAAGGAGAAAGAGCAGGAGAAATAAGGCGACTCTATTAGAATAAAACGTCTATTAAATTTAAATTAAAAAGGGACATATTTTGTCCAATGCAATTATTCTTCTAATGGTCTCAGCTTATAATATAACATGAAGGCAGTATTGCAAAGGGTTAAAAGGGCCACAGTAGAGGTAGACAACCAGGTAGTTGGCACAATTAGTAATGGCATCCTGGTGTTTTTAGGGATAGGCACTGGAGATACTATCCAGGACATTCAATGGATGGTGGATAAGATAGTCAACCTGAGGATCTTTGAAAAAGAGAGAGGCAGGATGAATGAATCACTTATTGACATAGGTGGAGAAGTCCTTGTAGTCTCTCAATTCACCCTTTATGGAGACTGCACAAGGGGAAGGAGGCCATCCTTTTCAGGTGCCATGCCCTCAGCAGAGGCAAAAAAGATGTTTGAGATTTTTCTGGAAAAGATGAGGGAAAGGGTAGCAAGAGTAGAAAGCGGTATCTTCCAGGCTTATATGGATGTTAATCTTATAAATGATGGGCCTGTAACTATTATATTGGATTCGAAAGAATTAAGATAGTATCTGAAAATAGGTCCTTAAAGGTCTATTTGCGTTTTCTTTACTGGACTCATTAAATCTGTTAATTTATAGCCTGTGGATAAGATAATCATAAAAGGCGCACGCCAACATAACCTCAAAAATATAGATGTAGTAATACCGAAAAATAAAATGGTAGTTATAACCGGACCCAGCGGTTCAGGTAAATCCACCCTTGCCTTTGATACAATCTATGCCGAAGGACAGAGAAGATATGTAGAATCCCTTTCATCATATGCAAGGCAGTTCCTTGAGCTTATGGATAAGCCTGATGTAGATTATATAGAAGGGCTTTCGCCTGCCATAAGTATAGAGCAGAAGACCTTAAGCAAAAATCCCCGCAGTACCGTAGGGACAGTGACGGAAATATATGATTACTTAAGGCTTTTATTTGCCCGTATCGGAAGGGTTTACTGTTATGGCTGTGGCAAGGAGATAAAAAGCCAGCATGCCCCTCAGATTGTGGATCATATTCTTTCTTTTGGCTCAGGGACCATGCTTACTGTTCTTGCGCCCATTGTAAGGGGCAGAAAGGGTGAATACAAGAAAGAACTCGATGACCTGAGAAAGCAGGGTTTCACAAGAATAATGATCGATAATAAACCTTATGATTTATATGAGGATATTGTCCTTGATAAAAACAAAAAACATGAAATCGACATAATAATAGACAGGATAAAAATAAGAGAAGGTATAGAAAGAAGGCTTTACGAGGCTGTGGAGCTTGCCCTTCAAAAGGCAGACGGGATTGTTAAGATAGATATTGAGGGAAAAGGCGAGGTCATCTTCAGCGAAAGATTTGCCTGCCCTGATTGCAGCATAAGTTATCCTGAGATAGAGCCAAGGATGTTTTCTTTCAACAACCCTTATGGTGCATGTCCTACTTGCTATGGCTTAGGAGTAAAAGAGTATTTTGATCCAGAACTAATTATTCCCAATCAGGATCTATCATTAAGGGAAGGGGCTGTAATCCCCTGGGGTGAAAAGAATCCTGCTTTTTTTCTCCCTTTTATTGAGGGTTTTATTCAACATTACAATATAGATATCTGGCAACCCTTTAGAGAACTTCCCAAGCATGTCCAGGATGCTATTTTGTTTGGTTCCAATGGAGAGGAGATAGAATTTTATTATGACAGGGGCTCGAGGAGAGAGATAGTAAAAAGGCCTTATGAAGGGGTTATAAAAGAACTGGAAAGGGATTATAAAAATGCCAGCGTTTATGAAAAAGACAGATATGAGAGATTTATAAATCTAATCCCATGCCCTGCATGCAATGGGGCAAGGCTAAAAAAAGAGGTATTATGGGTTAAGATAAATGGTTTGAATATTTACGATATATCAAGGATGACTATAGCAAGATGTCTTGAGTTTTTCAAAAATATTGAATTAGGTAGTAAAGAACAGGAGATAGCAAGGGTTATACTCAAAGAAATCATTTCAAGACTTAAGTTTCTAATGGATGTTGGATTGGATTATATCACCTTGAGTAGAAATTCTGCAACGCTTTCATCTGGTGAGTCACAGCGTATAAGGCTTGCCACGCAGATAGGTTCAGGATTGACAGGTGTTTTATATGTCCTTGATGAACCGAGCATTGGCTTACACCAAAGAGACAATGAGAGGCTTCTTGCTACATTAAAGAGATTAAGAGATATTGATAATACCGTTATTGTAGTCGAACACGACCATGATGCCATAGTATCTGCAGACTATGTGGTGGACTTAGGCCCAGGTGCCGGAGAAAACGGCGGGCAGGTGGTGTTTCAAGGAATACCTGATGAATTGTCCAGACATCAAGATTCAATAACAGGTTTGTATATATCAGGAAGGGAAGAGATAAAGATTCCTGAAAAGAGAAGAAAATCAAAAGGATTTATAAGGATTAGAGGCGCCAGGGCAAACAATCTTAAAAATATAGATGTTGACATACCACTGGGTGTTTTGACTGTAATAACAGGTGTTTCTGGATCAGGCAAGAGTTCCCTTGTAGTAGATACACTATATCCGCTCCTCAAACAGAAACTTTACCGTTCAAAGGAAAGGGCAGGGGAAGTGGAAAGGGTAGAGGGTTTTGAGGCAATAGACAGTGTAATTGATATAGATCAATCACCCATAGGTAGGACACCACGTTCTAATCCTGCCACATACACAGGTGTCTTTACTTATATAAGGGAACTTTTTGCAAAACTACCTGAATCAAGGATAAGGGGATATAAAGAGGGAAGATTTAGCTTTAATGTCAAAGGAGGCAGATGCGAAACATGCACAGGCGAGGGGTTTGTAAAGATTGAGATGCAGTTTTTGCCTGATATATATATAGTCTGTGATGTCTGTAAGGGTAAGAGATACAATAGAGATACCCTGGAAGTTAAATACAGGGGGAAGAGTATTGCCGATGTCCTGGAGATGACAGTAACTCAGGCATCTGAATTTTTTGACTCCATACCCCATATAAAAAACAAACTAAAGGTCCTGAATAATGTAGGTCTCGGCTATATACGGCTGGGACAGGCTGCAACAACCCTTTCAGGGGGTGAGGCGCAAAGGATAAAACTTTCAAGAGAGCTATCAAAGAGAGAGACAGGCAAGACCCTTTATATCCTCGACGAACCAACAACGGGTTTGCATTTTGCCGATATAGAAAAACTTTTAAAGGTTCTCTTTGAACTTGTAGAAAGAGGCAATAGCGTAGTGGTTATAGAGCACAATATGGATGTAATAAAATGTGCCGATTATATCATAGATTTAGGTCCTGAAGGTGGCGAGAATGGCGGCAGGATAGTTGCAAAAGGGACACCGGAAGAGATAATATTATGCCAAGATAGTTATACAGGGAGGTTTTTAAAGAGATATCTAAATCGAGATCATGGAAAAAAGTATTAAGAATAAGGGATAAATCTCATGACTTATTTGCATGATTTCTATATCATATTTTTTAGACACTTGCTATATTTTGCAAAGGTTTAAAATTAGGAGCGTATAGGCCATGAATGTAATAAATAAAAAGGTCATTATTATACCTGCCAGATATGCATCTACAAGGCTACCCGGAAAACCTTTATTAGAGATAAAAGGAAAACCCCTGATCCAGTGGGTATATGAAGCAGCAGCAAGGTCACAATTAAAAGATGATATATATATTGCAACAGATGATAGCACTATAAGAGATAAGGCTATATCTTTTGGTGCAAAGGTAGTTATGACAGATAAGTTATGTTCCAGCGGCACAGAAAGGGTTTACGAGGCCGTAAAGAGCATAGGCGGAGACATTATAATGAATGTCCAGGGTGATGAACCTTTTATAAGACCAGATATGATCGATTTACTTTTCTCTGAAATGGAAAGGCATAAATATGACATGTCAACTTTATGCACCTTTATAACAGATGAACATGAATATAAAGACCCTAATACTGTAAAGGTGGTGATAGACATACATGGATTCGCCATTTATTTTTCTCGTTCACCAATACCATATCTAAGGGATGGTAAATTGCAGATATTTAAAAGATCGTCAGGGAAAGACACTTTTATATATAAACACATAGGCATTTATTCATATACAAAAGATTTTCTCGAAAAATATATTAATATACCAAAGGGTTTTCTCGAAAATGCAGAGTCTCTTGAACAGTTGAGGGTTCTTGAAAACGGTTTTAAGATTAAGGTTCTTATTACAGATTATGATGGCTTTGGTATAGATACAGAAGAGGATCTAAAAAAGGCAATGAAAATATTGTAAAAAAGGTGCAGGATGATTATACATGCAGATACAATATATCTGGAGACAAAAGGCTTTGGTGATACCATAGATATTACCCAAAAGGTAAAAATGATTGCAAAAGATTCAGGTATTGAGGTTGGGCTTATAACAGTATTCTGTCCTGGTTCAACAGGGACTATTACCACCATTGAATTTGAGTCAGGTGTCATAAGGGACCTCAAAAATGCCCTGGAGAGGATAGTCCCATCTGATATAACATATGAACATGATAATAGGTGGGGTGATGGAAATGGATTCTCACATGTAAGGGCAGCGCTTATGAAACCATCTCTATCTATACCCATTGTTAAAGGCACCTTGACCCTTGGGACATGGCAGCAGATAGTATTTATAGATTTTGATAACAGAAGAAGGCAAAGAAATTTAATTGTTCAGGTGATGGGCAAATGAATTTCAATTACAAGCCGTTGAGAGCAAAGATTTGCAAACTACGAGGCAAGAAACAACAAAAAAGCACTACTTGACAAACTAAATAAGCGATCATATTTTTAACCAATGCATTCACGTTTATACCATTTGCATATATAAAATAAAACCTTTGGCCAAAAGGACTATTATGAATAGAAATTTAGTCACCAAAACAGACACAGAACTACTTGAAATAAAAACCAAACTTAAAAAAAGTGAAGAAATAATCCATAGGAGCATCCCCATTGCCTCTATCCAGCCATCGTTTGTATAATAGAATCCTATAAAAAATTATAATAGTAAACCAATAATCAGCACCTTTATGCCTTCACCACCTTTTCGCTTACTATACCTGCCTTACCTATAAGATTTCTTGTATCAATAATAAGTGCGGCATTTTGAGCAATAAAATGAGCATCATAGCTTGAGTGGTCAGTAACTATTATAACACAATCATATTTTGACAAATTCTCTTTTGTCAAAGGAATTGATTCCTTACTTATTTTATATTTTCTCATCCTCGGGGTTTGCGGAAAATAAGGGTCGTTGTAATCAACAACAGCTCCTTTTTCTTCCAGCAATTCCATTAATCTGAAAGAAGCCGATTCACGGGTGTCATCTACATCCTTTTTATACGCAATCCCCAGTATCAATATGTTCGAGCCTTTTATGCTTTTTCCTCTCTCATTCAATGCCCCAACAGTTTTGTTCACAACATAATAAGGCATGTTGGTATTTATCTCTCCGGCTAATTCAATTAAGCGGGTGGGAACATCATATTCCCGTGCCTTCCATGTAAGATAGAAGGGGTCGATGGGTATACAATGCCCGCCAAGACCAGGGCCAGGATAAAAGGCATGGAAACCAAAGGGCTTTGTCTTCGCAGCTTCTATTACTTCCCATATATCTATGCCCATTCTATCAAAGAGTATCTTTAATTCATTGACGAGTGCGATATTTACTGCTCTATAAATATTTTCAAGAAGCTTTGCAGCCTCTGCAACCTTTGTTGAAGATACAGGAATAATTTTTACAACTATACAATCATATAATGTCTTTGCAACATGTAAACATTTGGTAGTGTATCCTCCAACTATCTTAGGTATATTTGAGATGGAAAAATCTTTGTTGTTAGGGTCTTCTCTTTCAGGTGAAAATGCCAAATAAAAGTCCTCTCCTGCCTTTAATCCTGTCTCTTCAAGTATTTTCCTCACATCCTCATCTGTAGTGCCTGGATATGTTGTTGATTCAAGGACTATTAACTGCTCCCTTCGGAGATAATTGGCAATAGTCCTGGTGGTATTAAAGACATAGGACATATATGGCTCACGATGTTTGTTTAAAGGGGTTGGGACACAGATTATAATACAATCCATCTCTGACAGCCCTGCAAAATCACTTGTAGGCGTAAATAATGAGTCATTTTCATAAAGTGGTGAAATATCAATGTGTTTGATATAACTCTTTCCGAGCTTTAGTAATGATACCTTCTCAGGGTCAATATCAAAGCCTATAACCTTAAAACCAGCCTTACAGAATTCAACCACGAGGGGCAAGCCAACATAGCCGAGTCCTATTACACCTATTTTTGCTTCCCTTGATGTTATCTTATCGATAAGCTGCATGAACTTATCTCCTTAACCTTAACCTTTAAATTTAAATTTAATTACCTTTCCCCTGTTGCCTATATATTCTTCAAGGTGAGGGGGTATGTGAACCGCAAACCTTCAGTAACCTCCTTCCAAGTGAACGGAAAACTTCATCCATTTTATCACCGGGCAACCGTCCGCGGCCGGTTGAAGCTTGAATTCATGAATGGTCAGCGCCCCCCTCCCAAAACGCTGGACCTCCTCCACATCTTGGGCCTCCACTGCACGGTTTGATTGAGATGAGCCAATTCTTATTCCCACCTCGGGAGAAAAGATGAACTCTCTTGGGTCGGCAGGGCCAGCATTGGCAAGATACTCACGCGTAGTGCACGCAGAAGGATTTTCGGATAAATGCCAGCCTTCGATGTATCTTGGGTTGGGGACAAAGTGAAAAGGTGGGGTAAAGCGTGCCAGGTTTTCGTCTCGTCCATGTTCTTTAATGACGATTTCCCATCCCCCAGGCATGGGTTCGAGGACGAATACAAACATATCGCCAAATGGACGCTCTAATCGTTTACCCTGTAGCACTCTTCCTTGAAATGTTGTATGAAAGCGCGGATAGCGAATTTTACGTTTTAATTCATCCAGGTGCATCCGTTTTACCTGAGATTGTTTTCCATCGATACTGCCGACAACTTCTCCTTTTTCCACCCGAAGCCAATACTCCCCACAATGAGAAAGGGCCAAACCATCACCGGGCTTTGAACCTGGCCCATTAAGCGCCAGAATCCATTCACTGCCAGGCGGAAAACCTTCCAGTGTAGGGCGGCATTGCATTCCATCGCCCATCTGGACAACCATTCCGGAATCAAGCAATCCTCCCTTTAATGTTTCCGAAACGAGAACGCTCATGGTCGGTGATGGTCCTGGATCATGGCGAATAATCCTCCCATGAATGATCAACGGCGCATCCTTTGCCACAACGAGAAACGGCCCTCTCCATGCGCAGGAACAGGCACCGGTGGAAAGGGGGACCATCAAAAAGCATAACCCCATGAAAGTGAACACGAATGTGAATCTCTTCACCTCAAGGCACTCCTTGACCTTCCAGATAGACAAAAGGCTGTGCATCCAAGTCGTCAGCGATGCAAGAAACAAGAGGATTGGATGATGATTTGGCCATGTTCAGCGCCTCTCGATAGCGTCTTGCAAGGATCGGCCAAAGATTATTCTCATGTCTGGCCCGTGCGGCCTCATACCCTGCTCTGAGCCGGTGGGCTTTTAAAAGGTAGAGAAAAGGGGCAATAGGGGTCATGGGTTGTTTATTCAACCAATTGTCCACAAAATCCGCCTCACCTACTGGCCCCCCACTCATGCCCTCCCACTCAAGTATAAGGGGTATTGCATTCGCAAAGGCTTCTGCTTCGGCGTGCGCCTGTTGTCCGAGTATGGCGACCATTTGTTCCTTCAAAACCATTCTCCTGTCGAGTATTACCCTTTCCAGAGTAGAAGGGGGTTCGAATGTCCAGAGATAGGAGTTAGGCACAATGGCTGCGAGATAATTCTCGAGGCAGAGCCGACGCTCCTTTGGGTAGTGTGAGGGGTCAAATTCCTTTGCCGGCCGCAGACCAATGAAAACGATCTCTGAAATCGATGGGGTTTTTGGTGGTTTCCTTTCCTCGCCGTAGCACCACATGCTACTCAAAAAGGTCAAGAAAACCGCGATGCATAGACCCAGCTTTCTAATTTTCCTTTTAGTCGACCTCTTCATTTTAGTATTTGTCATGTTTTATTTCTTCATTCTAAAGAGTTTATCTTATTTTTTGTATAGTATTCACAATATGTAAAATTGTCAACACTTTGTAGGCTGGGCACAAAAAAGCCCTCTGGAACCAGTCGGATATTTTCTCTTTTTTCATTACATGGGTTTGAAGCATCACCTTTTATCCTGTTTAATTTTCCCCATAAGTTAGTATCTACATATCAGCAACTTTTCTCACCATTTTAAAAAACACATGTGGCATTCTTAATTTTTATTAGTTCTCTTATTTATGATGTGATTATGCCAGCAATCGGGATTTTTTTGAGTGTAGTTGTTTTTCTCGATTTAGCCTTTATAATCAAAGAGGCAGCAGGAGAAAACCAACTGTAGTTGTCAGTTGTGGGAAATTTATTCAGAATCATAGCATTCTCCATTTTTATTGCTGTGAAAACGATTAATTCACTCAAAAGAAAAGAGGAAAAAGCAGAGTAACATGGTAAAATAAACGGATTGCCGCAGGTATTTACATCCTTCACTAAAATAGTCTAACAACATATTTTCAGATATCGACTTTTATACTGTTCAAATACTTATTTTTAAAACCACCTTATGAAATATAAAAATAAATGGAAATATATCATCAAGTTTACCTTGAATTTAATACACTATTTGAAGACTCAGGGATATTAAATTCATCTCCTGTATCCCCTTCCAGATCCTTAACAATAAAAGAATAACCATTGCCTTGTCTTTTAACGATAATATAACGAAAATAGAATCTTGTATTATTAAAGGCAGGAAAACGATTTTGACCCCCTCCACCTGCTGCAATTATATATGTAATATTATCTCTATATGAACGATTATAAAGATGATCATGACCTGAAACTACCAAAGATACACCTTTTTCTACAAAAAGCCTATGAAGCTCATCCCTTGAATCTTTGAATTTATCAAGACCTCTGCCTGAAAAGATAGGGAAAAGGGGTCTGTGGAGAAATACAAATTTATATTTGAATGGTTTTTCTAATTCTCTTTTTAACCATTCATACTGTTCACCTGTGATTCTACTCGTTTCTCCTGGTAGTTCAGTATTCAATATGATAAAAAGTGTGTCATCATGATAAAAGGAATAGTATAGATTGGGGAAAAATTTAAGATATATCTTTAACGACCTTTTGTCATTTATATCGTGGTTTCCCGGTGCCAAATGAAGTATTTTATCTGAGCCTGTTATGTCAATGAAGGTTTTCCACTGGTTTATATTGCCAGGTAGATGTATTGCATCGCCTACATGTATTATGGTTTTTATATTTTTTTTGTTTATGGCTTTTATAAAATCAGCATAAACAGAATCCTCTGTCCCTATATGTGTATCACTTACTATGGCAAAAAGATGAGATTCTCCATGGACAAAAAGGGGGACAAACAAAAATAAAAACAGGATTAATTTCAATATCAAAGGTTTTTTAAGGCATGTTATGGATTGTGAAACCATGCCTCTAATATACATCAATTAGCTTGATTAAGGTAGACTTTTGCAAACCTATTGCTTAATTATCTTGTGTTGGATACTAAAAATGAATATAATCATCAAAAAAGTTAGGAGGACCTGATGGAGGGGCATATATATAAGGCTTTTGATGTAGAGCTTAAAGAACTTAAAGAGAAGCTTCTATACGAAGGGGGTCTTGTAGAAAAGGCAATAAGGGAGGCAATACAGGCACTCCTTGAGAGAAACTCAGATATGGCAAGAAAGGTTATAGAAAATGACGAAATAGTAAATACCAAAGAAGTAGAAATAGATGAGTTCTGTCTCAAACTCTTGGCATTAAGGCAACCTGCAGCAAGAGATCTCAGGTTTATAACCACGGCAATAAAGATAAATTATGACTTAGAGAGAATAGGTGATATGTCTGTGAATATCTGCGAAAGGGTTCTTGAACTAAACCAGGAACCACAGCTTAAGCCTTATATAGACCTCCCAAATATGGCAGAGACTGTTGAACTTATGGTTAAAGAGAGTCTTGATGCCTTTGTGAGAGAGGATGTGGAGCTTGCCATGAAGGTTACCAGAGACGATGAAAAGGTGGATCAACTCTTAGACCAGATATTCCGTGAGCTTTTAACATATATGATAGAAAACCCTAAAACCATATCAAGGGCAACGAGGATCCTTTTTATCTCCAAATATCTTGAAAGGATGGCAGACCATGCAGTAAATATCGCCGAACTTGTGATATTTATGGTTGAAGGAAAGATAATAAGACATACCAAACCCGGCGAATAGAATTATATGTTTAAAAAAATAGGCATTTTTTTCATAATATTATCGATAATATTTGTATGTTCGTGCAGCAGTAAAGGCAAAAAAGACGGCAATAAAAAACGTATTATAACCATAGCAGGTTCCACATCTGTTATGCCTTTTACTGAGAAACTGGCAGAATACTTTATGATACAAAATCCAAAATTCATTATAGACGTGCAAGGTGGAGGATCAACAGCAGGTATACAGGCATGTCTCAATAATACTGTTGACTTAGGCATGTCATCGAGGAAGTTAAAGCCTGAAGAGAGGCTTAATGAGATTATCATATGTTATGATGGTATCTCTATTGTAGTCCATCCTGAAAATCCCATAGGTGGCCTTACATTAGACCAGGTAAGGGGAATCTTTTCCGGAAGGATTAAAAACTGGAAAGAGTTGGGTTGGATAGATAGAAGGATTGATGCCATAACAAGGGAAGAAGGCTCAGGAACAAGGGGCTCTTTTGAGGATTTGGTCATGAAAGGTGAAGAGGTTGACGACAGCATCATGGTGCAGGATTCTAACGGCTCTGTCAAAGAGATAGTGGCAACTGATCCGTATGCCATAGGATATATCTCTTTAGGCCTTGTAGATAAGCGCGTAAAGGCTCTTATAATAGATGGCGTTGCCCCTACCATTTCCAGCATAAAGACCGGTGCATATAAAATCATGAGACCTTTTCTTTTTTTGTCTCATGGTGATCCTGATGATTATACAAGTAAATTTATAGAATTCGTCCTCTCGAAACAAGGCCAGGATCTATTGAAAAAGGAAGGTTTAGTGGGTTCCTATGACTAAAGATACATCTATAAAAGAACAGATAGTAAAAACAGTGCTTACTATATTTGCATTGTCTTCATTGCTCTTTCTATTTCTTATCTTTATATTTATCCTTATTGAAGGGTCTCCACTTTTTATTAAAGTAGGGCTGAAGAATATAATATTAGGTTTTAAATGGGCACCCACAAAAGGGTCTTTCGGCATATTTCCCATGATAATCTCCTCTTTCCTTGTTACATTCGGCGCCCTCGTCATAGGTGCACCCCTGGGGCTTTCATGCGCCATATACCTATCTGAATATTCTGGAAAGAGACTCAAGATGATCCTAAAACCGGCCCTGGAACTCTTAGCAGGTATACCATCTGTTGTATATGGTTTCCTCGGGGTCATATACATAGTCCCTATAATAAGGAACTACCTTGGAGGCTCTGGTTTTTCCCTGCTATCTACATCCATAGTCCTCGGTATAATGATATTGCCCACCATAATAAGTATCTCTTTTGATTCATTGGTAAGTGTCCCAAGGTCATACAGAGAGGGTTCATATGCCATGGGCGCAACAAAGTGGCAGACAATTTATAAAATAGTTGTTCCATCGGCAAGATCAGGAATACTTGCCAGTTTTATTTTGGGTATGGGCAGGGCAATAGGTGAAACCATGGCAGTCATAATGATAGCCGGCAATGCATTAAAGATCCCTATGAATATAACAGATCCGTTAAGGACCCTCACGGGAAATATAGCCCTTGAGCTTGCCTATGCCACAGGAGACCACAGACTTGGTCTATTTTCCACAGGTATAGTACTCCTTGTAATTATTATGGCACTTAATTATATGGCAAATTTTGGAATAAAAAGAAGGTCATAAATGAGGATTAACCCGAGATTTACCAATAGATTTATGGAGATTTTATTGAATACCCAGGCGTTTTTTACAGTGGGAATACTCGTTATTATTGTGGCCATTATTTTGGTAAAAGGCATCGGAAACATAAATCTTGAATTCATATTCAGTTTTCCTGAGGATATGGGGAGGCATGGTGGAATCTATCCTACCATTATAGGGACAATAATGCTGGCAATCCTGTCTATTATTTTTGCCACACCTCTTGGGGTTGGGACAGCCATATTCCTCACAGAATATACAAAGGAGTCTATCTTTACCAAGATTATACGTTTTGGTGTGGAATCTCTCGCCGGCATACCTTCCATTTTGTATGGTCTTTTTGGTTTTATATTTTTTGTAATTAAATTGAAGATGGGTTGGTCTATATTATCCGGTGTCCTGACAATTACTATCATGATACTGCCCACGATTATAAGGACAAGCGAAGAGGCAATAAAGGCTGTGCCAAAAAATGTAAGGTTTGTTAGTTATTCCCTTGGCGCCACTAAATGGGAGACCGTAACAAAGGTAGTCCTGCCTTCTGCAGCACCGGGGATATTGACAGGTATTATGTTAAGTGTGGGAAGGGTGGTAGGAGAGACTGCAGCGGTTATTTTCACCATGGGCAGTTCCCTTAGATTGCCCACATCTATTATGGATTCAGGAAGGACAATGGCCGTCCATTTTTATATCCTGGCAAGAGAAGGTATATCCATGGAAAAGGCCTATGCCACTGCTTTAATTCTTGTTCTGAGTATATTGCTAATCAATATAATTGCCTATTATATTATGAGTAGGGTTATATCTAAATATTCATGAAAAATTGATATGGATATAAAGATAAAGGTAGACAAATTAAGGGTTTTTTTTCATAAAGCCGAGGCATTGAAAGGTGTTTCAATAAACGTTGCCAAGAATATGATTACAGGTTTTATGGGGCCTGCAGGAAGCGGTAAATCTACGCTCATATCCATATTGAATCGTATGATAGATTTTGAAAATGATGTCAAGATAGAGGGTAGTGTATTTATCGATGATATAAATATATTAGACGGAAACATCAATCCTGTAAGCCTCAGGAGGCGCATAGGAACAGTTTTTGCAGTTCCTATTCCCCTACAGCGTTCCATATTCGAAAATATTGCCTATGGTCCAAGGCTAAAAGGTATAAATGATAAGGCAGAACTCCATAGAATTGTAGCTGATTCACTCAAAAAGGCCTTTTTATGGGATGAAGTGAAGGACAGGCTTGAAATTTCGGCTAATAAACTTTCAGGCGGCCAGCAACAGAGGCTCTGCCTTGCCAGGACCCTGGCTTTAAAACCTGAGATAATTTTGCTTGATGAACCCTGTTCGGGTCTTGACCCTATATCTACTGCTAAGATAGAAGAGGCTCTGAATGAATTAAAGCGTGATTATACCATAATACTCGTCTCAAACAATACAAAACAGATTGCCCGTATAACAGATTATGCGGCCTTTTTTTATCTCGGGGAACTTATAGAATACGGCACAACAGAGAAGATATTTACTAATCCTACGCAAAAAAAGACTGAAGACTATATATCGGGTAAGTTTGGATGATAAATAATACGGTTTTATCCACAAAAGGCCTTGATCTCTATTATGGTGATTTTTATGCTTTAAAAAATGTAGATTTCCATGTGTTTAAAAATTCTATTACTGCCCTCATAGGTCCATCCGGCTGCGGTAAATCCACTCTTCTTCGATGTTTCAACAGGATGAATGACCTGATAGATGATGTGAGGATTATAGGGGATATATTTGTAAACCAAAAAAACATAGATGAGATAGATATCATTGAATTGAGAAAAAAAGTGGGTATGGTATTTCAGAGACCCAATCCCTTTCCCTTTTCTGTTTATGATAACATGGTTTACGGTCTTAAGATCCATGGTTTGAATAATAGAAGGAAAAATATGAATATCGTGGAAAAATGTTTAAGGGACGTGGGTTTGTGGGAGGACCTTAAAGACAAGATGTCTATGCCTGCATTGGCATTATCCGAAGAGATGAAACAGAGGCTATGTATAGCAAGGCTTCTTACTGTAGAACCTGAAATAATACTCCTTGACGAGCCATGTTCTGCCCTTGACCCTATTGCTACCATGAGGATAGAGGAACTTATGCTTGAATTGAAAAAAGACTACACTATATTGATAGTTACACATAACATGCAACAGGCTGCCAGGGTATCAGACTGGGCAGGCTTTATGCTTCTCGGAGAACTTATTGAATTCGGTGAGACATCCCAGATATTTACCTCCCCTAAGGACAAAAGAACAGAGGAATATATAACAGGAAGGTTTGGTTGATATGGATTTTTTAAAGTCTGTCACCTCAAAAAAGGCCCTTGAGATGATACTTAGTCTTCCGTATATACCCAAAACAGATATTGCAGGCGTGGAAGATGCATTAAACAGGGTTCTTGCCGAAGATGTGATTTCTCCTGAGGATATCCCGCCTTTTTCCCGCTCCCTTGTAGATGGGTTTGCTGTTATTGCAAAAGATACCCATGGAGCAAAAGAGACAAATCCTCGTTTTGTTTATTTAAAAGGAGAGATAAAGATAGGCGAAAACGCAGATTTTGCCATAGAAGATGGAGAATGTGTTAGGGTATCAACAGGATCTATGTTGCCAGAAGGTGCTGACAGTGTAGTGATGCAGGAGTATACGAGAAATTTGTTGGATGTCATAGAGATTACTAAGGTTGTCCATTACGGAGAGAATATCTGTTTTAGAGGAGATGATTTTAAAAAAGGTGATAGAATACTCGGTGCCGGCAAAAGATTGAATTATTTTGATTTGGGTATACTTTCATCTATAGGTAAATCAAATGTTTTGGTTTTTAGAAAACCTACAATAGGTATTGTTTCAACTGGTGACGAGATTGTAGCTATAGATGGGGTTCCAGGGTCAGGACAGATAAGAGACATTAACAGATATACCCTTGGCGGACTTTTTAGAAAAGAGGGTTTTCAGGTCATCCATGCGGGTATTGCAAGAGATGATGTGAAAGAGATATCTGAAAAGATTGTTCTATTGAAAGACAAAGTTGATATAATCCTTATTTCAGGAGGGAGCTCTAAAGGAGAAAAGGATTATATTATCGACTCTATAGAAACGCTGGGAGGCAATGTCCTATTTCACGGAATAAATATAAAACCCGGTAAGCCCACAATATTTGCGAGTCTATGGGGCAAGCCCTTATTTGGTCTACCAGGGCATCCAGGCTCATGTATTATGGTGGCCATTAGATTTGTCCTCCCCCTTTTAAAGAATATGGAAGGTGAAAAGGATCAAACTCTCAAGGCTTCCATCTCAGGTGTATTAACCATGAATATCCCTTCCAATATCGGCGTTGAAGAGTGCGTGGATGTGGTCATTGAAAAGAAAGATGAAGGTATTTTTATAACACCTGCTTTTGCAAAATCTTCGGTAATTTCAGCATTTACTAAATCCTCAGGTTTTGTGGTTATACCCGATGAAAAGGAAGGTTATGAAAAAGGCGAAGAGGTGGAGGTATATTTCTTTTAAATGAAACGTTATTTAGAAACCACAAGCAGAGAGGATGCTGTAAAGAGGATCCTTAATCATGTCCAAATCATAGAAGATGAAGAAGAGGTCTACGCATATGACTCAGTAGGAAGGGTTACATCAAGGCCTATTTTTGCCTGTCAATCCTCACCTCCTTTTATGTGTTCTGCCATGGATGGCTATGCACTATCTTATGAAAAGACCCTTGAGGCAGATATAGGAAGACCTGTTGTTATATCAAAAAAAGATGCCTTTTATGTAAATACAGGTGATCCTTTACCTTCAGGAACAGATGCTGTAGTTATGATAGAGGATGTGGAGGAATCAGACGATTCGATAATTATAAGACGCGCAGTGCATCTATGGCAGAATGTAAGGATGATAGGAGAGGACACTATAGAAACAGATATGCTTGTTCCACAAAACCATATTATAACCCCTTATGATATGGGTATGATGATCTCAGCGGGTATTGATAGGGTTTTTGTGAGGAGAAGACCCAGGATGCTAATAATCCCCACAGGTAAAGAGTTGATAGATATATTTGAAGATGTCCAAGAATTTGAAAAAAGACCATCACTTATAGATTTCAATTCCTATACATTACAGAGACTTGGGGTAGAGCTGGGATTTCATGTGGAAAGATTAAAGGTTGTTTTTGATAAAGGTAAGTTAAAGGACATAATTGATGACGCAGTTGAAAGGTTTGATGTAATAGCCATAAATGCCGGAACAAGCTCAGGGACAGAAGACTTTACTATGGAGATATTAAAGGAGATGGGTCAGGTTTTATTCCATGGTGTTTCTATGATGCCGGGGAAACCTACTCTTTTTGGTATAATCAAGAAGAAACCTATATTTGGAATTCCCGGGTATCCTGTATCGGCGGTTTTTAGCTTTAAGATGTTTTTAGTCCCTTTGTATGAAAGGCTTTCAGGCATTAAGGTCTTTGATGAAACCATAAAGGTGAAGATACCGTTTAAGATACCATCAAAGATAGGCATGGAAGAGATAATAAGAGTAAGTATCATAGAAAAAGACAATATTGACTATGCCTTGGCATTACCGAGGGGTGCAAGTGTTTTTTCATCCCTGGCAAAAGCAGATGGTTTTATAAAGGTCCCAGAAAATGTAGAGGGTTTTGACGAAGACGAAACCATAGAATGCACATTGATGAGAAGCAAGGGCTACATTAAAAACAGGATAAACCTTATAGGAAGCCATGATTTGATACTGGATGTCATAAGAGACATGATAAAGAAAAGATATAGTAGTATCGATTTTATGGCAATCCACACCGGTAGTCTAAGTGGAATTATGGCATTCAAAAAAGGCATTATTGACCTCTCTGCAACCCACATACTTGACGAAAAAGAGCAGATTTATAACATACCTATAATTAAAAGATATCTTCCTGGTGTCCCGTGTATCCTCATCAATCTTGTAAAGAGGATCCAGGGGATATTGTTAAAAAAAGACAATCCTAAAAAGATATACACCTTAGAGGATCTAACACGAAAAGACATCAAATTCATCAATAGGCAGTTTGGCTCAGGGACAAGGATATTATTTGATATGTTGCTTAAACAAAAAGGCATAAAAAGATCAGAAATAAACGGATACGACCAGGAAGAGTCATCCCATACAGCAGTAGGCATCATGGTAAAGGAGTCTATTGCCGATGCCGGTATAGCAGTCTATAGTGCTGCCAGGATATTTTCCCTTGACTTTATCCCCATAGCAGAAGAGGACTATGACCTTTTAGTTTCAGAAGACCTTTATTATTCTGAAAAATTCCATATTATAATGGAAATCATAAATTCAGATGAATTCAAAAGACGCCTTCAAGAATTAGGGGGATACGACACAAGAGAAACAGGCATTATTAAATACAGGCAATAAATTTTTTTGAATCAGCCCCCTATATTTATAAGGCTTCTTTGACATTTTTTGATCTGTCCTATTTCATATTTTCTATTGGGTTTTTCCTTAACAGCATTTTTTATAAAGGCCTTTATCTCGTCATCAGAGGCGTTTGTTCTCAATAGTTTTTTTACATCGTATTTAATATCTGAAAAAAGACACGGCATGATGTTTCCATCTGAGGTAAGCCTTATTCTATTGCATTCAGAACATATATGGGTAGAAATAGGGCTAATAAATCCTATCTCGCCCTTACCTCCTTTTAACTTAAACATCTTTGCAGGGCCTTTGTGTCTATTGATAGTAGGCTCAAGTTCGTATACGGTTCTTATTATGTCTTCCACCTCTTTTGAACTCACTATCTTTGAAGGTCCCCATAGTTCAGGGTCGCCAAAGGGCATAAATTCTATGAACCTTATATGAATAGACCATCTCTCAGCCAGTGAAGCAAAATCTATTATCTCATCATCATTAAAACCTTTTATTATTACAGTATTTATTTTGATAGGGTGAAGATCTTCCTGGATTGCCATCTCTATACCATAAAAGACCTTATCTATGGCATCTACACCGGTAATATATTCATATCTTTCTCTCTTTAATGAATCGAGGCTTATGTTTACCCTTTTAAGGCCTGCATTTTTTAGTTCGTTAATCTTTTCACCGAGAAAAACGCCGTTGGTTGTCAATGCAAGGTCTTCTATACCCTTTGTATGGCTTATCTCGTTTAAAAGATATTCTATCCCTTTTCTGATGAGTGGTTCACCACCTGTAAGCCTTACCTTTTTAAAGCCCAGTTCTGCACCCAATCTGACAAGCCTTATAATCTCCTCATATCTAAGTATCTCATCGTGGGTGTTGAATTTCAGGTTCTCGTTGACACAGTATCTGCATCGCAGGTTGCATCTGTCTGTTATGGAGATGCGTAAGTAATTGATTACCCTATTGAAGTTATCTATTAACATAAACTATATAAGACCCAAAACGAACAGAATCTATTTTAAGACCTTGTATCCTTCTTTTTCTATGGCAGCCTCAAAATCTTCGATACTTGCCTTTTTTTCATCATATTCAATGTATGCACTTCCTATGGAAATATCAACCTTTTGAACCCCTTTTATACTCGTTAGGGCCTTTCCAACGGCTGCTACACAGTGTTGACAGGACATGCCGCCTATCTTTATTGATGCATTAGTCAAGCAAATCAACCCCTTTCTTCTTTAAATTATCTCGCTGTGATATTCCTGGAGAGATCTTACATGTATCACCCCATTATTCTCCAGATATGCTTTGATACCTTCTGCTGCTGCCTTTGCCGCTGCCGCTGTGGTGATATAAGGCATTTTGTATTTAATGGCTGCCTTGCGTATATATGAGTCATCATATTTACTGCTTTTACCTGCAGGGGTGTTGATAATGAGATGTATCTCCTTGTTGTGAATGGCATCTACAATATTAGGTCTTCCTTCGTGGACCTTTTTGATGGGTATTGATGGAATACCATACTCAGAAAGAAACCTGTGCGTTCCATTTGTGGCAAAGATATTAAAACCTGCTTCCTTTAGATATTTCGCCACATCCAGTATGGCTTCCCTGTCACGGGCATTTATGGTGATCAATACATTTCCTTTCGTAGGTAGCCTCTGACCTGCAGCATCCTGGGATTTAAAATATGCGAGACCAAATGATTCTGCAATACCCAGAACCTCACCGGTAGACTTCATCTCAGGCCCTAATGTAGGGTCAACCTCCGGGAACATATTAAAGGGAAATACAGCCTCTTTTACACCTACATGATGATAGGTCTTGTGTTTTAGACCTAAATCTTTGAGTCTTTTCCCCAGCATGAGTTGGGTGGCAATGCGTGCCATCTGGACGCCTGTTACTTTTGAGACAAGGGGAACAGTCCTACTTGCCCTGGGGTTTGCCTCAAGGATATAGACCTTATTATCAGCTATGGCATATTGGATATTCATAAGGCCTATGACCTTTAATTCTATGGCTATCCTCTTTGTATATTCGTTTATTGTGTCTATATGTTCTTTTGAAATCGATTTGGGAGGTATGGCACAAGCACTATCACCTGAATGGACACCTGCCAATTCTATATGTTCCATAATAGAGGGCACAAAGGCATCCTCTCCATCTGCTATGGCATCTGCCTCTACCTCTATGGCATTTTCAAGGAATTTATCGATAAGTATAGGTCTTCCCGGTGTGATATCCACTGCTGCCTTTACGTATGATATAAGCATATCTTCATCATATACAATCTCCATGCCTCTACCTCCTAAGACATAGGAAGGCCTCACCATAAGTGGATAGCCTATGCGTCTTGCCACTTCAAGGGCCTCTTCGAGGGTGGTGGCTGTCCCGCTTTCAGGCTGGGGTATTCCGAGTTTTTCTATAACATATTTGAACCTCTTTCTATCCTCTGCAAGGTCTATACTCTCCGGTGATGTTCCCAATATCTTTACACCTGCCTCTGCCAGTTCATTGGCAATATTGAGGGGTGTCTGCCCACCGAACTGGACGATGACACCTATGGGCTTTTCTTTATTGTATATGCTCAAGACATCTTCCACTGTCAATGGTTCAAAATAGAGCTTATCAGAGGTGTCATAATCTGTGGAAACTGTCTCGGGATTGCAATTCACCATTATGGATTCATACCCTTCGTCACGGAGGGCAAAGGCTGCATGGACGCATGTATAATCGAACTCTATACCCTGACCAATCCTATTGGGGCCACCGCCTAATATCATTACCTTGGGCCTATCGCTTACCTCTACCTCATCAGGAGCATTATACGTGGAATAGTAATATGCTGCATTGGCACCGCTTACAGGAACCTTACACCATGCTTGAAACTTGCCGAGGCTTATCCTTTTATTTCTCACCGTTTCTTCTTTTATGCCTAATATCTGTGCAAGATATCTATCTGAAAAACCATCTTCTTTTGCCTTGATTAAAAGTTCGTCAGGGGGTAGGGTGCCCTTATATTTTAATATCTCCTCCTCTAATTTAACGAGTTCCTTCATCTGCTCTATGAACCACGGTTTTATCTTTGTCCTTTCATAGAGTTGCTCAATGGTTGCGCCTTTGCGTAGTGCTTCATACATAATGAACTGTCTCTCTGATGAGGGCTCTCTCAATAGAGATAGAAGCTCATCAAGGGGCAATGAATTAAAATTATTGGCAAATCCAAGGCCGTATCTCTTTATTTCTAAGGATCTGATGGATTTCTGGAAGGCCTCTTTATAGGTCTTTCCGATACTCATAACCTCACCCACAGCCTTCATCTGTGTCCCGAGCCTATCCTCTGCCTCTCTGAACTTCTCAAATGCCCAGCGGGCAAATTTTATAACTATATAATCTCCTGAAGGTGTATATTTATCGAGTGTCCCTTCGCGGTAATACGGTATGTCTTTTAGTGTATAACCACCTGCAAGCTTTGCCGATATAAATGCAATGGGAAAGCCTGTTGCTTTGGATGCAAGGGCAGAGGACCTGGATGTCCTGGGGTTTATCTCAATGACAACTACCCTTCCATCCACAGGATTATGGGCAAATTGTATATTTGTCCCACCTATTACCTGTATAGCCTCCACAATCCTGTATGAATATTCCTGTAGTTTTTTCTGTAATTCTTCTGAGATGGTGAGCATGGGCGCAGAGCAAAAGGAATCGCCTGTATGGACGCCCATAGGGTCTATGTTCTCTATGAAACAGACGGTTATCATCTTATTGTCTGCATCTCTTACTACCTCAAGTTCCAGTTCCTCCCATCCTATAACTGCCTCCTCTATAAGAATTTGACCTATAAGGCTTGCAGATATGCCTCTGCTGGCTATTGTCCTTAGCTCCTCTTGATTGTATGTTATACCCCCTCCTGTGCCTCCCAGGGTATAGGCAGGTCGAACTACTACAGGATAACCCAATTCTTCTGCTATTTTTAATGCCTCATCCACAGAATAGGCTGGTGAACTCTTAGGCATGGGAATGCCGAGTTTTTCCATGGTCTTTTTAAACTCTATCCTGTCCTCACCCCTTTCTATGGCATCTGCCTGAACACCTATTATCTTTACATTATATTTCTCCAGTATCCCTTTCCTGGATAATTCTGCTGCAAGGTTTAATCCTGTCTGGCCTCCCAGGTTAGGGAGCAACCCGTTCGGTCTTTCCTTTTCAATGATCTTTTCAAGGACTTCAACGTTTAAAGGCTCTATATATGTTACATCTGCCATGCCTGGATCTGTCATAATAGTAGCAGGGTTTGAATTTACAAGTATGACCTTATACCCTGCAGACCTTAAAGCCTTGCAGGCCTGTGTTCCAGAGTAATCGAATTCACATGCCTGACCTATAATGATAGGACCTGACCCTATAATTAGAACCTTTTCTATACCTTGTATCTTTTTGTTTAACATGTTTAACCTCTTTTAAAAAAAATTTGTTTATACTACCAGTCATGTAGTTTGTAGTCAAGTTTTTTGAGATTGCTGTTTAAAAGGTATCAATGCCTGTGCTATAAGCATGAGGTCTGCCAGGACAATGGCAGTAACTGCTTCAAGTATAGGAGGTATTCTGAGGGCAATACAGACATCGTGCCTTCCACCTACTTCGAGGTCTACCTTTTCATTGGTTTTTATATGAATGGTTTCCAGCACCTTTTGGGTGCTTGAAGGAGGTTTCACTGCAACCCTGAAGACAAGTTCATTTCCGTTTGTTATGCCTCCATTGATACCACCTGCGTTATTTGTCCTGGTATGGCCTTCTCTATCGATGATGACATCGTTGAATTCGCTTCCTGTCATATTGGTGCAAGCAAAACCTGCTCCGAATTCTATGCCTTTTATACCCGGTATGGAAAAGACTATATGGCTTATCAGGGATTCTACAGAATCAAAAAATGGCTCACCCAGCCCTATAGGTAACCCTTGTGCCCTGCATTCTACTATACCTCCCACAGAGTCCCTATTTTCTAATGCCAGAGTAATTGCCTCGTCGATATTTTTTAAACCACCAACCTCTATCAATTTTGCTTCAATCTTGGCAGGGAAGATTATTTTCTTTGCGATTACCCCTGCAGCCACCAATCCTACTGTCAGTCTTCCGGAGAATATACCCCCTCCACGGTAGTCGTTAAATCCTCCATATTTTTTAAAGGCCACAAAATCTGCATGACCAGGTCTCGGGGTATCTTTGATCCTTTCATATACAGAAGAATCTATGTCTTTATTTTCAAAAAGTATCAATATGGGTGCCCCTGTAGTTTTTTCTTTGAAGACACCGCTTTTTATTGTGGGTAAGTCCTCCTCCTTCCTTTTTGTTGTCCCTGGTGTTCCGCTTTTTCTCCTCTCCAGGTCTACGGTAAAGATCTCCAATGGGACAGATATGCCCGGTGGACATCCGTCGATGAGGACCCCAACACAATCACCATGGGATTCACCCAGTATGTTTATCCTGAATAATCTGCCGAACGTGTTCATATACCTCCCTTGAGCATTTCCAAGTGGGAGAAAAAGTCGGGATAGGATTTAGACACACAATCACAATCTTCTATCTTTGTTTCATCCATTCCCTTTATGCCAGCAACAGCACATGCCATGGCGATCCTGTGGTCATTATGGGGGTTGATACTGCCTCCCTTAACCTTTCCTCCTGTTACCTCTATTCTATCAGAAAATTGTTCTACTTTTATACCGAGTTTGGCAAATTCAGAAGCAAGGGCTTTGCTGCGATTGCTTTCCTTATGTCTTAAACGCATAGACCCGTAAATTGTGCTTTTTCCCTCACAGGCACTGGCCAGCGCCACAAGGGGTGGAAAGAGGTCCGGACAGTGAGTGGCATCGAATTGGAATGCACAAAGCCTATCTCTTTCCACGATTACAGAATCATTATCTATGGTTACCCTGGCTCCTGAATTCTTTAAAACCTCCAAAATGGCCTTATCTGCCTGAGGTGAATCCAAGTCAAGTCCCTTGACAAATACACTCCCGCCTATTGCACCTGCCACAAGGATAAAGGCAGCGCCTGACCAATCGCCTTCAACCCGGTAGATACAAGGCCTGTATCTCTGATTCCCCCTTACAGTGAATCTGTTCATGGCTTTATTATGGGTAATGGATATCCCGAAGGCATTAAGAAGTGAAAGGGTCATCCTGACATATGGCATGCTCTTGAGATCTATAACATCTATGATGGAATCATAGAGGCACAAAGGTAGGGCAATAAGAAGACCGGTTAAGAATTGCGAACTCACAGATGCATCTGTTGTAATTTTACCCCCTCTTATAGGGCCTTTTACTATTATAGGGGGAAAGCCTTTCTCTGTCTTGCATGATGCACCTAAAAGTGTAAGGTCCTCTAATATTTTCATAGGTCTTTTAAGAAGTGAGCCTTGACCTGTAAGGGTGAATTCCTTTTGAGACAAGCAGACAATGGGTGCAAACATTCTCATACATAGCCCTGATTCCCCACACTCCAGTTTTTTGTCTAATATAGGTCCTTTTAATCCTGGATTGCCCTCTACAACTATTCTGCTGCCCTCCCTATCTATTTTAATCTTTGCCCCTAAAGATTCGGCAATCCCCATTGCCCTCTGGGAATCATCACAAAAGGAGGGGTTTATAATTTCCGTTGTCCCTTCTGAGAGGAGTGCTGCAGCTATTGCCCTTATGGTCATGCTTTTTGACGGAGGTGCATAAACCCCCCCGTTAATTTCTGAGGGTCGTATGGACTTCATCATGGATAATTCTCGCCAACTCTTTTGGGCTTTTCCCTTCTGTATTGATTAATATATCCGAGGTAAGTGCATATTGATATAATCTAAACCCCAATAAGGTCTTCATCTTTTCAATTTTATTTTTCCCTTTCAAAAGCGGTCTTGTTGTGTCTTTTCCAATTCTATCAAGTATTACTTCAACTTTAGACCATAACCATATAGAAATATAGGTCTTTTTAATGATAGCAATATTTCGTTTTTCCGTTACTATACCTCCACCACAGGCAACAACGACATTGGAAAGGCCTTTTATCCTCCTTAACTCCTTATGCTCCATGTCCCTGAATGACTTCTCGCCTTGAGACTTGAATATCTCATCAATGGTGATCCGAGACCTCTTCTCTATTAGCCTGTCTATATCTATCGTCGTCATATTGTAGTTTTTTGATAATTCTTCAGCTATGGTGGATTTGCCAGTCCCCATAAAACCTATAAGTGCTATATTCTTTTTTCTTGAGCTTGTCTTTCTGTAGAGGGCATCTCTCATCACACCCACAGGGGGATTTTTGCCGGTAAATAGGGTAAATACAGGAAGGGCTTGAAAAAGAAGCCATTCCCTGCCGTCGATGATTTTGCACCCTTTTGCTTTTGCAGCCTTTTGAAGGGCAGTGTTTTTGGAATAATAGGCATCGAATACAACAAGACCATTCTTTAGGTGAGAAGGGTCTATTACCCTTTCTCCTGTAGAGATGCAGGACACGAGTATTTGTGCTTTGGCAATGGATACCCCTGCATCTTCCATGGGATATGCATCGCATTGGAGAATCTTAGCCACTTCTTTTGCCTTTTCAAATGTGCGGTTTATGATAGTCACCTTGGCACCGGAGAGTAGAAGGGCATATACTGCAGCCTTTGCTGCGCCGCTTGCTCCGATTACCACTGCGTTTGCACCTTTTGTGGTGATATTGTTATATTTCAGTGCCCCTGAAACACCTTCTATATCCGTATTATATCCGATAAATTGTCCCCTTTTCTTCACTATGGTATTTACCGCACCGATGATACGTGCCCTTTTATGAACACTATCCAGATATGGCATGATGTCTTCTTTAAATGGTGATGTAATGTTGAGGCCGGCGAGCCCCATATCTCTGGCTAAATCTATAACCTCTTTTGCATGGGTTGCTGCAATGCGTGTATAGACAGCCTCTATGGATAATGCACGGAAGGCCTCATTGAAAAGGTCAGGGCTTTTGCTGTGAAGGATGGGATTCCCTGCCACGGCGAATATCTTGTGCCTTCTCATTTTTACCCTATAAATCCCATTTCCTCTTTGAGGAGGTTGAAATATCTCTTTACTGTTGTTGCATCGAGTTGACCTTCTGCTGTTTCTTGACCTTCTTGAGGAGATGCATAGGTAAAGGGGCTCCCAAGAAGAGGGGCCAAAATCCTTACCATCTTTCCTTTTTCACCCATTCCAGCGACAATAATATCCTTATCCGAATCAAGGAGACCCAAAAGCCTTGCACAATCCTTTTTTGTATTTACCTTGCATGAGATTTTTGCCAAATCTGCACCTGAGGAAAAACATCTGGAGACAATGCGGATGAGTTCTTCCCTCTCCGGTGTTTTATCATAGTCGTGAAAGGATATGATTACCTTGCATCCCATTGACCTTGCCTTTGCAATGATATCCCCTTTGAACCTATCATCTGATTCCACTTCCAAGTCTACATAGGCAGCCCCCGATTCTATGGCCTCTGTGAGGAAGCGTTTCCTCTCATCCTCATGCACTGTGCCTGGCCTGTAGGTGGCAATGAGATTTTTATACCTGGAGAAGATGTTGTGCACATCATCTATAGAGATTTCCATCAAATCCATCCTTATCTCTGCCAGATGAAATCCTTCTATGATCTTTTCAATCCCTACAACAGGTGTCTTACCTATACTGACACAGATCATCCATTACCTCTTCCAATTCCTTGATCCTTACAGGAACAACTTCGGCATTGCCGATACCGTTGAGAAGGACAAAGTTGATCTCATGGCCTGTTCGCTTTTTGTCCTTTTTTATGGCGTCTATTATGGCTTCTTTACCTGCCTTGATTTCCAGAGGAAGCCCAAACTCTTTTAAAACTGTCTCTATCCTTTGTGTTTCCCTGGTAGAGAGCATACTTTTATCCTGAGAAAGTCGCGCTGCTACCACCATACCTATGCTTACTGCCATTCCGTGCTTTATCCCTGTTATCTTCTCGATGGCGTGGCCTATGGTGTGGCCGAAGTTGAGTTTCCTGCGCTCACCCTTTTCCATTTCATCCATATTGACTATACGGGCCTTCACATTCAGTGAATCTGAAACAACCCTTTCTATGGCTTCTGGTTCCAGGTCTAAGACCTTTTTTCCATATTCTTCCAGGAATGAGAATAACCGGGCATCACCTATGAGACCATGTTTTATTACCTCGGCAAACCCGTTTTTGAGTTCACTCAATGGAAGTGTCTTGAGGAGATCAAAATCACACAGGACAAATTCTGGTTGATTGATGGTTCCTATGAGATTCTTGTATCTTTGGAAGTTCACCCCGTTTTTGCCCCCTATAGAGGCATCCACCTGGGCAAGGAGGGTGGTGGGCACAAAACCGAAATGTATGCCTCGATTGTAAGTAGATGCGGTAAAACCTGTCACGTCACAAACAATCCCGCCTCCTATACCGATAACCAAAGTAGAGCGGTCTACTTCCAGCTCAAGGAATCTTTCGTAAATCCACTCCACTGTTTTTAATGTCTTTGATTCCTCACCCTCACCGATCTCAATAACCGCACATTGGGGAAACAAATCACCATGAAGCCCCCGCACAGTTTGGTCTGTAATTATGACAGACCTTTCAAGATTACAAAATTCTTCTAATTGTCCTATTGATGAGCCGATTACAATTCTGCTAACACCTGACCTTCCCAGTATCTCCAAGGTCTTCATTGAATCTGATCCATGAAATTTTGGAGGCGTCGTAATTTCCCCATCATGGAGGAGAATTCTCCCGGGGTCAAGGCTTGTTCTTTATCAGAAAGGGCAGATTTGGGGTCTATGTGAACCTCAACGATGATGCCATGGGCGCCAACGGCCACTGCAGCAAGACACAAGGGAGGCACAAGGCTCGCCTTTCCTGTGGCATGGGATGGATCTATGATTATAGGAAGGTGGGTAAGGCTTTTTATAACAGGAACAGCACTGAGGTCAAGGGTATTTCTTGTATAAGTCTCATATGTGCGCATCCCCCGCTCGCATAAAACTACCCAGGGATTTCCTTCACTGAGTATGTATTCGGCACTGTAGAGCCATTCCTCTATGGTGCAGTTCATACCTCGCTTGAGGAGGATGGGTTTTTTAGTTTTTCCCACCTCTTTGAGGAGGGCAAAGTTCTGCATGTTTCGAGAACCGATCTGGATCACATCGGCATATTTTGAGACAAGGTCTACATCCCTTGTGTCAAGGACCTCTGTGACTATGGGCAATCCTGTCTCCTCCTTGGCCTTTTTAAGTATCTTGAGGCCCTTTAATCCCAAACCCTGGAATGAGTAAGGAGAACTTCTCGGTTTGAATGCACCGCCCCTCAATGCATCGGCACCGGCTAACTTTACTGCCCTGGCAGTTTCTATAGTCTGTTTTTCGCTTTCCACGGCACATGGACCTGCTATAACTATAAAACCTTCTCCTACTGCCATATGACCCAGAGGAACAATGGTCTGTTTTTTCTGGTTAAGCCTTGTAAATTTTAGATCCTCTATTAATTCTGTTTCTATTCGCATGGTCTTTCTCGGCACAATTCGAGATTCTTTTTTTATGTTTTTCGGACTATTAGATTAAGGGATGTGCTGGGTTTAGTCAAGTAAAATTCATGCAGGTGGCCGATGTCTACTTTTCCCTTGAATTGACCCATATATGCTGTTATAATCTCTTAGTCATTCTATCATGGGCTTTAAGTATCTATAAAAAGAGATTTCAAGGTCGCAAGCTCTGAGGCATATCCTTTAGATGGATAAATTTTTTTGATTTTGAGAAAATAAAAAAGGTTTTTTAGTTTTGATTCGCATTGGACATATTGATTTCATCAACGCAATTCCTTTGGATATAGAAGATTCCCATCCCCGCCTTGATTTTATCAAGGTCAGTGCTGTTCCTTCTCTCTTGAATAAGATGCTTCTCAACAATGATATAGATATTTCTATGGTATCCTCGGCTTTTTTTCTCCGTCATACAGACACCCTCATAAGAATTGGCAATTTCGGCATAGTCTCCAACGGCCCTGTTATGAGTGTCCTTCTTTTATCCAATATAGACCTTACAGGAATTCCCAGAACTTATGCAATAAAGGTTTACGAGACCCCTAAATCTGCCACATCAGTTATTCTAAATAGGCTTATCTTAAAGCATAATTTTGGTCTTGAGAATATATCTTTTTCAGACCAAAAAGATGCCCATGCATGTCTTTTAATAGGTGATGAGGCACTTGGCAAATTAGTCGCAGGAACATATCCCCATATCTATGACCTGGGCATGGAGTGGAAAAGATGGACTGGATTACCTATGGTCTTTGCCGTGCTCGCTGCCAACATAAATGCCTTGAAAGAGAAAAAGGATGACCTGGAGACATATATTAAGATACTGGAAGAAAGATACAGGGAATCAAAGAGTAATATGGCTTCCCTGGTGGAGAGGGCAGAAAAAAGGGTTTCTCTGCCGAGGGAACTACTTTTTAAATACTATAATTGCCTTCAATATGAGATAGGTGAAAAGGAAGATAAATCCCTTGCCCTTTTCCATGAACTTACAAAAGAGCTGTTATCTGGTAAAGAAACAGATGAAACATCTTCCCAAACAAAACAAAAAATATGAAATGATGCCTTTAAAATGGTATATTCAAGGATATTATGAACCATAACCCCTTTGATTTGATAAAGAACAAAAACCTAAAGGCAATAGCAGAAAAGGTGTATGAAGATATACCTGTAGATGAAAAAGATGCCTTGTTTATGCTAACAACAACAGATATCCTGGAATTGGGGTTGATAGCCCATTTTGTAAGGAAGAGACTCCACGGTGACATAGCGTATTACAGCCTAAACATGAACCTCAACTATACCAATGTCTGCGAACTCAGATGTCCTTTATGCGCATTTTCTCGCTCTGAAGGTGATGAAGGTGCCTATACAATGACCCTTGATGAGATAGAAAAAAGGATTAGAGATATGGTCTTATCAGGTATAGAAGAGGTGCATATTGTGGGCGGACTCAATCCTAAGTTGAAGATAGATTATTTCGAAGAGATGCTTAAAAGGATCAAGTCTATTAAACAGGATATCTTTATCGTGGCGTTTACTGCCGTGGAATACGACTATTTTGCCCGCATAAACAATATGACCGTTGAAGAGGTTTTAACCCGCATGAAGGATGCAGGATTAGGGGCATTGCCCGGAGGTGGTTCTGAGATCTTTGAACCTGAGATCAGACGCGTTATTGCCCCAAAAAAGATCTCAGGAGAAAGGTGGCTTCAGGTTATGAAGATCGCCCACGGTCTTGGTTTGAAGACAAATGCCACACTGCTTTATAACCACATAGAAAAACCTCGGGATATTGTTCACCACCTATTGCAGGTGAGAAAACTCCAAGAAGAGACCGGGGGCTTTAAGACCTTTGTGCCTCTTCCGTATCATGATGCCGGCAGAGGTGTCACAGCCAAACGCGGTCAGTCTACAGGATTTGACGATATAAGGCTTTTTGCTGCCATCCGTATATTCCTCTATAATGTGCCCCACATCAAGGCCCTGTGGATGTATCTTGGTGAAAAGATGGCCCAAACCCTCCTTTATTTCGGAGTAGACGACCTGGGCGGAACATATCATCACGAAAAGGTAGTCCACTCGGCAGGTGCAGCTACTCCTGACATGGGAAGTGAATTACGCTTGAAACAACTCATCGAGAACGCAGGCATGAAGGCGGTGAGGGCTGTTGCAAGCTATGAAATGAGGGGCAACAGTTGAATTTGAAGGAAAAGATATATCAGGGGAAGCGCATAAAATCTGAAGAGGCAGTTCAGCTCTTTTCTTGGAATATTTTTGAATTGGGCATGGCTGCCGATTTTAGAAGGGGTCTTGTTCTGCCAGGTGATAAGGTCGGTTTCATCGTAGATCGTATCATTAACTTCACCAATATCTGTGAGGCCTCATGTGCCTTCTGTGCCTTCCATGCCAGGGCAGGTAGGATAGAACCTTATGAACTCACCATAGATGAAATACTCAGCAAAGTAGAAGAGCTTGTGCAGATTGGTGGAACCCAGGTAATGCTCCAGGGAGGTCTCCATCCACGTCATACCATAGATACCTATACAGATATGGTAAAGGCCATCAAGGATAATTTTCCCTCTGTATATCTCCACTCCTTCTCTCCTGCAGAATTAATCCATGTCTCCCGTAAATCAGGTATCACCCTGGATGAAACAATAAAACAACTCAAAGAGGCTGGTCTTGGCTCTGTGCCCGGGGCATCAGATATCTTAGTTGACAGGGTAAGGGGTTATGCCTGCCCGAAAAAAATCTCCAGTGCTGAATGGCAAGAGGTTATGTATAGCCTCTCCTTGCATGGCCTAAAATCCAGTGCCACTATGACCTTCGGGATGGGAGAAACTGTGGAGGAAAGGGTGGAACACTTGAAGGTCATAAGGGATGTCCAGGATCGCACAGGTATTATGCGGGCATTTATACCTTGGTCTTTCTCTCCCTTCAACACGGACATGGAGGACATGGCCCTCTCAACCGGTATTGATTACTTAAAGATTATAGCAGTTTCTCGGATCTTTCTCGATAATATCGTCCATATTCAGGCAGGTTGGCTCACAGAAGGGTTGAAAATGGCGCAGATTGCCCTAAAAATGGGTGCCAGTGATATGGGCGGTGTGCTCATGGAAGAGGCGGTTATAAAGGCAACTGGCATGGAAAACAGGACCAATATGGCAGAATTAATAGACATCATAAAGAATGCAGGAAAGATACCTTTTCAGAGAGACTCCGATTACAGGGAGGTAAAGACCTTTTCATGACCAATGATACTGAAATCTATCTTGATCTGGCCTTCTCCCCATGTCCCAATGATACCTTTATCTTTCATGCACTTGTGGCTCGCCGGATAGACACAATGCCATTTTATTTCAACCCCTTCATAGATGACGTTGAAGAACTCAACAGGCGTGCCTTTGGTGGCATCCACCATATAACCAAACTGTCTTTTTATGCATATCTTCTTCTTAAGGATAGATATGAACTCCTCGATGCAGGGGCTGCCATGGGTTTTGGCTGTGGCCCCCTCCTTGTAGCCGGAGAGTCTTTAAAATCTTTAAAAAACGCAAGAATTGCTGTTCCTGGCCAATATACTACGGCCTATTTACTTTTCCAACTTTGGCATGGAAAGACAGAAAATGTAATTTTTACGAGATTTGACAATATCCTTCCAGGGATTGCCTCTGGAGAATATGACTGTGGGATCATCATCCATGAAGGCCGTTTTGTCTATCCTGATTACAATTGTGTAAAGGTAATAGATTTAGGAGAATGGTGGGAGACACAGACCGGTCTTCCTATACCTTTAGGTTGCATTACCATCAAAAGCCATATGGTTGAATATAAAATCTCTGTAGAAAACCTCATTAGAAACTCCATAGATTATGCAAGAAGACATCCCAGTGACTCTCAGGGCTTCATAAGGTCACATGCCCAGGAAATGGACGATAAGGTCATATCAGAGCATATATCCCTTTATGTGAACGAATATTCTATGTTTTTGGATGAGCAGGGCAAGAAGGCTGTAAGTGTCCTTGAAGAAATGGCTCGAAAGCAGGGTCTTTTATGATAGGTATTGTAATGGCCACCATGCTCGAGGCAGACCCTTTTTTGGCAACCCTGTCATTAAAGGAGATGGAGACAAGTCCTTTTCGCTTCTACGGCAACGACGATATACTCCTTATCATCTCTGGAATAGGAAAGACAAATTCTGCCATGGCCACCACATACCTTATCCAGAACTTCAAACCTAAATGCATATGTAACCTTGGGGCAGCAGGTGCAACCAACAACCAATGCCAACTGGGTGAATACTACCAAATATCTGAGATTGTAGAGCCAGACCGACCAGACTTGAGAACAGGTATCCCCCATCGCCATAAGCCAGATGTGCTTGATTACTCCCATACTGTTGTTCTTGCCACACAGGATAAGCCTGTCCATAGTTCTGTTGAGAGGAAAAAGATAGCCAAATTAGCACAATTGGTAGATATGGAAGGGGCTGCTGTGACACAGGTATGTCGCCAATTTCATGTAAAATGCCTCATCTTTAAATTTGTCTCCGATACCCCTGAGCACCACTTAAGTAGAGACATCATCGAAAATATAAAACACTACAGGGAAGATTTTGCACGATTCTTCTCCCAATTGGTTCTACCAGCTCTCCTATCATCATTTCAAAGATAATCTTATAACTCATTATGATATTTAGTTTTTGATTTGACACAGATTAAAAGCCTGTCGTATACTCACTGCAAAAAAAGGTAATGCCCATGCGTTATGCCCTGGAGATGTGGAAGAACACGAGGATGATTGTCCTTGTGGCAGTATGTGCTGCCATATACGCAGCTGCCTTAATTGCATTTAAGACTGCAATACCATTGATTCCCGGTGTTACAGAGGTGCGGGTGGCAGGTATATTTTTGATGACCTTTGGGGTACTTTTTGGGCCTGCTGGAGCATGGGGCCTGGCAATAGGCAATATTATCGGTGACCTCTTTGGTGGGACATTAGGCCCTGCTTCCATAGCAGGTTTTTTCGGCAACTTCCTTTTAGGCTATTTGCCCTATACTATGTGGGTTACATTCTTTCCTTTTTCAGAAAAGACATATAAATGGGACACAAAAAGCTCAAGAAGCTGGTTAGCCTATATATCCATAAGCATCATCTCGTCATGCTCCTGTGGAGTCCTCATAGGTCTTATAGTAGATCTATTAGGGATAGTGCCTTTTCAGGTAATCTCCAGGATAATAGCCGTTAATAATATTATAGGCAATTTAATAGGGGTTGTGCTCTTGATTGCAGTTTATGATATTACAAAGAATCAACTTTCTCTTTTGTGGACCCAAGTTATGGATGTTAAACCAGATGGTTTATCATTCCGGGGTATTTTAGGTGCATGGCTTGTGGCAATAGGTTCTATTGCAGGTATACTGGGAGGTTTTTTCCCAAGCCTCAATATCTATGGAGCAAATTGGGCTTCATTGGTCTTAATTGTTTTTGGAAGTCTTATTCTGTAAAATTATTATGGGTGTTCATATATCCATAAAATCGCTTTTTTTCCAATATGAAAACACATATAAACCTGCCATCAAAGACATAAAAGGAGAAATTAGAGAAGGTGAGTTCGTAGTGATTATGGGGCACGGTGGGGCAGGTAAATCAACACTGTGTTATGCCATGAACGGCATAGTCCCCCGTTTTTTTAAAGGTGAATACAAAGGTGAGATATATATAGGCACACAAAATGTGTCAAAATATAAGATAAACGATATGGCAAAAACAGTAGGTCTTGTGTTTCAAGACTTTGAGGCACAGCTTTTTTCTACCAATGTGGAGCTTGAGATCGCCTTTGGTCTGGAAAATCTGTGCCTTTCCCGTGAGGAAATAAAAAGACGTATAGACACATATATAAAGTTCATCGGCCTGGAAGCAAAAAGAAATTCAGATACATCGGTCTTGTCCGGAGGTCAGAAACAGAGACTCGCCATAGGTTCTATAATCGCCATGGAACCGTCTGTCTTAGTGATGGATGAGCCCACTACCGACCTTGATCCTTTGGGCAGGGCAGATGTCTTATCCCTTGCAGGGCTTTTAAGGGATAAAAAGAGGACACTCATCATGGTGGATTACGATCCGGATATATCTATCAATGCAGATCAATTGTGGCTCATGAAAGATGGTGTCGTAATAGCCCAAGGTCCACCCAGGGACTATCTCAAAGATGAGGAACTTATTATGTCATGCGGGGTTATGCCTCCTCAAACAGTATCTTTATTTAACATAATGGGATGGCATGGAGCACCGTTAACCGTCAAGGAGGCCATTGATCTCATAGAAAAAAATAGTCTTGTAAAAAGAAAGACCTTCAACAGGCAAAAATACCATGCTAATGAAGGTAATGATTTTTTAATAGAGGCAAAAGACCTATATTTTAGCTATCCCGGTGCAGAAGCGGATGTATTAAAAAAGATAAATTTCGGTATTAAAAGGGGTGAATTTGTGGCCATATTGGGGCAAAATGGTTCTGGAAAGACCACCTTGGCAAAACAATTTAACAGACTCTTAAGACCAATTTCAGGGGAAATGATTATAAATGGTAAATCTACAACAAAATACAGCCAGAAAGAGCTTGCCAGAACTGTGGGGTATGTGTTTCAGAACCCAGACCACCAGATATTTGCACCTACTGTTAGGGAGGAAGTGAGTTTTGGACTAAAGACCCTTGGTGAAGACCCGAGAACCATTAAAAGAAATGTAGAAGAGGCCCTTACAATAACAGGCCTTGAAGGGTATGAGGAAAGATCCCCCTTTGTCCTTACAAAAGGAGAAAGGCAAAGGGTAGCTGTTGCATCTGTCCTTGCCGTAAAACCGGATATTATCGTCCTTGATGAACCAACAACAGGCCTTGATTATCGTCATCAGAGGGATAGCCTCAATATGTTAAAAGAGCTTAATAAAAAAGGGCATACCATAATCATCATAACCCATTCCATGTGGATTGCAGAGGAATATGCCACAAGGTGCATAGTCATGAAAGAAGGAAACATATTGGATGATGGCCCAACAAGAAAGGTCTTTGCCGACGAGGAGAGGCTTTCACAGGCATCACTTGTTCCTTCTCCTGTTGTCCGGTTGAGTAATTGGTTAGGGACAGATGCCATGACAGTCCAGGGTCTTGCAGAGGAGCTTAAGCAATGAATCTATCCATTTATGAGGATAAAAAAACATGGTTGCATAGCCTTGACCCCAGGACAAAGCTTATAGGAGTTTTGATAATCTTTATCATATCCCTTTGCTTCAATAACCCTCTTTATATGGTTGTGATATCCATAGGCGTATTTATAACAGCATTAACTGCAAAGGCACATAAGGCCCTATGGACATTGAGATATTTACTTTTTCTCCTTGTTTTCTTTAGCCTCATACTCTGGCCATTTTTTACAACAGGAAAGACATCCTTGTGGACATGGGGGCCACTTAAAGTAACAAAGGAATCACTTTATTATGGAATAGCCATGGGCATGAGGCTATCTACCTTTGTTATGGCCGGGCTAATACTTTTATCTACCACAAAGCATGAGGAGATGACAAACGGGCTCATAAAGATGAAGATGCCCTATCCACTGGCTTTTGCATTTTCCACTGCCCTGCGACTCGTCCCCACCTTTGTGGGTGCCGGTGCAACGATTGTTCAGGCACAGATCTCCCGAGGGCTTGATTTGGAATCAAGAAACATTTTAAGCCGCATGGGAAAATTTATACCCCTTGCTGTGCCCATGTTTATCTCTGCCATAAGATATACAAACCTTCTCTCTATGGCACTGGAATCAAAAGGCTTTAGCCCTGATAAAACCAGGATACTATACTATGAACCTCGAATGCAGACAAAAGATTGGCTCATCATGATTTTGATGATCGTTGTCATGTTAGTATGTCTTTATATGCGGATATTTTTAAACTTAGGCGTAATCATGCCGGGAAGGCTATAAACAATACAAATCAGTGAACAGTGACGGTGCGGGTGCCTTTGGACGGTAAAGACCAGCTGTTGACCCATGTTTGATAGATTATGCACTAAAGATGTGAGATTTTGGATAGGAAATGCATTTCATGTCTCACTTCTTATGCCTTTATAGCTATGAACGCTTTAAACAGCATAAACGAAACAAATTAAAAAAGCGAAATAGACGAGATAGACACTATAAATGCATTAAGTTTTAAATTACAAGGTTTCTTCAATACTTTTAATGTGTTTTGCAATAATTCTACAGTGTCGGAATATACCTTCAAGGTTTGTAAGTATATCCACAAAGATAGGGCCTGCCTCTGCCCTGCATAGACGCTCATAGAATCTCTGGATATGCCTCTCAATAGCCTCTTTTATAAGCGCATCTCCACGCTCTGTCATCCTTATTATCTTAGAGGCATTTTCCGTGTTCATATCCTCTATAATGTATGAAGTTAAATCCACCGTGTCAAAAACAAGATTACCTATTTCTTTTAGTTCTCTCAAGGCAGGTTGTGAAAATACAGCCTTTCTCATATACTTGGCTTCTGCTAATTCAACAATATTTGTAGAATGGTCTCCCATTCTTTCAATATCATACACCATGGATGAAAAGGCAAAGAGCTCTTTTGAAAGTTTTGTAGATAAATTATTACATGATATATGCCATAGATATCTTGTAATCTCGGTCTGGAGGTTATCTATAACCATCTCTATATATGTAAGTTCCTTTCTTTTTGCTTTTTTGTAGTTATTGATGAGTAGAAGGCTCTCATAAAGCATCTTTTTTGCAAGTATTATCTCCCTTGTCAACTCCTTTTGAACGCAACCAAGAGCATCCTCTGCATTTGAAAGACAGCTCTTATTAAGGTATTCCGGCCAGAGGGGCAGTGTATCTTCTATGCCGGGGATAATCTTTTCCATGATATGAGCAAATGGCTTGAGAAAAAATCCAAATATAAGGGCAATAAAGACATTCAGAAATAAATGACTGAAGGCTATCTGCTGGGAGGCATGTGAAGAAACAGACTTTATAATGTTTATGAAAAATGGGAATGCAATTAGGATCAAGATTACACCCACTATCTTAAAGATAAGATGGGAAAGGGCACTCTTTTTTGCATTTACATTTAAGACCAAACTGCCCAGGATGGCAGTTATTGTTGTCCCTATGTTTGCTCCTAATACCACAGGGACGGCATTTTCTATACTTATTAGACCCTGTTCACTCATGATAACCATAATTCCCACAGGGATGGCAGACGCCTGGACAATGCCGGTAAAAAGTGCACCTATGCCAACCCCTATTAATGGGTGCTTTGCCTCCTGAAAGAACCTCAAAAATGCCTTATTATCCCTTAAAGGTGCTGTGGCGTCCCCTGTAAGACTCAATCCAAAAAAGATAAGGCCAAAATAGAACAATACCTCGCCGTATAATCTCAATTTATCCTTACTGGTAAATATTAGAATGCCACCTACCAGTATTATAAAAGGGGATATGGCAGTAAATTTCCATACAACTAACTGGGCAGTTAAGGTTGTTCCTATGTCAGCACCCAGTATGATACCCAGTGAATGGTAAAAGCTTATAAGACCTGCGCTTACCACGCCCATGGTTATCAATGTTGTGGCAGAACTGCTCTGCAAAAGAAGGGTAGAAACAATACCCATTAAAAAGCCATAGATGGGTTTTTTCACAGATATTTTGAGGTATTCCCTTATGCTTCCGCTTAACTGCCCCTGCATGAGCTCGCTTAGTTTGATCATGCCGAAGAGGAAAAGGACAAGGCCTATTATGAATAGTATAATCCCATTTAGCATGGTATTTCAGAAATTAAATTTATCCAGGCGATGTTTGAGCCCTCTCAATGCTTTAAGAGATCTTGCTCCCATTTGGGATATCTTTGTCAAGGGTTAAAAGGACCACCGATGATTTATCATCAGTAGATGCTGCCAGGAGCATGCCGTGGGAGAGTATCCCCCTTAATTTTCTCGGTTCAAGATTGGCTACAATAGCTATCTTTTTTCCTATGAGTTCTTCTTTTGTATAGTATTGCTTTATACCTGCCACTATGTCTCTTGTCTCACCCAAGTCGATGGTGAGCTTATAGAGCTTATCTGCACCTAAAATATCCTCACATGCCTTGATCTCTGCAACCCTTAAATCGAGTTTTAAAAAATCATCAAAGGTTATATTTTCCATTTTATGCTCTCCTATTATTTTATTATTTTCAGGCTCCAATAACCTTGTTTTTCAATACCCCTATCCCCTGTATTTCAACCTCTACTTCATCGCCCACCTGAATTGGCCCTACACCTGGCGGTGTTCCTGTTATTATAACATCGCCAGGTAAAAGGGTCATGATATGAGATATAAAACTAACAAGCTCATAGGCATTAAAGATCATATTTTTTGTATTGGAACATTGTTTTATAATACCGTTTACCCTGGTTATTATCTCAAGGCCTGCTATAGGGTCTACACCTGAAACAATGTGAGGCCCTAATGGGCAGAATGTATCGAATGATTTTGACCTGGTCCATTGCCCATCTATCTTCTGGAGGTCCCTTGCAGTCACATCATTTGCGCATGTATACCCTGCAATATAAAGGTGTGCATCTTTTTCCGCCACATTTTTTGCCTTATCTTTGATAACTATTCCGAGCTCTCCTTCATAGTGGAGTTCTTTGGTCTGTGGGGGATATACAATAGGTTCACCGTGGGCAATAAACGCTGTTGATGGCTTCATAAAGATTAGGGGATATTCAGGGAGCTTTTCATTCATCTCCTTGGCATGGTCAAGGTAATTTAAACCTATGGCAATGATCTTTGTAGGGCTGAACATCTTAGACTCCTTATATTTAAGATACCTGAAAAAGGCCTTTTGTTTTGAGCGATATCCATAGAATCCTCTTTAAAGAGTTTATATTATTAGTAAAAATGGCGTAAAAGACATGTAAGGCGAGAAACGAAAACGTGATCAGCCATGAACCATGAGCCACCTTCCATATCCACTGTTTTTACATTTTTGTTAACTTATCTTCCACGGATTGGATTTTTTTCTCCATCCTTCCTGAAGGACCTTTCCTTATATCGAGTTTTATGGCTGAATAAATTCTATTACAATCCGGTTCGAGCTGTTTATATGATGTATTCAATAGGGCTAATGCCTCTTCAAGGGTCTCAAATTCAACTATTGTCCCCATAGGTGTAAGTTTATAATTGATGTGGCTTTCTTTTAGATTTTTTATAATCCTGCTCACATATTCACTTACACTCTCCCCTTTATCGGTGGGAAACATGGCAAATTCCATGATCACAGACATACAAGACCTCCTGATTAAGGGTAGAATATAGATTTTATCTTTTTATGGATTTTGTGGGTTTAGTCTGTTTCTGTGTTTGAGCCTGAGCAGGTTTTTTTGCCGCCTTTAATTTATCCATCTCTTCTTTTATGTTTGTTAATTCTGTCTTGAGGCTATCGTTTTCTTTTTTGAGACCCTCTATCTTTGCTTCAAATTCAGATATTTGGGCCTTAAGGGCTTTTATATCTACCCCCTCTGTCCTTTTTGATATTTCTGCTAAAGCGGTCTTTGTTGATGCTATTTCTCCTGAAAGATAGGCAATACCTGCCAAGCATGCAACTAAAAGGACGATGATAATGATCTTTCCTATATGACTTTTTAATTTTGCGAGAAAACCTTCTTCCTTAAAATCAGGGGTTTGTTGAATATCAAAGCTGTTTTTAACTGGTTCAGAATCATCAATCACTGTCTTGAATTCTACATCATCATTTTTTTCCATTTTCAACTCCTTTTTAATGACAAAGAATTTGATTTTTTTTTATATTAACAAAATAATGGAAAAAGTTAAAGTATTATTTATGGTTTGATATATGGGGATAATTTTTTTTGTTTTTTTAAATATTCTCTGGATGTTATGTGCTATGGTAGAAGATGTTTACACTATGGACGAAGAATTTAAAAGATATTATCCTTCAGGACAGATATTAACCGTTAGCAGTAAGAAAAAGGACAGTTTTGAAGGGATTATAGAATTTTATGAAAAAAAGCCAGGGGGGTGGAAAAAGATATATTCCTTTGATGTAGTTCTTGGAAGGGCTGGGATAGTGGATGGTGAAAAAAAGAGGGAAGGAGATAAAGCCACGCCTGCAGGGGTATTTACATTAGGTTTTGTCTTTGGGTATGACAAAAATGTGGATACAAAAATGAAATACGTGGAGCTAAAAAATAGTGATAAGTGGATTGACGACCCCGAACATCCCCTTTATAACCATTTTGTTTCCGGTGATACAGATGCAAAAAGTTATGAGATAATGAGGCGGGACGATGGTTTATATAAATTAGGGGTAGTTATAAATTATAATATAGAGCCTGTAGTTAAATATAAAGGGAGCGCCATATTTCTACACATATGGAAAGATTCAAAGACTCCTACCGGAGGATGTGTGGCCCTGCATGAAGAAAGCCTTAGGGCTATTATAAAATGGCTCGATCCGGAGAAAAAACCTTTGATAGTAATAAAAAATTAAATCCATGATATAAAGCTATAAAATTTTTAAACGTTTGCCTTATTCTGCAAAGTTTAGAAAGGTTAAGGCAAGTTTCTATCGAAATAAAAATAATAGATTCTTATTGTCTAGTATAAATTATTTGAATGATCAAAGATAAATTACATCATTATCATAATAAAGGAAGAGAAATAGCATAAGGTAGTCTTTTAAATGACGGGTAATTAAAAAATTTTGTTTAACGTGTTCCTGTCCGTTTTTCCCAAGCTGCATGGCGTATTCTGGGTTTGTTAGTAGAAGCTTCAGTGCATAAGCAGCACCGTCTATGCTGTGACAAAGAAGACCTGTAAATTTATTTTTTACCTGTAATTGTATGCCCCCTACTGAAGATGCAACTACAGGTTTTGCCTTCCATAATGCCTCTGTTACTGTTAATCCAAAACCCTCTTTGATGGATTTCTGCATTATTATGGTTGCAGCCCTTTGCAGTGCATTTATCTCTACATCACTTTCAGGGGGTATGAGGAGTATATGTATGTCATTGTTATTAGACGCCCTATCTCTTACTTCTTCCAATACCTTATCTGATTCAGGATCATCTGTGGCTGTGCCACCTGCAAGGACAAGCTGGCATGGGATGCTTTTTCTTACCATCTCAAATGCCTCTATAACACCTACTGGATCTTTTAAATAATCAAATCGTGAAACCTGTAATATAATGGGTTTTTCTCTATCAAGACCATATTTATTAAGGACTTGATCGATTGTGGATTCGGGTAATTCTCTGTTTTTGTCACTCAATGGGTCTATGGAAGGGTGTATGAGAAATTGACGGTTTGGCAGTTTTCTTGTAAAGTTCGGGGCTGAAAATACAGTGCCATGGTAGTGTATTATATATGGATATAAAAAATTCCAAACATCCATATCTGGATTTGATACATCAATATGGCATCTCCAGATCCATCTTTCACCGACCTCTTCTTTTTTTGAGATGAGTATAATTGGCTGAGGATCATGGACAAAGATAATATCTCCTGTTAACTGCATCTCCTCTACGTTCTTCTTTCCTACATCGAGAAAAAGGTCATAATCTTCAGGGGTTATATTTTCTTTTCTTCCGTGGAGGGCGTTATGGAACTTCTTTGTAACTGTAAAAAAATCTTCATTTCCCTTTATGACCATCCATCTTGTATCGACCCCAAGCTGGTTAAGAAGGGGGACCATCCTTGTGAGTATTTCTGCAACACCTCCACCTGAAAAGGTAGAATTTATGTTTATAACTGTCTTTCCTGAAAGTGCTTCCGCCAGTGTATATAATGCCTCTATAGTCCCCCTACCTACAATGGGGACATAATCGTGAAGTTTTGCCTTAGACTGATACGACAAATCTTTATCCAACGGCATAGTCCTTTTCTAAATTTTTTTCTATTAGATTTATTATCATAGTTCTGAGCCCTTCCAAGGTGTATGAATAAGGATCGAGCACGGCAATCTCATCGGCAAGCGTCTTTTCTCCCAAACAGTCATTGATCCATATTGAAAAATCATTGACACCTTTATGCAGTCTCAGGCGTGATTCAAATACATGGAAATACAGGGTATCAAGGCTGACAACACGTAATATCTCTATAAACTCTCTCAAATCATGGGCAACATAAGATGTGGGTATTACTGCGCTTAATGATCTGATGAAATGGAATTCTCTTCCAGGAAGAGTATCTTTAATCTCATGCCTTTTTGATATCTCTTCCTGTATAACATTGATTATTCTTTCTCGAAGAGCCCCAATGGTTGAGAATTCAAAGGTATCTACATTTGAGAGTTTTTCTCCCAGAACGTGGTCCCCTAAGGCATCGCTCACCCATAAGGCAAAATCATTAGCAGGTTGAGGAGTCAGATATTGAAATTCTTCTATGAAATTATGGGTGTGATAGTAGATAATAGAATCATCAACGGTCTTCAAGATATCTACAAGCTCCTGTATATTCTTAGCTTTAAGACCAGTTAGTTCTTTTAAATGGAGTCTTGAAGAAAACCTGAAGGGTTGTGTAGCCCTTTTTGGCTGTTCACTCAGTATTGTCACAACAGACCGTAGAATTTTGCTGTTCGGTATGAGAAGTATTTTATTGTCAGGAGACTTTATATGGATATATGTTTTTGCAATCTCAAATATATAACCTTCCTCTCCTGTTTCAAGTTTTATATAGTTGCCTACCTTTATTAAATTATTCCGTGCTACCTCAAAGCCTGCAAAAATATTCAATATTTCATCTCTACCGGCAAAGAGGGCTGTTAATACTCCGATAAAAAGTAAAAGCATCAAAGGTGTAACAGGCATTCCCCACAGATCGAGCATAATAAGTATTGCCACTATCGAGAAGGCAATCTTTAAGCCGCTTATAATCATTCTCGTTGTGCCCGAAGGGATGATATCTAATTTTTTTAGGTAAATGCGGAAGATTCTCTCTATCAACATTATGATTGTCCAGGTTAATGTAATTATAAAGATACTACTCAAAATCTTTCCAAAAAATGTTTTGAATTGATCAGGAACAGGTGATAGCTGAAATGATATATAGGCACCTAATATAATACACCATTGAAAGAATGGAGTCTTTGTTGTATTGAGAAATATATCTTTGTTATTCCAGTTTCTTTGGGAAAATACCTTTTCAAGATATCTAAAAAGTCTTCTTCTTGCCCAGATTGAAATCACTATACAGGCAAAGAAGACAATAATAGGAGATGTTAAACTGAGCCAGTTAACAATAAGCCATTCGATTATTTTTTTAATCATTTATCAATTATAACATAATGTTTTTAAAAAATTTATCTATCTCTTTTTGTGACCTAATATAGTATTTTGCATTTGTCTTAGTAGACCTACCAACCCTGATTGTTATTCCCTTTCCTTTCAATGCAGAAAAGGCAGTCTCATCTGTTATATCATCTCCGATAAAAATAGGGATAAATTTATTTTTAAATTTATCGAGGATATAAAGGACTGCTCTGCCTTTATCCCAGTCTATACGAGGTGCAACCTCCAGCACCATTTTACCTTTTAAAACTTTTAAAGGCATGTTGTAAAGGTCCTTTAAAATTATCTTTTTAAAGATGGATTTGGCAGTACTTTTACCTATTTTGTCGGCCATCCTAAAATGGAGGGTAAAGGAAAGCTTCTTGTCCTCAACAAATACGCCTGGTAAACTATAGATACTTTTCTGTATTATTTCTCTTGTATTTTTTATGGTTTTTAATAGAGGCTTTACTTCAGGATGGATGAATTTCAAGTCAGGGCCTTCAAGCTCAAGGCCGTGGTTGCCACCATAATAGATATCTTTTATATTAATCCTTTTTTTTAAATCCACCAAGGATCTTCCGCTTAAAACAGCCACATGGGCCAGATTTTGATTTAAAATTTTTTTGATATATTGCTTTATGTTACTGTCTAACCAGCATGAGGATGGGTCATTCTGGATAGGCACAAGAGTGCCGTCAAAGTCGAAAAACAAAAAAAGCCTCTTTTCTTTTAACCAGCCTGTATCTTCTTTGAAAAAATATTTATGAACCATATTTATCATTTATCAAATTTTTGTAAGTTCGGTAATTAGTTCAGCAGCCCATTTGTAGATATTACGATCCTGGACAATTTCTTTCATCCTTTTCATTCGGCTTATTTTTTCTTCATCATCCATGGTTAGAGCGAGATAGATTGCATCTGCCATGGATTCTATATCATAGGGATTTACAATTAGGGCATCCTTTAACTCCCTTGATGCCCCTGTAAACTGACTTAAAATAAGAACGCCTGAATTATCAAGGGATGATGCAACATATTCCTTTGCAACCAGATTCATACCATCGTGAAGAGAGGTTACCATACATAAATCAGCGGCCATATAAAATGGCATAATCCTTTCATGGGAATGGTTTCCTTTGAGAAATACAATAGGTTTCCAATTCTTTCCCTGAAAACGCCAGTTTATTCTATCGGCAATCTCTTCTACGCTTGCAAGAAGGTCTCTATAACGTTTAATATGGGTTCTACTCGGCGCTCCAAACTCGATGAATGTAAACCTCTCTCCAAATTCTGGATATTTCTCGAAAAACCTTTCAATAGCGCAAAATCTTTCTATTATACCTTTTGTGTAGTCAACCCTATCAACGCCAATACCCATGTATGTTGCATTTATGTCCATGTCTTTGAAAAGATTTTCTTTCAAACTATCCTTTCTTTTGGTGGCATTATTGTTTGTGAAAAATTTCGGGTTTATGCTAATTGGAAAAGGCCTTAAAAAAGTAATATGGCCTTTTCTGGTTATGGAAAACTGTTCCCAGTCTATCTTTGATTCGAGGAAGCGGTCTATTGTATCAAGAAAATTATTGCAGTATAGCTGGATATGAAATCCTATTAGATCAGCGCCGAGCATACCTATGAGTATCTCCCTTACCCAAGGGCATATGCCGTAAGTTTCAGGATTTGGCCATGGTATATGCCAAAATATGGCCACTTTTGCATCAGGCCTTTTCACTTTTATTAAATAAGGCAGAAGGGCAAAGTGGTAATCCTGCACCAGTATAAGTGGTGATTCTACATCTTCTGTCTCATCAAGGATAGAAAGGGCGAATTTTTCATTAACAGTCTTATAATAATTCCAGTCATCGAGACGAAATATAGGCCTCTCGTGTGTAATATGGCATAGAGGCCAGATACCTTCATTTGCAAAACCGTAATAGTAGCCATCCTCTTCTTCCTTTGTCAACCATACCCTTTTTAAAACATATGAAGGGTTTTCTGGCGGGACCATGATTTTGTTTTTATCATCTACAACCAATCTATCTGCTTCTCCGCTTCCATGGGCAAGCCATACACCGTTGCATACCCTCATCACAGGGTCCAGGGCAGCGACCAATCCTCCAGGAGGGACCATATATTTTAATGAACCACCTTCCTTTATGTGCATATATGGCTCTCTATTGGAAATGACAAAAAGTTTTTTATCGCCTAAAACTCCTGATATGTGAGATTTTAATCTTTCTGCGTCCCAAAAGGAGTCTGTTTTTATTTTTGCCTGATCCGCCTCCATCCTTTTTTGGACAATAGATAGGGTTTTTGCAAGGTGGGTAACCTCTTTTACAAGTGGGGCAAGGAGGTCCCCGGTGGGAATAACGGTTTTTTTCTTGCCTTGTTCATTTCCCAGCCTCATATCCCTAACCCATTGGGCGATCTGTGCTATAGGTCCTGTAATACTCCATCGGACAACCAACAATGTGATTATGACAATCACAAGTGACAGGATTATGAAACGTAACATATTGTGCTTCCAGAGCTCTTTGAGTCTTATATTGATATACGAGGCGTCCTGGAATATTGTTAGGGCGCCTATTATATTATATTCTTCGTCCTCGATATATTTGGTGTAAATAAACATATATATTTTGTCTATCTTTTTAAAATCATATATTTGCTTTTTTTCCGAGATAGAATTTGATACCTGCGTAAGGACCGAAGGCGCATGCTGAGATACAGCCTTAGTTGAGGCAATTACTTCACCTTGAACATTATAGACTATAATCCCTTTTAGTCTTTCCCTGTTTCCAAATCTCTCTACAAAACGGTTTAATTTTGTAAAACTTCTGGATTGAACAAGGGGTATAACAGATTCCTCAAGGCTTTCATTGAGAAGTATTGTTCTTCTTTCCAGATCACTTAAAAGCCTTTCCCTTTCAATTTTTACCTGATATAAAGAAAAGCATACTGCTACAAGGGCGACTACAATGATTAAAGATACTATCAAACGAATAGTAATTTTCATTGTATGTAATAACCCTCCTTTTTAAAAGTTTACAATATTTAGTATATTTATGGAACTAAAAAGAAACAAGACAGTCAAATAAGCCAAATCTTAGAAAAAGGTCTATTTCAGCGCCTTTCTAAAAGACTCACCAAGACGATTTAGACCTTCTGAATAATCACGGCCTGGCAAATACACATCTATTAAAACAAATTTTATTTTTCTCGTCATGCAATCTCTATGGCATGGCTTATCTCTTCTTCGATGGTAGCCTTTATACCCATGGCAAAAGAACTGTTATTAAATATCTCTGTAAGACTTGAGTAATTCCACATCTGAAGGTCATTATATGGATCATCCTCATGGAGCATCCTTTATATTAGATAGCCATCGTTATTAATAATGATTATAATGGCTGGACATCTCATTTTTATAATAGTTGAGGCCTCTTTGGCCATAATCTGAAATACCCCATGTCCAGTTAAAACAGCAAGTCTTTTTTTCAGGATGAGCAAGACCTGCTCATAAGGCAGCAGGTGTGCAGTAGCCTTTGGAGTAATAATAACACTGGATTATGAAGTTTTCCGGTTTATCAATGTGGAACTCAGGGGTAGCGCAGAAGGCATCCCCAGGTTCAGAAAGGAGAATCATGCTGTCATCGAGAAAACTGTCAAGACATTCATAGAAACGTATTGCAGTCAACGGCATAGATGGCTTTGGTATAAAAGCCTTTCTGAAACTGTATGGTTCTACAGGATGGGATGATAGATATGAGCGTTGATTAAGAAGAGAGGCGAGTTTGTTTATAAAATTCTTGAGTTGAACCTGTTGATAATAATGATTCCCTACCTTTATGCCCTCTTTAACCTGTCTGCGAATAGTTTCTCTACTCCAGCCTCCCTGATAGATTCCGACAAACTGTGGAAGGAGTTCTGGAAGGACGGATTTACTGCTCAACATGGCCGCAAAAGGGACTTCCGCTGTTTCAATTAGATGAAAGACTTCACTTCCGAAGCCAAATCGCAATAGTTCTACGCCTGCAAGTACCATAGGAAACTTTGATTTATTAAAATTCATTGCAACTTTTGATATGCACTATGTCAACGTATCCTCATCGGGGAAGATTGGTGCTGAACCCTATGAACCTTTAGGCGCAATCGAGGTTTTAAGGCTATATGGGCAGGTATTTCAATATAAGGGGCACCTGATCTGCCACAGACAATAATTTTATGGTATCTTTGAAAATTTAATTTGTCCATTGACAAAAAAACATTACAATGCTAACCAATAGTGAGAGAATATAAATCCGTTTTTTTTGAGAGCCCTTTTAAAAAGTTAAAAAAAACAGGGAGGGGGGTGAAAATAATTATCAACAGAATATTGTAAATAAAAAATAATGAAAAGGGAGGGAAAAATGTCAAACAGTGTTTACAACATAATAGAAATCGTTGGGACAAGCACAAAATCATGGGAAGACGCAGCGAAGAAAGCAGTTGAAACAGCATCGAAAAGCTTAAAAGATCTAAGGATTGCAGAGATTGTTAAGCTCGATATGACCATCGAAGATGGAAGGGTTGTTGCTTATAGGGCAAGGGTAAATATCTCATTTAAGTATCACGGTTAAGGATAATATTGCTGATTAAAAATCTTGATAAAAGGCAGGGTTTATCCCTGTCTTTTATTATTAGGCCTTGCAAGTAATATAAAAGATATGTAGATATCTTTTCGTTATTTTATAAAAATTTAAAGAAATTATCCACAATTAGAGCAAAGTTTTCTCTCTGCTTCGTGGATAAGGTGTATGTTTTTTGGATTTTTATACTGGATTAAGGCACGGTGCATCTTACGTTCCCTAAAGGTCTTTGCTACATATAAGCCTTCACCTGTAAAAGGGTCTTTTTCTGTATAATACATACAGCCAGAGGCTGTCATGGGAAGTGGTATAAAATCCTGTATCTGTTCAGGGTAAATGTTTCTTTTTTTAAGGTAAATAGACATGGCATATGCATCCTCAAGGGTAGAACCAGGATGGCCGGTTATGAAATAATGGACAAGATATTGGTCTTTTTTTAATCTTTTTTTAACCTCGCTGTATTTTTTTGCAAACATCTCATAACTCTCTATGGTGGGTTTGTTCATTAGTTTTAATATTCGGTTTATGCAGTGTTCAGGTGCAACCTTCATCTGTCCGCTAATATGATTTTTACAAAGTATGGTAAGATATTCTTCTGAATCTTTACCTGAAATAAGGTCATATCTTATACCACTTTCAATGAAAACGTGCTTAATTTTAGGTATGGACAACACTTCTCTATATAATTGAATACTCTCTTTAAGACCAAGTTTTAAGTTTTTGCATCTTTCTGGTATAAGACATTTTCTATCTGTGCATGTGCCTTTTTTATCCCAAAGAATACATTTTGCCATATAGAGATTTGCTGTTGGGCCACCGATATCGGTTATAGTGCCTCTAAAATCTTCCATTTCTGTTATGAGTTTTGCCTCTTTTAGGATAGACCCCTTGCTCCTTGACTGGATAATCCTTCCCTGGTGCATATAGAGTCCACAAAAACTGCATTCACCACAGCATCCCCGGTGTGAAATAATAGAAAACTTTACAGTCTCAAACCCTGGGATGCCTCCTTTGTATCCATAAGAAGGATGAGGTTTTCTTAAAAAAGGGAGTCCATAGATTGCATCGAGTTCTTGTTCATTCAATGGGAGTGGAGGAGGATACTGGATTAGATAGCGGTCAGAGTGCCTCTGAATAATGGCCATTCCTTTGAATGGATCCTGGTTTCTGTAAATTATTCTGAATGCATAATTGAATTTTTCTTTATCTTCTTTTACTTCTTCAAATGATGGTATCTCCAGAAATTCTTTGTTTTCTTTTATAAAATTCTCTTTATTTCTCAAGATAACTGCAGTTCCTCTTATGTCTTTTAGGTCTCTTCCCTGGCGTATTCTGCTCGCTATTTCTACGACCTGTTTTTCTCCCATACCATAAACAAGAATATCTGCCCTGGAATCGAAGATAATAGACCTCCTCACTTCATTGTCCCACCAGTCATAATGGGCAAATCTTCTAAGGCTTGCCTCTATGCCTCCTATTACAATCATTACATCCCCGAACGCCTCCCGGACACGGTTTGCATAGACAATAATAGCCCTATCAGGACGAAGCCCTGTTTTTCCACCAGGTGAATAATCGTCTTTTCTCCTCGGTTTTTTGTTTGCCGTATAATTAGCTACCATGGAATCCATATTCCCTGCTGTTATGCCGAAAAAGAGTTTTGGCCTGCCCAATCTTCTAAAATCACCCGTGTCTCTCCAATCTGGCTGGGCAATGATACCAACCCTATATCCTGCTTTTTCCAATACCCTACCTATTACAGAGGCGCCATATGATGGATGGTCAACATATGCATCTCCTGTAATAAGGATAATATCCAGTGAGTCCCATCCTTTTTCTCTTGCCTCTTTTAAAGAAATAGTTAAAAAATGTCTATCCATTGTCATATTTTGTTATTTTTTACTCTTTTTTGAATAATCAAGGGTCATTCATGATGTTTATAGGTAGTTTTTTAGGCCTATATCCAGTGGCATTGTATACGGCATTTGCAATTGCGGCAAGGATACCTGAAACATAACCTTCACCTACCTCTTTTGTATGAAAATGATGGTCTTTTTTATATTCCTCTGTGATGATGTCGATATAATCATTTTCCACCATCTCTGTGGCAAGGGGGAGTTTGTATTCAAGAAAAGAAGGGTTTAGGGTAATACCATTTTTCATAACAACCTCTTCTGAAATTGCTTGACCTGTCGCCATAGAAACCTGACCATCTATTTGTCCTTCTACAAGCAATGGATTTATGGGAAACCCGCAGTCGTGTGCAGTTGTTGCTTTTAAAACCCTTATCTTTCCCGTTGCCATATCTACCTCTACCTCTGCTACCTGGGCATCAAAGGCATAGCTGTCACTCCATGAACCTTTTGCGTTTTTTAGACTCGGGCCTATTTTAGCATCCTTTAAACCTCTGAAAAAACCCCTGCCTATTATGGGATCACCTTTATTTTCATAAATATGTCGTGCAATAGCCATGGAAAACGGGATAGACCTTTCAGGGTTATCTTTGATAAATATGCGCTTTCCATTTATTTCAAGTCTTTCTATACCCACTCCAAGCTCAAGAGATGCCGCAGCAAGGATCTGTCTTTTTGCATCTTCTGCTGCTTTTTTAGCCGCATTACCTGTCACGTAAGTAAGGCCGCTGATCCATGAGCCTATATCCACAGGGCATGTATCTGTGTCCCCAGTAATAAGTTCCACGTCTTCTAAATTAAGCCCTAATTCTTCAGCTACAATCTGGGATATGATTGTCTCTGCACCCTGTCCAATATCAAGGGCTCCGGTCAAGCATTTAACTGTCCCGTCATCATTGAATTGCACAATAGCAGCGGAATTATTGGGGTAGATAAGCGTCCCTGTAAAATATCCACTCACGCCTATACCTATGCCTCGTCTGAATCGTTTGTTATCTTTTTTATAATCATCATGGCAGTAATTGTCTTGATAGACCCTTTCTGTCTTGTATTTAATGTATCTTTTCCTGAAATTTGTCTTCTCTGCTGCCTTTTTTATGCATTCAATAAGCCCTGCATTTTTTACGGTATCATTATTTGGAAGGACATCGCCTTTATTACGGGCATTTTTTATCCTTATTTCAATAGGGTCAATGCCGAGTTCTTCTGCTATCATGTCAAGTTGTGATTCTACTGCAAAACGTATCTGGGGTGCTCCATGCCCCCTCTGGGGTGCCCTGACAGGATTATTGGTATATATGGAATAACCTATGTAATCAAGGGCCGGTATTCTGTATGGCAGGATTAAGAAACCCCAGCATAGGAATATGCAAACAACTCCACTGCCCCTGTATGCACCACAACTGTTATAACACCTTGCCCTCTGACCGAGTATGACCCCTTCCTTTGTAACAGCAGTCTCCAAATCAACTACCATGGGCTGACCATGACGAAAGAAGGAGAAGATCTCATCCCTTTCAGCCACATATTTGACAGGCATGCCTGTTTTAATGGATAAAAGGGATGTGCAGAATTCATGGGAGAATAGGTCTATCTTGCCACCGAACGCACCACCTACCCATATTTTATGAACCCTTATCCTGCTCGACGGTATGCGAAGGGTGTTTGCAAGATGCATCCTCTTTCTGAAGACACCCATTCCGGATGTCCAAATATTGAGCTTGCCACTTTTATCATAATGGGCAACAGTTGCCTGTGGTTCAAGATAACTATGTGTCCTTAGTTGTGATTCAAATCTATCATTCTTTATTAGATAGGCATCTTTGAATGCCTTTTCTACATTGCCGAAAGAATTAGCGCATCTTCCTCCAACATTTTTAAAAGGTTCTGTGAGATCGGGAAGTTCATTAGGATGGATCTCTGGGGCATCAGGTTTTATTGACTCAAATATATCAAAAACAGGGGTGAGTTCTTCATATTCTACCTTTATTGCATCCAAAGCCTCTATGGCAGCATCTTCATCTATGGCAGCAACGGCTGCTACCTCTTCACCTATGTATCTAACCCTGTCATTGGCAAGGCAATACTGGTCAGCAGGGTATCTTGGCGTCTCTACAAAACCATGTTTGATCCCCCAGGCATCCTTTCCAGTGATTACCGCCTTAACACCGGGTATTTTCTCTGCCTTTGAGGTATCTATGTTTAAAATCTTTGCATGGGCTATGGGACTCCTTAAAATCTTTGCACAGAGCATATCCGGCAAAAAGATGTCTGTTGTGTATTTTGCCTCACCTATTGCCTTTTGTGGACCATCTATCCTTGGAATTCTTTTGCCTATTATGTTGGCCATTTCAAAGACCTCCCATTATGAACTTTGATGATCCTTTGATATCTTTTTTGCAGCATCTCCTATGGCATCTATAATCTTGTTGTAGCCGGTGCATCTGCATATATTTCCTTCAATGGCTTTTTTTATCTCCTCTCTGGATGGGTTTGGGTTTTCTTTTAACAGGGCAGTGGCAGTGAGTATCATCCCTGGTGAACAGAAACCGCATTGTATTGCTCCATGCTCTATAAAAGACCCCTGGATAGGCGACAGACTGCCGTCTTTTGCAATACCTTCGATAGTGGTAATCTCTTTGTCATGGGCATCTATTGCCAGTGTAAGGCATGCAAGAACCGGCTTTCCATCTAAAAGCACTGTGCATGCCCCGCATTCACCCATATTACATGCATCCTTTGTCCCTGTGAGCAATAGTTTTTCTCTCAATACCTCGAGCAGTGTATCCCTGTGCTCCACAAGGATATCATATACTGTATTGTTTATATTCAGACGGATTATCTTTTTATTTTTTTTACCCATTGCCTTCATGTTTCTTAATTACCTCTTTGAGACCATCATAGACCATCTGACGGATCATAAATCTCCTTTTTTCAGGGGAATCCTCTAAATTTGCCACAGGATGGACAAAATCATATGCCATTTGCGCCACCTTTTCTATAAGCGATTCATTTAGCCTTTCCCCTTGAGTTGTTTTTTCTGCATGGGCAATCATTATGGGTTTAGGGGCAATCCCTGTAAGGCATAATCTTAAACTTATGACGATACCACCTTCTTTTTGTAATGCAATGGCAACACCGGCAAGAGGGAAGTCTAAACCACCTTTTATCCTGTATTTTTTATATGTGGAAAAAAGATTTTTATTTACGGGTGGAAGCCTTAAAGAGAAAAGTATATGATTTTTTTCTATGGCAAAAGGCTTATTACCATCACCTGAAAAGATCTCTTCAACAGGTAGCTCTTGGAAGCCATCAGGTGTATAGAAGACCGCCTTTGCCATAAGGACTATCAAAGCAGGTGCTATATCGCCCTGATATACAGCAAAACACCTCCTGCTATTTTTTACAGCATGACAGATATTGCCTTTTCTTTTGTGGCACGGAGGGACAATCTTCTGCCATTCTCTTGAACGGTTATAGAACATGCACCGTGTATCTTGAAAGATATTACCACCAATGGTTGCCATGTTTCTTATCTGTTGTGAACCAACATGTAGGGTTGATTCATAAATAGCCCTATAAGACCCAATCTTTTCAAAAAAAGAGACAATTTGAGTTAATTTTGATGTAGAGCCTATCTCTATTCCCTTGTCTTTTGTAAAAAATATCCTGTTTAGACCTTTTATATTTGATAGGGAGATCACATGCTCAGGTTCAATAAGCCTTAATTTCATCCTGTTTAAGAGTTCTGTGCCTCCTGCCATAATAATTGCATTTTCTCCTGATTTTTCCTGTAGTTTTAGAAGATTGTTTAGAGATTTAGGTGAATGGAATTGAAATTGAGGAAGGCGCATTTATATGTTTATTTATTTTCCCTTTTCTATGAACTCTATAAGCATCCTATCGGAGATCATAAAAAATGCAATCTTTGTATGATTTGCGCATGCTCTTTTAAAATTTTCATCATAGGCTGCGCATTCCACAGGTGGAGAGATTATCTTAAACCCCTTTTTTTTCATCTCTTCTATCTTTTCTTCTATGTTATCTACCTCAAAACAGAGATGGTGTAAGCCACCACCCTTTTTCTTAAGAAAATTCACTACCGGTGATGTATCATCTACAGGTTCAAGTATTTCTAAATGGACATTGTTTTCAAATCCCACATCGATAAAAAGCCCTGTCACCTTCTGTATGGGGTCTGTGGCTGTGCACGTAGTTTCATTTAAACCCACGGCATTGAATAATCTTTTATATTCTTCTATGTTTTGAACTATTATACCTATATGATTTAATCTCATGTGCTTATATTTAGATACCATTTTAAACTTAAAATTTTCAACAATTTTTGAAGAAGTATTTAGGGTAGAGATTTTTTAAAGCTTTTATTTTTGTAACAACATATCTATAAAAGCACTGGCAGGTTTTGAAAGGGCCTTATTACTCAAAAAAGCAATCTTTGAATACATGACAAATTTCACATCTTTTATCTTTAATTCTTTTAGAAGGCCTAAATCGATCTCTTTCTGAACAACCGGTTTTACCATAAAAGAAATGCCCTCACCGCTTATGAGAAGTTCTTTTATAAAATCAAGGTTGCTCGCCTCATAGAGGATTGTAGGCATCAGGCCTTTTTCTTTAAAGACATTCATTATTATCTTTCTTGTCCCAGATCCTTCTTCTCTCATGATAATAGGGGCATTTGCTATCTCTTCTAATGTTAATTCTTCTTTAATACATATGGGATGTTTAGGTGAAGCTACAAATATTACCTCCTCTTCGTGGAACTCTATGGTTGTTATGGTTTTTGGATAATCCGTGTGTGCTACAATGGCAAGTTCATTGCGATGGCTAAAAAGGCTCTGGATCATCTCCTGCGAACTCCCCTCATTAAGGGTAATGTTGATTTGGGGATAACGGGAGTGAAATTTAGATATAAATTTAGGCATAAGATATCGTGCATATGTCTTTGTTGTCCCAATATGAATACTTCCTTGTTTTAATTCTAAAAGTCCTTTAAGGGCAGACTCAGCTTGAATCTCTAATTCAAAAATCTTATTGGCATAGTCAAAGAGCATATTGCCCGGCTCAGTGAGCAATATCTTTTTTCCTGCTTTAAGGAATAGTTTCACCTTTAAGAGTTCTTCTAAATTTTTTATATGCAAAGACACAGCAGGCTGACTTATCGAAAGCTTTTCTGCAGCCTTGGAGAAATTTAATTCTTTTGCCGTTATATAGAAAACCCTAAGTTGATTAAGGTTCATTCCCTCCTAAATCATAAAAATATTCCATAAGTTTTAATTATAGTCAATATAAAAATTATGTATTTGACAAATATTTTTCGAATGTTATCATCATTGATAAAGCATTAAAATTTTAGGAGGGGTTATGCAGATAAAAGACATGAGAGATTTTATCGCCATGGCAGAGAAGGAAGGTGAATTAAAAAGGATTAAGGCAGAGGTTGACTGGAATCTTGAGCTATCTCATATTGCTAAGCTAAATGAGGAAAAGCACGGTCCTGCATTATTGTTTGAGAATGTAAAGGGTTATAAATCTCCAGTTATAACTAGTGTATGCACTGAGACAAGAAGGCTTGCCATGATCATGGGCGAGCCGCTTCAATCAAGCCTTGTAGATCTAATGCGAGCATGGGTGGAAAAGGGTAAAAAATCCATACCACCAAAATGGGTTGATAAGGCACCCTGCAAGGAAAATATCATGATGGGTGATGAGATTGATTTGTTTAAATTCCCTGTGCCTAAGTTTTATCCCCGTGATGGAGGCAGGTATTTTGGGACAGCCCACTTCTTTATATCAAAAGACCCTGAGACAGGCTGGGTAAATTTAGGGACATATAGGGCACAGCTCCTCGACAAGAATCACCTGGGGACACAGTTCATTAAAGGAAAGCATGCAGACATAATGCTTAAAAAGTATGGTGCCATGAAAAAACCCATGCCTGTGGCATGTGTAATAGGTTGCGACCCACTTCTTTTTCTCACTGGTGCTGCCCGTATATCTGCCTTTGTATCTGAATATGATTTTGCCGGTGCAGTGAGGGGAGAGCCTATAGAGGTCATAAGAGGCGAGACCGTTGACCTTCCCATCCCGGCTACAGCAGAGATTGTAGTAGAGGGAGAAGTGGATCCTGATGCATTTATGGATGAAGGACCTTTTGGTGAGTATACAGGATATTACTCGGGGGTTGGGACAGACAAGAGAAACTTTGTAAAGGTAAATTGTGTAACTTACAGAAATGATCCCATATTCTGGGGGACAACTGTTGGAAGGGCTGTTACAGATACACATATGACTATGGCCCTCACATATGGCGCAACCTTATGGCAGCAGCTTACAGATATGAAGATCCCAGGTATTAAGGCGGTATATTGTCCACCTGAGGGAGCAGGTAGATTCATCGCCATAGTTTCAGTAAAACAGATGTATCCAGGCCATGTTGATCAGGTAGGCACAGCAGTGGTCTCTACAGAGATGGGCGCATATGGTTTAAAAACTGTAATTATTGTAGATGATGATATAGACCCATGGGATATCCCAAGGGTTCTCTATGCCATAAGCTTCAGATTCCAGCCAAATCGCTGTCAGATTATCCACAGAGGACGCTCTACCCCTTTAGATCCTTCTTTGCCTATCAATGCCAGAGATATTACAGGCAGGATAATCATCGATGCAACAATTCCTTATGAATGGAAAGAGAAACCCATACCCATTGAACTTGACCCTGATATAGTAAAGAAGGTTCAGGCAAGGTGGGGTGAGCTGGGATTGTAATTTAGAAAAGGTTTTAATAGGCAAGGGTCTGAGGCGATAAAGCCAAGGACCCTGTCTTTTGCCTTTATCAATCTTTATAAAATAAAAATTCAGGGGGGAATCAATGAGACCAATTAGATATACAGATGAAATGATAGAGGAATTCAAAAGAGATGGCTATTGGACCGATGAGGTCTTTACAGACTTTTGGGAAAGAAATGCAAAAGAATTAGGTGACAGAGAAGCGCTTGTGGACTCCAAATACAGGGTTACATGGAAACAGGCATGGAAACTTTTAAACAACCTTGCATATGCATGGGTGAGCCTTGGGATACCTAAAGATTCAAGGATTATCATACAGGCGCCAAACAGCGTATATGGATTTATTTCCAGAATTGCCGCAGATAGAGCAGGGCTTATATCCCTTACTGTTTATCCGTATCTAAGGGAAAAGGAACTAACCTATATGGTAGAGCGGACAGAGGCGGTTGCCGTTGCCATACCCCATATCTATCGCAAATTTAATTATCTTGATATGTATAAAGAATTGAAAAAGACATCGCCATACCTTAAATTTTTCTTCCTCTTTGAAGAGGAGGTTCCAGAGGGTGCGCCAGAGGGCTCTTATTCTCTTATTAAGCTTGCCAATCAGGATGTGGATGAAACTAAATACAAAGAACTTGATGCAAGGAGGTTTAGTCCATATTTTGATGTGGGACTTCTTACAAGCACCACAGGGACAACAGGGCTACCCAAACTTGTAGAATGGCCCATAGCATCAAGGGTATGTACATCAAAGGCAAGGGTGGATATATGGAAGCTTACAAAGGACGATATAACCGTTGCCATTGCACCTCATGCAGGTGGTGCAGCAGGAACACTTACCTATTTTGCAGCACCCCTTGTGGGAGCCAAAACTGTTATGATGGAGGAGTTTGACCCAGAAGGTGCATTAAAGCTCATAGAAAAGGAAAAGGCAACGGCAATAGGGGTTGTTCCCACGCATCTTGTGAGGATGCTTGAAGTAGATGAGACAAAATATGATTTGAGCTCACTGCGTTTTATACGTTCTGCCGGCGGTTACCTCCCGCCACAGGTAGCAGAGGAGGCAGAGAGGAGATACAAGGCAATCATAACAAGTGACCTTGGCACCCAGGATGTAGGCTCTGTATCAGGATGCACCATAGATGACCCAGGAGAGATAAGAAGAAGGACTGTAGGAAGGATGCTTCCTGGAAATAAGGTCAAACTCCTTGATGATAATGGCAATGAGGTCAAGGAAGGAGAACCAGGACAATTATGGTTCAGAGGCCCACATGCACCTGCTGGTTATTACCGTGACCCTGAATCAACAGGAGCAGTCTTTGACAAAGATGGCTGGACCACCACTGGGGATATCGTTAAATCAGAGGACGGTTTCCTCTGGATTATGGGCAGGGCAAAGGATATGATTATACGTGGTGGACAAAATATCTATCCTGCAGAAATAGAAGGTATTCTTAATGAACATCCAAAGGTTGCAAATGTGGCAATAGTGGGTTATCCTGATAAAGAGATGGGCGAAAGGGCATGTGCCTATGTGGTTCCAAAGCCAGGTGAGACCTTCACAAAAGAGGAGATGGTAGAATTTTTGAAATCCAAGAAGCTTGCTGCATTTAAGCTCCCTGAAAGACTTGAGATCGTGGACTCCCTGCCTATAGTGGGCGATTCAGGTAAGGTGGATAAAAAGGCACTGAAGGCTGATATAGAAAAGAAGGTGGCAGGGGGATAAAAAAAATGAAAAAGATACTTATTGTCTCAACCCTCGATACAAAGGGGGTTGAGACCTTTTATTTAAGAGATAAGATTAAGCAATTGGGTAAAACCCCGATAGTATTGGATATCTCCATGAGACCTGCAGAGGGCTTTCAGTGTGATATAACTTCTGAGGCCGTGGCCGAGGCAGGTGGCAGCACATATAAAGACATCCTTGCTTCAAAAGAAAGGGCAAAAAATACAGCCATCATGACAAAAGGCGCCTCCCATATAACCCTTGATATGTGGAAAAGAGGAGAACTTGACGGTATTATTGGTATTGGTGGTTCTACAGGGTCTCTTATGGCAACAGATGTAATGAGGGCATTGCCTTTTGGCGTTCCTAAGATGATGATATCTTCTACTGCTGCTTTGCCGGGCATGTCTACAAGATATATAGATATAGGTGATATAGCACTTTTTCATTCTGTAGTGGAGATTTCGGGATTAAGTGAGGTTTTGAAAAATGTTATAGATAGGGCAGCCCACGGTATATGTGGTATGGTGGAGGCAGAATCTTTAAAGGGGGTTAAGGGTGGGGGATTGAAAAAGGCAATAGCCCTTACCATGTTAGGTCCTTGTGAAAAGTGTGCATCAAGGGTGAGACAGGAGCTGGAGTCAAAAGGTTTTGATGTAATAGGCTTTTCTGCTGCTGGTATTGGCGATAGGGCCATGGAAAAGATGGTGGAGGATGGGCTATTTAGTGGCGTTATAGACCTTGCGCCCGGCGCAGTGATTGAACATCTTGTGGGAGGCATGAGGGATGCAGGTCCTACAAGGATGGAGGCAGCAGGAAAAATGGGCATACCCCAGGTGATATCCACATGTGGACTCAATCATATAACCCCGCCAAAATCAAAATACACAGAAGACCATAGAAATAGAAGAAAATATGATTTGGACAAGTTCAGGACATGGCTTAGGGCTTCTCCAGAGGAGCTAAAAAAGGCTGCCATGGAGTTTAAGAGAAAACTCAATATGGCCAAAGGTCCTGTTAAAATCATCCTTCCCATGAAGGGATGGTCTTCTGTTGATGTGCCTGGAAGCGCAACTTTTGACCCTGATGAAGATAAGATATTCCTTAATGAATTGAAAAATGGATTAAAAGAAGGTATAGAGGTTATAGAGGTGGATGCTAATATGGAAGAGCCTTTATTTGCTCAGGCAGTAATCAATGCCGGTATAGGTGTCTTCTAATTCTAATCTTTTAAGTTAAGGAGGGAATGAATGCTTTTATTACCCAGATTTGATTATGAGGAGCCAAAGGATCTGCATGAGGCATGTAAGATAATGGCAGGCCTTAAGGATAATGGAAAGATCCTGGCAGGCGGCACTGATCTTTTGGTCAATATGAAAAAAGGCCTTATCTTTCCAAAGTGTCTTGTAAGTATAGGAAAAATACCCGGTCTTTCTGAGATAGAGCCACAGAATGGCAGTATATCCATTGGGTCAAACCTTATTGTGGCCAAATTAACAGAGTTCGATCTCATCAAACAGAGATACTCTATTTTATATGAGTCAGCAGCCTCGCTTGGCTCCCCCCTTATAAGAAACAGGGCAACAATAGGAGGAAATATTGTTACTGCAAGACCTGCCGCAGACCTCCCCCCATCTTTGATAGCACTTGGTGCCCGAATTAAACTGAAAAACAAAAAGGGTGAGAGGGAACTTAAGCTGGAAGACTTCTTCAAAGGACCTGGTGAGACAGTTATAAAAAAGGATGAGATAATGACAAGTATTATTATAGATGAACCACCTCCTTTCAGCGGCGGTAACTATATTAAACTTGGTCATAGAAGGGCCCTCGAGATCGCCATTGTGGCAGTGGCATCTTTTATCACCCTTGACAAACCCGATGGCATCATAAAGGATGCAAAGATTTTATTAAGTGCCGTAGCGCCTACAGTAATACATGCAGTCTCTGCAGAAGGTGCATTGATAGGAGAAAAACCCACAGGCAAACTCATAGAAAAGGTAGCCAGCCTTGCATCCCAGGAATGCTCTCCTATAGATGACATACGAGGCGGTGCCCAGTATCGGTGTGCCATGGTAGAGGTGTTGACAAAAAGGACATTAACAGCAGCCCTGAAACAGGCAAAAAAAAGTAGGTGAGGTGAGGTATGAAGAGATTAATCAATCTTATTATTAATAATAAGCCATACGAGATCGCTGTAGCAACCAACAAAACCCTTACTCAGGTTTTAAGGGATGATTTGAATCTACTGGGGACAAAGGAGGGCTGCGGTTTAGGTGACTGCGGTGCATGTACCGTCATATTAAACGGAAGACCTGTAAATTCCTGTCTTGTCTTGGCAGTCCAGGCAGACGGGTGTGAGATTGAGACCATAGAAGGTGTTGCCCCGGATGGCAAGGCTCTTCACCCAATACAGCAGGCATTTGTTGACCAGGGTGCAATCCAGTGCGGCTTTTGCACACCAGGCATGATACTATCTGCCAAGAGCCTACTTGAAAAAAACCCAAAACCTACAGAGGAAGAGATAAGAGAGGCCATATCAGGGAATCTCTGTAGATGCACAGGGTATCAAAAGATAGTAGAGGCAATACAGGTTGCATCAAAGACCATGAAGAAAAGATAAGGAGGAGAGATTAATGAAAGAATTCAGTGTAATAAACACAAGACTTCCAAGGGTTGATGCATGGTCAAAGGCAACTGGGGAAGCAAGGTATGCTGCTGATCTCTCCATGCCTAATATGCTCTATGCTGTCCTATTGCAGAGCCCCCTCGCCCATGCAAAGATACTCAATATAGATACATCTGCAGCAAAAAAGATTATAGGTGTAAAGGATATAGTTACATATAAGGAGGCAGGAACCATCCATTATGGTGTGAGTCCTGCCAGATACGATGAGACCATGTTCTGTTATGATAAGGTGAGGTATGTGGGAGATGAGATAGCAGCAGTGGCAGCAGTGGATCTTGAGACTGCCATGGAGGCTATTTCCCTCATAAAGGTAGATTATGAGGAATTGCCTTACTACCTTAATGTATTCGATGCCATAAAAGAAGGTGCAGTCTCTATCCATGATGATTATCCCAATAATATAGGTGCAGAGGTCCATCAGGAGTTCGGTAATGTAGAAGAGGCCCTAAAGGAGTGTGACTATGTAAGGACAGACAAGTTTGTCAATAAAAAGCAGGACGGCGCATTCCTTGAACCACAGGCATGCCTTGCCTATTATGACTTAAACGGCAACCTTACCCTCTATTCATCCACTCAGACACCCCACTATGTACAGAGGACTGTCTCTATGGTTTTGAACATACCCATAGGTAAGGTAAGGGTTATAAAGCCTTATGTGGGTGGTGGTTTTGGGCCAAAGGCATCGGCAAATACCATAGAACTGGCATCAAGCCTCCTCTCCATGAGGACAGGTAGACCCATAAAGATGATCATGACAAGAGAGCAGGTCTTTCTCCACTCCCGTGGAAGGCACCAGTTCTATCATGAGCTTACAACAGGTGTAAAAAAGGATGGAACTATATATGCTCTTAAGAATACATGCTATCTTGACGGTGGTGCTTACTCGAGCTTTGGTATAGCCACAGTATACTATGCAGGTTCACTTTTGGGTGCACCTTATAAACTCCCCCATATGAAATATGACGGCTACAGGGTATATACCAATAAGCCTGCATGTGGTGCACAGAGGGGTCATGGTGGTGTAGCTGCCAGGGCTGCATGGGAACAGCAGCTTGATATCATTGCCGAAGAATTAGGTATAGACCCAATAGAGTTTAGACTAAAAAATGTCCGGGAAAAGGGAGAGGTTACATGCAATGATTTCAATCTAAGCAGCTTTGGTATGAAGGAGTGCCTTGAAGCCATAAGAGACAAATCAGACTGGAAAAATAAAAAAGGAAAGCTCCCTAAGGGTAAAGGTATAGGCGTTGCATGTGGCTTTTTTGTGTCAGGTGCTGGCTACCCTATATATCGTTCAGAGACATTTCATTCTACAGCCATGATAAAGCTCTCAGAGGATGGAGGGACTGTGGAACTATATACAGCTGCTGCAGAGATAGGTCAGGGTTCAGATACAGTGCTTACCATGATTGCAGCAGAGGCACTGGGTGTGAGATATGAGGATGTAAAGATATATTCAGGTAGTACCGACTATGGTGTTGATTTAGGGGCATATTCATCTCGACAGACTCTCATGTCAGGCCATGCAGTAAAACAGGCAGCAGAGGAAGTAAAGGCACAGGTCCTTGAGGTGCTCTCAAAGAGATTAAACGTCCCTGTGGAAGATATAGACATAAAGGATGGATTCATAATATTTAAAAACCAGGTGGATTTTTCTTCTATAAGGTCTTATTATGTGAAAGAACACAGAGGATGGGCAGAACAGCCAGGAGGAGATAAACTCACCTTTAAAGAGGCGGCAAGAATCGCCTATCTTGAAAAGGGCACTATAGTTGGCACAGGTGCCTACAAGCCAGGTGAGTTAGGAGGCAAATATAAGGGTGCCACTGTGGGGACATCTCCTGCCTATGGGTGCTCAGCCCAGATCGTAGAGGTAACAGTAGATATGGAAACAGGTAAGGTCACCGTAGATAAGATGACCGATGCCCATGACTGTGGTTTTGCCATAAACCGCACGAACGTAGAGGGTCAGATGCAGGGCTCACTCTCCATGGGTCTTGGAGAGGCACTCTTTGAAGAGGTTAAGTTCGATGACAAAGGCAGGGTTATAAACCCTACCTTCGGTGAATACCGCATCCCAACAGCCCTTGACATGCCCAATGTAAATACTATAATTATCGAGAGTGATGAACCGAACGGTCCATTTGGGGCAAAAGAGGTGGGTGAAGGTGCTATCATGCCTACCATCCCTGCCATACTCAATGCCATCTATGATGCAGTAGGGGTGAGGCTCAATGAACTCCCTGTAACATCAGAGAGGGTATATAATGCCTTAAAGGAAAAAGAAAGGAAAAAATAAAAAATGTCGATTTTATTCATCCAGAACTGGGACATAATACATGGCAAAGACAATGAATATAAAAGTTTTATAAACGACCGTTATATTCCAGAGTTAGCTGAACTCGGCCTCATTGCCGTGGGAGGATATTATGTGGAGGTAGGTTTTGGTCCCAGGATTATCGGTGTCTTCAGCGCCGAAAGCCATGATGTTTTATCTAATGTTTTAGCAGATAAGAGATTCAAGAACCTTCTAATTGACCTCAAATCCATAATCTATAATTACAGGGCATCGGTGTTAGAACCCACCGGTGCCATAAAGAGGAGGGGCTATACAATACAGAAAGGCGTATGGAAATTCAACCAGTATTATGACATACTACCGGGTATGAAAAAGGCATACGCTGATTTTGTAATAAATGAACACCTCCCTACCATGCAGAAGATAGATTATGTAGAGGTAACAGGGGGTTGGAATGTTGTGCTCGGAGGTGTGAGCGAGATCATTGCCGAATTTACCTTTAAAGACCCTGTAGATATTGGCAGACTGCTATTAAACGAAGATTTCAGAAGGATTACTACCAAGCTGAAGAATGAATTTGTCACCAATTATATGAGCCGCATATTGAGGACAACAGAGCGTTTTGATGAACCCAGGTGGTTCAGATTGTAAAAATGAAAGGGGGTGTGGTTTTCTATTAAGGTTAGAAGAGGTATATGAGTTAAAAAGACTTAAAAAAATCAAGGGGGGTTAAAAAATGGCAGAGGCAAAAAAGTTTCCTTTTGCAGATGAAGTAGTGCTCCCACCTGAGCTTGATGGTTGGGAAGAGATGTATGCACCTCAACGTCTTTTCAGTAAAGACAGAGAGGATTGGGAGAAGAGGCATTTCTGGTATCAAGACAAAATCCATGCGCCTGAACCGCTTTATCCACTGGATGATATATTCCAGTCATCATGGCAGATTGCCCTATCGCAGTTTACAACAAGGGTATTCTGCATTCCGCCTGCACAGGGTGTTGCCCAGAGGATTTTGGGTTGTTATATGTATATAACCGCTGTAGAACCACCTCCTCCAGAGATAATAGGTGAGAAGGCAGAACAATTTGGAAAAAGGGTTCCCTATGTATTTCAGAATTATAATAAGCTCTGGGATAAGTGGTATGAAAAATTCGATGCCCTTGGAAAAGAGATGAAGGCTTTGAAGGTCATAAAAGAATTCGATAAGTATGTCCCTGAAGATGAGGTCATTCCTTACCCAAAAGGCTATACCCAGGCATACGAGCTTATAGAATCATTCAACAATATAGTAAACATGATAACAAAGGCATGGCAGTGGCATTTTGAATACCTAAACCTCGCCTACCTTGGTTATCTCATGTTTACGGATACGGCAAAGAAGCTCTTTCCAGGAATAAAAGAGAGTACTATAGGTAAAATGGTGGCAGGCGCCGAGGTGTCCATGTTCAGGCCTGAAGAGGAATTATGTAGATTAAGTAGACTTGCAGTAGAATCGCCAGGTGTAGCAGCTATCCTAAAAAAGGATATCCCGGTGGAGCAAAAGATAAAAGAACTTAAGGAGACATCAGAAGGGAAGGCATGGTTTGAGGATTTTGAAAAGGTAAAAGACCCATGGTTTTTTGTGTCTTGCGGCAGTGGCTGGTATCACTATGAGGGGAGTTGGATTGATAAGCTCGAAGTGCCTTTTAGCTATATAAAAAGCTATATAGAAAGGCTTGAAAAGGGTGAAAAGATTGAAAGGTCCTTTGATGAGATATCCCAAGAGAGGGAAAGGCTTGTGGAAGAATACAGAAAACTCATTGGAACAGATGATGATATAAAGTCATTTGATGATGCCTATAATGTAGTTAGGACAATCTATCGATATGCAGAGGACCATCTCTTCTGGGTGGAGCACTGGTTCCATACGATATGGTTCGAGAAGATAAGGGAATACGGAGAACTCCTTGTTAAGTATGGTGTTCTTGCAGATAAAGATGATATATATCTCTTCAACCGCTTTGAGGTGCCCATGCTTCTTGAGGACCTGGCAACATCCTGGGCACTTGGAGAGGGGGTTCCTACAAGGGGTAAATTCTGGAAAGAGAAGGCTGCAAAGAGAAAAAAGATACTAGAGGCTGCAAAGAAGTGGCTGCCTGTCCCTGCCCTTGGTGTCCCCCCTGAAGAAGTGGCTGAACCTTTTACTGTAATGCTATGGGGTATCACATCAGAAAAGGTGGGTGAATGGCTAAAAGGCGGTGGAGGAGAGGTAGTAACAGATGTGAATGAAATAAAAGGTTTTGCATCATCTGCTGGTATAGCCGAAGGTCCTGCAAGGGTCCTAAAATTAATGGAAGATGTGGTAAAACTTCAGCCCGGTGAGATCATGGTTGCCCCATGCACAAACCCATCATGGGCTCCTGTGTTTACAAAGATTAAGGCAGCAGTTACAGATATAGGTGGACTCACATCTCATGCAGCCATAGTCTCAAGGGAATATGGACTTCCAGCTGTAACAGGGACAGGAATTGCTACTGCAGTTATAAAGACCGGGGATATCATAAGGGTAGACGGCACTACAGGGACCGTAACAATAGTAAAGAAGGCATAAATTTTTTAAAGTCAGGGGTGAAAGCCCCTGACTTTAGTTTCTAACCCTTATAAATATTTATGAGGGTTTTGATATTTTTTATAAAGGGGGGATTGTTTCATGTCAGAGAAATGGATCTATTGGTTCCATGAGGTAGGACAGGAAGACAATAATAAAGTTGGTAAAAAATGTGCAAATCTGGGTGAACTGACTAAGGCAGGATTTAGGGTTCCACCCGGATTTGCCCTTAGTGTAGAGGCATATAAGAGGTTTATGTCCGAGACAAAGGCAACAGAGCTTCTTCTCAAGTTTCTTGAGAATTTCCAGGCAGACCCCAATAATGTGGCTGATACACTGAAATTCGAAGAGGCATCGGAAAAGATGAGGGCTATAGTAGAATCTATAAAGATGCCCCCAGATATGGAAGAGACGATAAAGGAATATTACGGTGAGCTATGTAAGGCAGCAGGTTGCGATGATATATATGTGGCAACACGCTCTGCAGGTCCTGTGAGCCATCCAGGACAATATGAGACATATCTCAATGTATGCGGTTCAGATGATGTGGTATTTAATGTAATAAGGGTTTGGTCAAGCACATTTAATACCCGTTCTATTATAGCCAGGGCAAGGTTGAACCTTCCTTTGCATTTTGATCCTATTGGCGTTGCAGTTCTTACCATGGTAGATGCCAAAGCAGCAGGTGTTATGTTTACTGTAAATCCTGTAAACGGTGATGTGACCAAGGTTGCCATAGAAGGCAGTTTTGGTTATGGAGAGGCTGTTGTGTCCGGAAATGTGACTCCTGATAGATACCTGGTAGATAAAGTGACTATGGAGATAGAAGAGAGGGTTATATCAGATAAAGGGGCTGAATTTGTTTATAACCCAGAGACAAAAGAAATGGAATATAAAGAACTGCCGCCTGATAAGAGAAAGGTGCAGTGTCTTGAAGATAAAGAGGTATTGGAGCTTGCAAGGCTTGCAAAAGAGGTGGAAAAGCATTTTCAATGTTCTCAGGACATAGAGTGGTCTATATCAAGGAGTCTGCCTTTTCCAGAAAACATATTCCTTGTTCAGGCAAGACCTGAATCTGTATGGGGGAAGAAAAAGAAAGAGTCTGTCCTGGGCAAAAAGAGCGGTATGGAACTTCTTTTTGAAAGGGCATTTACGCCTGTAAAGGTAAAGATATAATAGAATATGAAAAAAAGCCTCCTTATCATAGCCACCATGGATACAAAGGGAAAAGAGGCAGGGTTTATAAGAGATTGCGCCCTTGAGGAGGGTATAAACCCCATTCTTATGGATATAGGCACACTTAACGAGCCCTTCATAAATGCTCATATAGCAAATTATGAAGTTGCAAGGGAAGGGGGATATGATCTAAAGACCATCAAGGATAAAAGGGATCGCTTATGGGCAGTAAGGGCTATGGAGGAAGGAGGGGCTAAGGTTGTAGAGAGACTTTTCAAGGACAGAAAGATCGATGGTGTCCTGGGAATGGGTGGTGGGACAGGAACTGCTATCTCAAGCTATATCATGAGGCAACTCCCCTTTGGTTTTCCGAAGGTTATTATATCTACAGTAGCATCCAGGGATATAAGGGAGTATATCAAGACAAAGGATATTGTCATGTTTCATTCTGTTGCGGATCTCCTTGGTTTTAATGATTTTATCCGAAAGATACTAAGACAGGCAACAAAGGCGGTTTGTGGTATGATTAAGGAGGGATATGAAATAAAAGATTCTAAACCTATGGTGGCAGTAACAGCATATGGAGTTAGCTCTGCATGTGCCATGAATGCCGAGTCCCTATTAGAAAAAAGGGGCTATGAGATGATAGGCTTTCATGCCAACGGCATAGGTGGTATGGCTATGGAGGAGATGATCGGTCAGGGTATCATAACCGGTGTTCTTGATTTTACACCTCACGAGATAGCAGATGATATGTATGGTGGATACTGCAGGGGTATAGGCCCTGAAAGATTTGAGACAGCCGGCAAGATGGGTATTCCCCTTGTCTTTGCCCCAGGTGGTCTTGACAACGCAGTATTTAGCCCTACCTATCCCATGCCTGATAGCTTAAAAGGCAGGAGAATTCACACCCATGATATAAGGTTCTGTGTTAGGATGGAGAGAGAAGAGATGGTGGCCTTTGCCAGAATTTTAGGTGATAAATTTAATAGGTCTAAAGGCCCTATCTATATTTTGGTCCCTTTGAAGGGATGGTCAGAGGCAGACAGAGAGGGTATGGAACTATATGACCCTGAGGTTGATAGAATATTTGTTTATGAACTTAGAAAGATCCTCAGGAACAATATACCCATTGAAGAGATAGATTGTCATATAAGTGACCCTGTCTTTGCCGAAAGAGCAGTAGATATCCTGGACAGTATGTTAAATAAGGACAAAAAATTTTAGGATATGGATATATTCTCTATCAAGGAAAGGTCAGGGAGATTTGAGGTATATGCCCAGGTGAATCTCCTGGGTGGCGATATACTTGTTGTGATTGCCGGAGGAAAAGAGCATATAGGTGCTATAGGAATAGGTCAGCCAAGACCCAGTCTAAAAGATCCTGATAAAATAAGCTCTACAGGTTCTGTCTATACATTTTTAGGACACAAGGAAGATGTATTAGCAAAGGCTCTATCTGAGAATCTGTCAAAGAGGTTAAATAAAAAGACTGTGGTGGTTGCGGGTATCCATTGGGATAACCTAAAAGAAGAAGAGATTGACGAGATTTTAGATATATGCAAAAAGATAGAAGATAGAATAATTGAAGTTATGGAGAGGATATGAAAAAAAGGATCATAGTGGCTTTAACAGGTGCCACAGGGATTATATATGGTGTAAGGCTCCTTCAAGTTTTGAAAGACCTTAATGTGGAAAGCCATCTAATTCTGTCTGATGCAGCAAAGAAGAACATACTCATAGAAACAGAGTTTAGTATAGATTATGTGGAAAGCCTGGCATATAAAAACCATCATGTAGATAATCTTGCAGCTTCCATATCAAGCGGGTCATTTAAGACGTATGGTATGGTTATCGCGCCTTGTACTATAAAGACCCTATCAGGTATTGCCAATTCCTATAATGATAATCTTATTGTCAGGGCAGCAGATGTGGTTCTAAAAGAGAAGAGAAGGCTTGTCCTTGTAGTGAGAGAGACCCCTTTACATAAGGGGCACCTTGAGCTTATGATGAAGGTAGCTGATCTGGGGGGTATTATACTACCTCCTGTCCCTGCCTTTTATCACAAACCAAAAGGTTTAGGGGATGTTATAGACCATATAGTAGGCAAAATTTTGGACCTTATGGATATTGAACATAACCTCTTCAAGAGATGGGAAGGAGAGGCATAAGATATAAAATATAGATAAGAATTCACAAAGGTCAATAATAAGGAAGCTGTTCATCAAAACAGCGTCCTTTGTTTTTATACCAGGATACCATATGCTTGACTGCCTCTACAGCCTTTGCCTTGGCAGCTAAGTGGGAATTAAAGCCCTGATGAGGTTGAACATATATATTTGCCTCTCTGGCTATAGAGCTTTTCACCATTTCAAGGGCTGCTAAATGGTCTTTATGGGCATTGACCGTATCCTTGGTGTTCAACAGCATGGCAAAACGAGACTCATCAGAGAAGACATCCAGACCAATTCCCCTTATCTTTCCTGATTTATAAAATTCAAGTAACACCGATTCTGGTGCGATCTCACCGCGAGTTACGTTTATGAATATCAACCCAGTTTTTGCCATGGAGAAGAACTCATAAGAAAAATACCCCACATTGTAAAATTTGCTCTGATTGTTCTTTGTGAGGTTCATGGCATTTATTATGATGTTGCTGTTCTTTATGGCATGTTCTTTGGTTACGAATTTTACCTTACCTTCATAAGTCCTGTTCAATTCCTGTTCCCTAATATCTACTCCCTGAACTGTAAGGCCATTTGCTAGAGCCAGTTCATAAATGCGTTTTCCAATCTTGCCTACACCAAAGACCGTAAGGATTACATCTTCGTTTAATTCTAAAAATGCCTTAGAATTCTTTCTCTCAAAGGTCTCGGTATTTTTTGTGTAGTGATTGAGTTCTCCGGCAGCAGCATACAGGAGTTTCATGGCTGTTTGCGCCACTGCATTAACACAGTATTCACGAAGTGAGGCTATATTCACTTTCTCTTCCAGGTGCTCTACGTGGTCATAGCCAGCACTCCTTGTTATTATGCTTTTTTTTGTGCCTGCCAGATAAGTTTCCGGGATAATGGAGTGGGTCTTGATGGTAATAATCTCGGGGAGGCTATATCTCTTGTGCTCATCAAGATATTGTTGTAGATTCATAGGGGTGATGAGATATCTGTGTTCCTTTGGCAATTCTCCTTTATCTTTTGCTTTCTCAATCTCTTCCTCGAGGTGATCTGCCTCAGGGCCTAAGGCCTCAAAGTGTATTATATGGTATTCTGGATTGGATCCTGATGATTTTGACATACGGTTTAATATCTCCTCCCTAAATGAGATTTTTTCCTGTTGCGAAGAATGCTACCTTCAAATTCTGCCATGTTATACATTTAAATGTCAAGAAAGCAAGATATGGTCTTTTATATTTAGACAGAATAAAAAAACTTTTGTTTAGATAGATTTTTAATATACACACAAAAACAGCAGGCATTTTTTAAAGAAATGGATAATATCTGTTGAAATATCTTTTCTGCTGTAATAATCTTGTGTCTGATAAAGAATAAAAGGAGGGCAAAAAATGCGTTCAGACAGGATGAAAAAAGGGATAGAAAAGGCACCTCACAGGAGTCTTTTTTATGCTATGGGCTATATAAAAGAAGAGATAGGAAGACCTATAATAGGGATAGCAAACTCGGCCAATGAACTTATCCCTGGTCACATACATCTCGACAAGATTACCCAGGCAGTTAAAGACTCTATAAGGATGGCCGGAGGCACACCTATGGAGTTTTCAACTATAGGTATATGCGACGGAATAGCCATGAATCATGAGGGCATGAAGTATTCCCTTGGTTCTCGGGAGTTGATATGCGACTCTGTTGAGGTCATGTGTAAGGCATATCCCTTTGATGGCATTGTCCTTGTGCCGAATTGCGATAAGATCATCCCAGGTATGATGATGGCTGCCATGAGATTGAATATACCTTGTATATTAATAAGTGGTGGCCCAATGCTTGCTGGAAGATTCGAAGGAAAAAAGGTGGACCTCATTTCTGTCTTTGAAGGTGTTGGTAAGGTTGCAGCAGGCCAATTGGCGGAAAATGAATTATCCATGCTGGAAGAATGCGCATGTCCTGGCGCAGGCTCATGTGCAGGGATGTTTACTGCCAATTCCATGAACTGTCTTACAGAGGCACTTGGTATCGGCCTTCCTGGAAACGGAACAATACCTGCTGTGCATGCAGCACGCATAAGGCTTGCAAGGATAGCAGGGATAAAGATCATGGAGCTTGTAAAAAAGGATATAAAACCACGTGATATTATGACCATAGATGCCTTTAAAAATGCCATAACAGTTGATATGGCATTCGGTGGCTCATCTAACACTGCCCTTCATCTTCCTGCCATTGCCCATGAAGGGGGTATAAACCTGCCCCTTACACTTTTTGATGAAATATCTGAAAAGGTCCCTCATCTGTGCAATATGAGTCCTGCCGGATATCACCGCCTTGAAGACCTCAATGAGGCAGGTGGTATTTATGCGATAATGAAGGAATTATCCAAAAACAATCTCATAAATAAGAGATGTATAACTGTAAGCGGAAAAAAGGTGGGAGATATCATAAAAGATGCAAAGGTCCTTGACCATGAAGTTATAAGACCTATAGATAATCCATACCATGAAAAAGGAGGGCTCGCAGTCCTTACAGGAAGTCTTGCCCCTGATGGTTCTATAGTAAAAAGGATTGGGGTGTCAAAGGATATATGGCATTTTGTGGGAAAGGCAAGGGTGTTTGAGAGTGAAGAGGAGGCAGGTGCAGCTATTATGAATGGGGATATAAAACCTGGTGATGCAGTGATAATAAGATACGAAGGACCTAAAGGTGGTCCTGGTATGAGGGAGATGCTCACCCCAACCAGCATACTGGCAGGAAGGGGGTTAGACTTGTCGTGTGCCCTTATAACAGATGGCAGGTTTTCCGGCGGGACAAGGGGGTTATGTATCGGCCATGTATCCCCAGAGGCAGCAGAGGGAGGGCCAATTGCATTTGTCAAGGATGGAGATAAGATAGAGATAGACCTTATAAAAAAGACCATTAACCTTATTGTTTCTGAAAAAGAGATGGAGAAAAGAAAAAAGGCATGGAAGAGACCTGAACCAAAGATAAAAGAGGGTTATATGGCGAGATATGCAGAATTGGTAACATCTGCATCCACCGGGGCTGTCTTTAAAACTTGATTAAGGATTCAAATGGGTTAGAACTCAAATAACGACGCTAAGGGTAGTTTTATTATAGATTTACTGATATACGAAAGATTAAAGAGATTTTTACCTCATCCTGACGATATATATCTTTTCCAGTCTATTGAGGAACAGAGATTATTTGTATGTAAAGAAAGGACTGTAATAAGGCAATATATATCCTCTACATCTTTATTCGGTCATGGGAATAGAGAAAATTCTTATAAAACGCCCTCTGGTATTCACAGGATAAAAGATAAGATCGGTGCAGGTGCTCCATGGGGGCGTATATTTAAAGGCCGCATTGATACAGGTGTTGATTGGGACGGTAATTGTAATTACCCAGAAGAGAATCTGATTCTTACCCGTATTTTGAGATTAGAGGGGCTTGAAGGAGGTATAAACAAAGGCCCTGGCATAGACTCTTATGACCGTTATATCTATATCCATGGGACAAACAAAGAGGATAAAATAGGGACACCTGCAACACATGGTTGCATTGCTTTACTGAACATCGATATTATTGAACTTTTTGACATGGTTAGCGAAGGAACACTGGTTTATATTGAGCCGCCTCCTTTGGTGATCGACGGGATAAAGTGTAGAAGCATCCACTTTGTCGGTATCTTTGGCACAGGGATGAGTGCCCTTGCCCAATATGTCCGTTTTAACGGTATGATTGTTTCTGGGTCTGATCGTTATATGGATATGGAAGAGACTGGTTTTATGAAACAGGCACTTGAAGACTTAGGCTGCACTGTTTTCCACCAGGATGGTAAAGGGATCAATGCCCATATAGATGGTATCTGCATCTCTACAGCCATAGAAGAGACCAATCCCGATATGGTGGCTGCCCGTGCTCTTGGTATACCCATCTTTCATCGGTCAGACCTTCTGTCAGCTATTATCTCTTCGAAAAAGACCATTGCCGTGGCAGGAACAAGCGGTAAATCTACTGTCACAGCCATGATCTTTGAATTCCTCACATATTGCGGAAAAACGCCTTCTCTTATAAGTGGGGCACCACTTAAAAGACTAAAAAAGCAAAGGCTCATGGGCAATGCCTTTTGTGGTGCTTCGGACCTCCTTGTAGTAGAGGCAGATGAAAGCGATGGGACTATTGTCAAATATGCACCTGATATCTCTGTTGTTCTAAATATCTCTAAGGATCATAAGGAAGTGGATGAGATAAAAGGTTTATTCGAGACACTTATCTCAAAATCTAAATGCTCTTTTGTCAATATAGATGACCCTATTCTTAAAAACATACCTGCAAAGATGTATTTTGGTAGAGATTATAAAGCCCATTGGAGACCGGATGATGAAGAGATATCTCCTGAATATGTAAAGCTTTATAGAAAGGGTGTGGAGTATCATTTATCCATTCCAGGGAGGCACAATCTGGAGAACCTTATGGCAAGCCTTTGCGTATGCGAGCACCTTGGCTGTGAAGATAAGAAGCTTGCAGAAGGTGTGAAAAAATTTGAAGGGGTGGCAAGGCGTTTTGATATCATAAAGACCAGAGATGGTATATATGTGGTAGATGATTTTGCCCATAATCCTGCAAAGATAGCTGCTGCAGTAAATACTGCAAGGGGTTTGTCAGAGAGGATTATTGCAGTATATCAGCCTCATGGGTTCGGGCCTACCAGATTTTTAAAGAATGAGTATATCTCCACTTTTAAAAGTATATTTAGAAAAAATGACCTTTTACTCCTTTTACCTATCTATTATGCCGGTGGAACTGCCATAAAGGATATTACTTCTGATGATATTATAAAAGACCTTGGTGATGTAATTTTTCAGGGAATATCAGTAAAAGATCGGGATGAATTACTTTTATTACTTAAAGACCGTGCAAAAAAAGGTGATTGTATACTTGTTATGGGAGCAAGAGATCCGTCTTTAACTGTCCTTGTGAAAAAGATTGTGGATATATGGGGCGACGAAATATTTTGTTGATATTTTTTCTGTCTTAATTTACCCATAACTTAATTTACATTGCAGAAATGATTTTAATATTTTATATTTAAGAAAAATTCACAAAATTGCGACAATAGTCTATATTGTCGAAAACATAAAATGTTGATTCTTGTATGGTAGGATATTTTGGACGATTTTGAAAAGACAAAGGAAGAACTTATCAAAGAACTTGAAGAGATGCGCCAGCTTGTAGCATCCCTGAAATCAAGTCCATACGGGATTTACCGTGAAAAGCAGATAGATGGTAACGATGAATTAAGCCATGATAGCCATGAACACGATGAATTATTAAAGCTTGTATTAACCCTTTCTACAAATTTCATTATCCTGTCACCGGAAGACATTGATGAAGGCATCAATGATGTCCTCAAGGTAATAGGAGACTTTGCAAAGGTAGATAGAAGTTATGTATTTCAATTTAGCGAGGACGGCAAAACAATAAGTAATACCCATGAATGGTGTGCAGGAGGTATAAAATCACAGAAGGTATCGTTACAGGGGATATCTATAACCAATATGTCCTGGTTCTGCAGTAAGATTAAAAACCTTGAGATAGTCTATATATCAGATATAGATGAAATCCCCATTGAGGCAAAGGAAGAAAGAAGATTTTTTATTTCAAAACAAATCGTGTCTCTTGTGGCAGTCCCTATAGTGAGCGGTTATACAATAATAGGTTTTTTGGGGTTCGAATGTCTAAGACAAAAGAGGGTCTGGTCAGAAAAGATCATATCACTACTTAAGATTATAGGGGAGATATTTGCCAATGCCATAGTGCGCAAGCGTATGGCAGCCGCCCTTGCTGAGAGCGAATCAAGATATAAAAATATATTTGAAAATACTGTTGAGGGCATATTTCAGATTACCTGTGATGGAGGCATATTAAGTGCAAACCCATCATTTGCAGCCATGTTCGGTTATGATTCGTCAGATGATATGATCCGAGACATAAAAGATGTAGAAAAACAACTCTTTATAGACCCTTCTGAATTTTCGAGATTTAAAAACATACTTGAAGAAAAAGGATTTATAAAAGGTTTTGAGATTCAAGGTCGCCACAGAGACGGATATGCATTTTGGATATCTATCAATGCCCGTGTAGTCCGCAATGAAACCAATGAGATATTATTCTTTGAAGGAACCTTAGAAAATATCCATGAAAAAAAGAAGATGGAGGAGATGCTTATTCAAGAAAGAGAGATTTTTTCCTCTATCCTTCACAATGCACCGTATGGGATTATATTGTCTGATAAGGAGGGGAATTTTCTCTATTTAAACCCTGAATTTGTCCATATTACCGGATACACCATAGAAGATGTGCCTAAAGGGAGAGAATGGTTTAGAAAGGCATTTCCCGAACCCTCCAAGAGAAAAGAGGCAATAAGAGCATGGAAGGAGAATATTGGGAAAAAAAATATAGAAAGGTTTTATAAGATTGTCTGTAAAAATAATATAACAAAAGAGATTGAATTCAGGGTTACAACTACCGGTACAGACGAGACCATCACGATGCTGTCAGATGTTACTGAAAAACGTCAGGCAGAGGATCTATTCAAGACACTAACAGAGCAATCACCTGTTGGTATTTATCTTATCCAGGACGGGATCTTCAGATATGTAAATAAAGTCTTTGCAGATATACATGGTTATATGACCCATGAGATAATAGACAGGCTTTCACCAAAAGACCTAACTGTTGATTTAGAAGGCAAAAAAATCGAAGAGGTTGTAAGAAAAGCATGGGGTTATAAAGACAGTGTGAGGCTCGATATATTGGTCCTGAGAAAAGACGGCACTGTAAGAAATGGAGAGATTTACGGGTCAAAGGTAATCTATAATGGCAAGCCTGCTGTTCTTGGGACATTGTTTGATGTGACAGAGAAGAAACAGATGGAAGAAAGACTTAAAACACTCTCTGTTACCGATGAATTGACGGGGTTATTCAATAGAAGAGGCTTTTTTACCATGGCTGAGCAACAGTTTAAGATATCGAAACGTCTTGGAAAAAAGACGATTCTATACTTTGCAGATATGGATGGCTTGAAATGGATAAATGATAATTTAGGGCACGATGAAGGTGATAAGGCATTGATTGCCTTTGCAGGTATATTAAAGAGCACATTCAGGGAATCGGATATTATAGGACGTCTTGGTGGTGATGAGTTTGCAGTCCTTGCTTTATCTACAGGCACTACAGACCCAGATCCGCTTGTTAGAAGATTGAATCATTATATAAATAATTATAATACCAGAGAAAGTGTGTTTTATAATCTATCTGTCAGCGTAGGTTTTGCAGAGGATGACCCGGCTAACCATCATTCCCTGGAAGAGCTTGTATCTATTGCAGATGATAGAATGTATTCTGAAAAGAAAAAGAAGAAGGAAAGGGCCTTACATTTAATAAAAACATCAATGGAAAAGGTCATGGATCATACACCTACTGGATAAAAATATGATTTTACAATCTTCATAAAATTTATTTATTTTGTTCTGTTTTTCACAAAAATATGGAAAAATAAACACGTCTTATGATATACAAAAGACAAAATATGTATCTACAAGACCTTATTATGTCATTACAAAGGTTCTGGGCTGACAAAGGTTGTATTGTCCAGCAGCCCTATGATATGGAAGTTGGTGCAGGGACATTCCATCCGGCCACATTTTTGAGGTCATTAGGTCCTGAACCATGGAATACAGCATATGTCCAGCCATCGAGAAGACCGGCAGACGGAAGATACGGAGAAAACCCCAATAGACTACAGCATTATTACCAATTTCAGGTGATAATGAAGCCATCACCAAAGGATATTCAGGATATTTATATAGATAGCCTTAAGAGTTTTGGCATAGATATGGCATCCCACGATATAAGGTTTGTGGAAGATGACTGGGAATCCCCAACCCTTGGTGCATGGGGGCTTGGCTGGGAGGTGTGGCTCGATGGCATGGAGATAACTCAGTTCACATATTTTCAGCAATGTGGCGGCATAGACCTCTCTCCCATAACTGTGGAAATAACCTATGGCATAGAAAGGATAGCCATGTATCTTCAGGATGTGGACAATGTCTTTCATATCAGATGGAATAAAGACATTACTTACGGAGATGTCTTTCTTGAGCCAGAGAGAGAATTTTCTATTTACAACTTCGAGGAATCAGACCCATCCATGCTTAGGAGCCTCTTTGATATATTTGAAATAGAAGGCGAGAGGCTTGCAAAAGGCAGGGGCATTATTTTTCCTGCATATGATTATTGCCTCAAATGTTCCCATATCTTCAACCTTCTTGATGCCAGAGGCGCTATCAGTGTAACAGAAAGGGCAAACTATATAAGCAGGGTAAGAAACCTTGCCAAGATATGTGCTGAATTATATGTAAAAAAACGGGAAGAGATGGGTTTCCCTCTTTTGAAGACTATTACATAAAAAAGGTATTTTAATGGGAGATTTTTTACTTGAGATAGGAACAGAGGAGATTCCTGCAAGGTTTATAGAGCCTGCCAAAGAAGGCATAATCAGGCTCTTGAAGGAAGGACTTAACCAGGCAAGGATCGGTTTTGGTAGCATTTATGTCCAGGGCACACCCAGAAGGCTTTCTGTAATCATCAAAGACATGGCTGATAAGCAGGAAGAGGCAAAGACAATAAAGTTTGGACCTCCGGCTAATAGGGCATACGATGAATCTGGCAATCCCACCAAGGCAGCCACAGGATTTGCAAAATCCCAGGGTGTTTCTGTGGAAGAACTGAAGAAGGCTATTAAAGATGGAATAGAATTTATTGTTGTGGAAAAGTTAGAAAAAGGCATGCCCACTATGGAGGTTCTTCCAGAGCTTATAAGAGATGTTATTTCAAAGATACCTTTCCAGAAAAAGATGAGATGGGGAGGCGTTTCCTTTGAATATGCAAGACCTATTCAGTGGCTCCTTGTGCTTTTTAATGATACGCCTATAGGTGTTGAAATAGCCGATGTAAAAAGTAGCAATTTTACTTTAGGCCACAGATTCCTGTCAAAAGGCCCTATAGAGATCAAAAATCCCGGTGAATACAGGGATAAGCTCAGGGAAAATTATGTGATCATAGATGAAACAGAGCGAATGGATATCATCGAGAAGGGGATCATAGATGTAGAAAAAAAGAAGGAAGGCATTGCTGTTCGTGACCCTGAGCTTTTAAAGGAGATATTATATATAACCGAGTATCCCTATCCCCTTGTAGGAACATTTGACAAGACCTTTCTTTCTATACCAAAAGAAGTGCTTATCAATGTAATGAAGAGCCATCAAAAATATATCCCCATGGAAGATACAAAAAAGAACCTCATGCCCTATTTTATATGTTTTGCCAATACAGTCCCTTTGAGTGAATTAAATGTCATAAAAGGAAATGAAAAGGTATTGAGGGCAAGGCTGGCAGACGCTGGGTTCTTCTTTGAAGAGGATAAAAGAATAGAACTTGATAGTCTTTATGAAAGATTATCTTCTATTGTCTTTCATGTAAAGATAGGCACCCTTAAACAAAAGGTTGACAGGGTTCTAACAATTAGTAGATATCTTGCTGAAATCCTTGGTTACAATGAAATAGACAAAATTCAAAAGGCTGTTCGTATTATAAAGACAGATCTATTGACACACATGGTAGGCGAGTTTCCTGAACTACAGGGGACTATGGGCAGGATCTATGCCCATATTCAAGGTTATAACGAAGAAATAGCAAAAGCCATTGAAGAACATTATCTGCCGTCAGGGGTAAACAGTAGTCTCCCTGAGACCATGCTGGGTTCTATTATTGCCATAGCAGATAAGATAGACTCCCTGGTTTCATTCTTTTCAGTGGGGATTGTGCCATCAGGCAATCTCGACCCATATGCACTGAGAAGGCAGGCGCTGGGGATTATAAAGATAATAATTGATAAAAACTTTTGTATAAAAATGGACAGTCTCATTGAACATGCCTATAATACAGGTGCAGATATACAGAACAGGCTTTCATTGAAAGATACAAGGCAGCCGCTTATAGAGTTTATTCAAACCAGATTTAAATTCTCCATGATAGAGGAAGGCAAAAGACAAGATTTTGTAGAAAGCGTTCTCGATGTAGTATACCAAGATATATATGACGGATACAGACGACTTCTGGCTATAGAGAATCAAAGATCCATAGAGGATTTTGAGAAACTCATGATAGGCTTTAAAAGGGTTTACAATATTACCAAACAGATACAAGACCCCATAACAATTGACCCTGCCTTTTTTGTCATGGATGAGGAAAGAAGATTGTTTGATATGTATGGATCAAAAAGAGATGAGTTTTATAAGCTTATAGAAAGAGGCAATTATCCTGAAGCATTGATGCTTCTTATAGGCTTTAAGGAAACCATAGACAACTTCTTCGATAAGGTCTTTGTAATGGACAAGGATGAGCGGATCAAAAATAACAGGCTTGGCCTGTTGAAAAATATAAAGGATATGTTTTTAAGATACAGCGATTTATCAAAAATTCGCATAGAATAAACAGGAGGGGTCCATGGCAAAGTATGTATACTATTTTGGCGGTAAAAAGGCAGAGGGCAATTCAAAACTAAAGAATCTTCTTGGAGGAAAAGGTGCAGGCCTTGCTGATATGATTAACCTCGGCATACCTGTCCCGCCTGGTTTTACCATCACAACTGAGGTGTGTATACTTTATTACAATTCTGGTATGAAATTCCCTGAGGGACTCAAGGAAGAGGTTATAGAGAATGTGAAAAAGGTGGAAAAAGAGATGGGCGCAGTGTTTGGAGATACCAAGAACCCACTCCTTTTTTCTGTCCGTTCAGGGGCAAGGGTAAGCATGCCAGGTATGATGGACACTGTTCTTAATCTTGGGCTCAACGACAAGACTGTTCAGGGCCTTGCAAAGAAGACAAAGAATGAGAGATTTGCTTATGACTGTTACAGAAGATTTGTCCAGATGTATGGCGATGTTGTCCTTGGCCTGAAGCCTGAGTCAAAGGACCAAGCAGACCCCTTTGAGGAGATAATAGAGGCAAAAAAGAAGGAGAGAAAGATAAAACTTGATGTAGAAATGACCGTAGACGACCTAAAAGACCTTGTAAAGAGATTTAAACAGATCATAAAGAAAAGGGTAGGGGTAGATTTTCCTGAAGACCCTTATGAACAGTTATGGGGAGCCATTGGCGCAGTATTCAAATCATGGAATAACGACAGGGCTATAGCATACAGACAGCTTAATAATATCCCCGATGATTGGGGGACTGCTGTAAATGTCCAGTGTATGGTATTTGGTAATATGGGTAATGACTGCGGAACAGGTGTTGCTTTTACACGGGACCCAGCAACCGGAGAGGATCATTTTTACGGTGAATATCTCCTTAATGCCCAGGGTGAAGATGTTGTAGCAGGTATAAGAACTCCACTTCCAATAAATATAAAACAAAAGGGTGACAAAAAGGTAGAATCCCTTGAAGAGGTCATGCCTAATATATATAAAGAACTTTTAAAGATAAGGGATACCCTTGAGAAGAGCTACAAAGACATGCAGGATATAGAGTTTACGATCCAGAATGGTAAGCTCTGGATGCTCCAGACAAGGACAGGGAAAAGGACGGCATTTTCTGCCTTTAAAATAGCCGTTGATATGGTAAAAGAGGGTCTTATAAAGAAAGAGGATGCCCTCATGAGGGTAGAGCCGGAGATGCTCAATCAGCTTTTAAGGCCCATATTTGATCCTAAGGAAAAGGATAAGGCATTAAAGTCAGGCAATATGATAGCAAAGGGATTAAATGCAGGTCCTGGTGCTGCTACAGGCAAGGTGGTTTTTAATGCAGAGGATGCAGAGGCATGGGCATCAAGGGGTGAAAAGGTAATACTTGTCCGTATAGAGACATCTCCTGAAGATATAAGGGGTATGAATGCAGCACAGGGTATCCTGACATCAAGGGGTGGTATGACAAGCCATGCAGCTCTTGTGGCAAGACAGATGGGAAAGGTCTGTGTTGCCGGCTGTGGTGAACTGGATATAGATTATAAAAATAAGTCAATTTTCGTTAAAGGAAAGACCATTAAAGAGGGTGAATATATCTCCATTGACGGAACAACAGGTGAGGTCTTTATGGGTGAAATAAAGACCATACCATCTGAAATATTAAGGGTTCTTATTGATAAGACGTTGAAACCTGAAAAATCACAGGTTTATCAGGATTTTGCCCTCCTTATGTCATGGGCAGATGAGGTAAGAAGGCTTGGAATAAGGACCAATGCAGATGAGCCAGGCCAGGCAGCAGTGGCAGTTGCCTTTGGAGCCGAAGGTATAGGGTTATGCAGGACAGAGCATATGTTCTTTGAGGGCAACAGGATAGATGCCGTCCGTGAGATGATCCTTGCCGATGACCTACAGGGTAGGAAAAAGGCGCTCAAAAAGTTACTGCCTATGCAGAAAAAGGATTTTATAGGCATATTCAAAGTAATGAAGGGTCTACCCGTGACTATCAGAACCCTTGACCCACCTTTACATGAATTCCTCCCCCATACAGAAAAGGACATAAAGGCCCTTGCAGAGAAAACAAATATTCCATACGAAAAACTATCTGCAAAGGTGAGCAGTCTCCATGAGGCAAATCCTATGCTCGGACACAGAGGGTGCAGACTTGGTATAGTATATCCAGAGATAACAGAGATGCAGGCACAGGCAATCTTTGAGGCAGCCTGTGAGGTCAAGAAGAAGGGTATAGATGTAAAGCCAGAGATAATGATACCCCTTGTAGGCATATTAAGTGAACTCTCAAGGCAGAAAGATGTGGTGGTGGCAGTAGCTGATAGGGTAACAAAGAAATATGGGGTTGAGATAGATTATAAGATAGGCACCATGATAGAGATACCGAGGGCAGCAATAACTGCCCATGAGATTGCAAAAGAGGCTGAATTCTTTTCATTTGGAACAAATGACCTGACCCAGACAACCTTGGGTATGAGTAGAGATGATGCTGGAAAATTTTTGAGATATTATGTGGAAAATGGAATTTATGCCTACGATCCATTTCAGAGGATAGATGAAGAAGGTGTTGGAGAGCTCATGAAAATGAGCGTTGACCTGGGAAGAAAAACCAGAAAGGATTTAAAGATAGGTATCTGTGGTGAGCATGGTGGTGAGCCTAATTCTGTAGAGTTCTGCCACAAGATAGGGCTTAATTATGTGAGTTGTTCACCATACAGGGTAACCCTTGCAAAACTTGCTGCAGCAAGGGCAGCCATAAAGGAAAAATTGGAGAAAAAGAAAAGATAAGACCATCACTATATTTTGCAAAAATTTAAGTTTTGTATAGTGAAAATAAAAATAAATTCAAAGGTATGTAATTTATTTTTTTGAAAGAGAATATTTTTGTAATTGCAGCATATTGAAAGTGCAGAAAATTAATTATTTGTTTTTTTGTTCATTATAAAGAACAAAAAATTTTAAGAAAATTATTGACAACGATTTTGAAATCGTGTTAAAGATTTCACAAATAAAATAATGGATGGTTTGAAAAGATATGGATGCCATCAACTTAACAGAAAGCATTGATTGGAACTTCATTGAAGAGGTAAAAAAGGAGAGCGGTCAAGATCCTTCACTTTGTTACCAGTGCGGTAACTGCACTGCTGGTTGCCCTTATTCACATTACTATGATTATCCTGTAAGTCAGATCATGAGGCTTCTTCAGGCAGGCCAGAAGGAGACAATTCTCAAATCAAAGGCAATCTGGTTATGTGCTACATGTGAAACATGCACAACAAGATGTCCCTGTGAAATAGATGTGGCACATATTATGGATGTCTTGAGGATCATGGCCCGCAGGGAAAACAAGGTGTCTGAAAAGGATATAAAGACCTTTTATGATGCCTTTCTTGATTCAGTAAAAAAATTCGGAAGGATGTATGAGGTGGGGACTCTGATTTCATATAACTTCAAATCAGGACACCTTTTTGCTGATGCGGATTTAGGTCCAAAGGTTATGGCACACAACAAGATACATTTTCTACCTAAAAAGATTAAGGGAAGCGATAAAGTGGCAAAGATATACGAAAGATATCAGGAAAGTTTAAAGAAACATGGCTGATAAGAGATACGCATATTATTCAGGATGTTCCCTTGAGGGAACTGCAATGGAGTATGACAAGTCAGTAAGGCTTATTTTTGATGCCTTAGGTGTCAATTATGTTGAGCCGGATGACTGGAGTTGCTGTGGCTCTACGCCTGCCCATACAGTAGACCATGTCTTTGCAGCAGCCCTTGCTGCAAGAAATCTATCTATAATAGAAAAGATGGGGTTGGATACAGTAACAGCCCCTTGCCCTGCATGTCTAATGGCATTCAAGAAGGCACAATATTTTATGGAGCAGGACGAGGGATTCAAGGAAAAGGTCAATGCCCTTCTTGATGAAAGATACGATTGTGGAGTATATGCAAAATCCACTCTTCAGGTTCTATATGAGGATGTTGGCTTAGAGGCAATAGCAAAAAGGGTAACCCATATCATCCCTGATATGAAGGTTGCACCATACTATGGATGTATTACCAATAGACCTCCAAAGATTGCCCAGTTCGATGACCCAGAGAATCCCATATCTATGGATAGGATAATATCTGCATTGGGTATTGAGGTTTGTGACTTTGCCTTCAAGGTAGAGTGCTGTGGTGCTGCCTTTGGTGTGCCTAAGAAGGAGATGGTAAACAGGTTATCAAACAAGGTAATTGCTATGGCCATCGATGCAGGGGCAAACTGTATAGCAGTTGCATGTCCCTTATGCCAGCAGAATCTGGACTTAAGACAGGAACAGATAAATCAGACTACAGGTTCAAATTATAATATACCTGTTCTATATTTTTCCCAAATAATGGGACTTGCTTTTGGATATACACCAAAAGAGGTAGGATTGGATAAACTTATTGTAAATGCTGATCACTTTGCCCGTTCCCGTATTACGAAAGAACAGTACGAAGAGTTGAAGCAGCAACAGCAAAGTGCAAAAAAGAAGGATGTAAAAAAACAAGAGACTGCAGAAGAGGAGAACCCATAGATGAGGGTTGGTGTCTTTATTTGTCATTGTGGTAACAATATAGCTGGCACTGTAGATGTAAAGGCAGTTGCCGAAGAGATAAGGAAGATACCTGGCGTTGCCCATGCAACTACTTATATGTATACCTGCTCAGAGCCAGGTCAGGATGAGATCAAACAGGCAATAAAACAGTATAATCTAAACAGGATTGTGGTAGCTGCATGTTCTCCCAGGATGCATGAGCTTACTTTTAGAAGGACCATAGAAAAGGCAGGGTTAAATAAATACTATTTTGAGATGGCTAATATCCGTGAGCATATATCATGGGTAGGGGAAAATAAAGAGGCCAATACAAAAAAAGCAATCGATGTCATAACTATGGCGGTTGCCAAGGTTATGCAGGATAAGCCTCTCTTTTCATCATCTTTTAAGATCAATAAAAGGGTCCTTGTCATCGGAGGCGGTGTTGCAGGTATGCAGGCTGCCCTTGACTGCGGAGACGGTGGTCTTGAGGTTGTCCTTGTAGAGAAGAGTCCCAGTGTGGGTGGCATGATGTCAAGGCTCGACAAGACATTCCCTACCATTGACTGTTCTATATGTATACTCGGGCCGAAGATGGTGGATGTAGCCCAGCATGATAAGATAAAATTATATGCCTATTCAGAGATAGAAGACATAAAGGGGTATGTAGGAAATTATCAGATTAAGATCAGAAAAAAGGCAACGTATGTGGATTGGACAAAATGCACAGGATGCGGCGCTTGTATGGAGAAGTGTCCATCCAAGAATGCCTATGATTATTTTAATTTTGGTGTAGCACCTACAAAGGCCATAAATATCCCATTTCCACAGGCAATTCCCAAGAAGGCTAAAATTGATCCCAACTATTGTAGACAATTCACAAAGGGTAAATGTGGAGTATGCGCAAAGATATGTCCAACCAAGGCAATAAACTATGAAATGCAAGATGAGATAGTTACAGAAGAGGTTGGGGCAATCATAGTGGCATCAGGATACAGCCTCCTTGACCTCGATAGATTACCAGAATACGGTGGTGGGCGTTACCCGGATGTTATATCAGGCATCCAATATGAAAGACTCCTCAATGCCTCTGGCCCTACAGCAGGACACATACTAAGGCCATCAGACCACACAGAGCCAAAGACAGTGGTGTTTGTTGCCTGTGCAGGCTCAAGGGACAAATCCATAGGCATACCGTATTGTTCTAACTTCTGCTGTATGTATATTGCAAAGCAGGCAATCTTAACTAAAGACCATATACCAGATTCACAGTCTTATGTGTTCTATATGGATATTCGGTCACCTGGTAAGGGTTATGATGAATTTACCCGTAGAGCACAGGAGGACTATGGTGTTAAATACATAAGGGGTCGTGTATCAAGGATATATCCTAAGGGCAACAAGATGGTGGTAAGGGGTGCTGACACACTCCTTGGGACACAGGTGGAGATAGAGGCAGATCTGGTAGTCCTTGGAACAGCTGTTCTCTCTAACCCTGATGCAGCAAGACTGGCAGAAAAACTCCATATATCCTACGATACATTTGGATTCTATGTAGAGAGCCATCCAAAATTGAGACCAGTGGAGACCAATACATCAGGTGTATTCCTTGCAGGTGCATGTCAAGGTCCAAAGGATATCCCTGCATCAGTTGGTCAGGGAAGTGCAGCAGCAAGTAAGGTATTGGCACTGTTCTCAAAGGATATGCTTGAATCAGACCCTGCAGTGGCAAAGGTTGATATAAATAAGTGTGTAGGATGCTTAAAATGCGTTCGAACATGTCCTTTCCAGGCTATAAAAGATAAGGAATTAAGAGATGGAAGGATTGTGGCTGATGTTATAGAGACGGTCTGTGCTGGCTGTGGAGTGTGCACATCTACATGTCCATGTGGTGCCATACAACTACAGCACTTTACAGACAACCAGATATTGGCGGAGGTTAATGCAATATGTCTGGGGTAGACCCTAAGGGAGAATTAAAAATAGTAGGATTTCTTTGTAACTGGTGTTCATATGGCGGTGCAGATACTGCTGGTGTCAGTCGTTTTAAACAGCCAACTGACCTCCGCATAATCAGGGTTCCATGTTCAGGAAGGGTAGATCCGCTTTTTATTGTAAAGGCTCTTTTAAATGGCGCAGATGGTGTTCTTGTATCAGGTTGTCACCCAAGGGATTGTCATTATTCAGATGGGAATTTCTATGCGAGAAGAAGACTTGAGATGTTAAAAAGGCTCCTCTCATTTCTGGGTATAGATAACAGGAGATTTCATTATACATGGATCTCTGCATCAGAAGGTGCAAGATGGCAGCAGACAGTAAAAGACTTTACAGAGGTAATCCATAAGTTAGGCCCGTTGAATCTTAAAAGGGAGGCTTAAAGCGTGTCAATAGAGAAACTCAGAGATGTAGTAAAAAAAGTTTTAGAAGAAGTAGATGTTGTTATAGGATATACAGAAGGTTTTGATAAAATTCATGCAACACCTCATTTTATAGATTCACCTCAAGAGATAGATAAATTAATATGGTCACCAATCTGTGTCCATAATCTAACAACATATCTCCCTTCGCTAAAGAAAAAGGTAGGTGTTGTTGTAAAGGGCTGTGATAGCAGGACTATCGTCCAGTATATGCAAGAAGGGCTTATAAATAGGGATAATGTAAAGATAATTGGGATCCCATGCCAAGGAGTAATAAGTATAAAGAGGCTATCTAAGGCCATAGATTATGCAAATATAGATGATATCATTTTTGATAATGATAAAGTCATAGTCAAGACTGATAAAGGCGACAAAACAATTGCTTTGGCAGATATAATGCCTGATAAGTGTAAGACATGCCAGTATCCTACACCGGTTATTTATGATTATCTTGTAGGAGACCAGATAAAATCAAATAAACCTGAAGAAGGCGTCTATAAAGACATCTTAGAATTAGATAAAAAACCATTGGAAGAAAAGCTTCAATACTGGCTCAAGGAATTTGACCGTTGCATACGGTGTTATGCCTGTAGAAATGCATGCCCTATGTGCATTTGCCAGGATAGCTGTATAGCAGAAAGTCGTGAACCCCACTGGATAAGTCAGAGACTTACCACAGAAGAAAAGCTCATGTTTCATATGATACATGCTATCCATCTGGCAGGAAGATGCGTAGAATGTGGTGAATGTGAAAGGGTATGTCCTATGGGTATACCGGTCAATAAGCTTAAAAGAAAGATAAATCTCGATATGAAGGAATTGTTTGATTATGTCCCTGGTGTAAATCCTGATGATAAACCTCCCATGTATACATTTAATGTAGATGAGTTGAAAATCAAGGAGCATAAGATCGGATGATAGAGATAGGTTTTCTCAAAAAAGAGAATTTAAAGGCATTTTTAAAGGAGCTTTCAGGAAAGTATGTTGTGTATACCCCCATTGCAGAGGATGATATAGTTTCCTTTAAACCATTTACAGAGGGAAAAGACATATGCCTCGACAGGCCAGCCAACCTCTCACCTAAATCAGTGATATTTCCCCAATGTGAGACTCTTTTTAATTATACATTCTCCAAGAAAGAAGAAAATCCTGATAAGGTGGATGTTAAACTCGATGAAAAGATGGATTTTAAAGATACTGTCATCTTTGGTGCAAGACCTTGTGATGCAAAGGGCTTTAATATCTATGATAGGGTGTATAAGGATTCTGATATACCTGACCCTTATTATACAGGGAGACGAGAGAAGACATGGATAATAGGACTTGCATGTCCTGCTCCATCACCGGGTTGTTTTTGCGTATCTGTAGGTGGTGGACCAGCAGACAAGGAAGGTTCTGACATATTGATTACGGAACTCCAGAACGGATATGTATTAGAGCCTGTAACAGAAAAAGGCAAGGCATTGATACAGTCAGGTCTTATAGAAGATGGTAAGGGTTATCTTCAAGAAGCACAGAAAAGACAAGAAGATACAACGCAAAAGATAAAAAATCCTTTCACAAAAACAGGAAAACCGCAGATATCACAAAAGATTTTTAATGATGATGAATTTTGGGAAAAGGCATTGAGCAAATGCGTGAGTTGTGCTGCCTGCACATTCCTTTGTCCTACATGTTATTGTTTTAATATAACCGATGAAAAAAGGCTAAAAGAGGGAGAAAGGATAAGAAGCTGGGATTCATGTATGTTCTTCCATTTTACCCTTGAGGCGAGTGGTCACAATCCAAGGCCAAAGAAATTCAACAGATTTAAAAACAGAGTAGGACACAAGTTTGTGTATTATCCTGAAAAATATAACGGCATAATTGCATGCTGCGGTTGTGGCAGATGTATTAGATACTGTCCTGTCTCGGTTGATATAAGCAAGATTGTAGATGACTTAAGCGAGACTGTTACCGAAGAATCCAATATAACATCTAATGGGGGAAAGGCATGAAAAATCCCTACCTGCCTGAATTAGCTACAATAACAAATATCATTGATGAAACACCTAATATAAAATCCTTTCATGTAGTCTTTAATGATCCAGAAAAGATGAAAAATTTTAAGTTTGAACCAGGACAGGTTGGTCAGCTATCTGTTTTTGGTGTAGGCGAATCAACCTTTGTTATAAACTCACCACCTACGAGGATGGAATACCTTCAGTTCAGCGTTATGAAGGCAGGTGAGGTTACATCTGCAATACATGAACTCTATGTAGGTGACCAGATAGGCGTTCGTGCACCACTGGGAAACTGGTTCCCCTATGAAAAGATGAAGGGAAAGAAGATACTGTTTATCGGTGGTGGAATAGGGCTTGCTCCACTTAGAACATTGATACTCTTTATGCTTGATAATCGTAAAGATTATGATGACATAACAATCCTCTACGGTGCCAGGACACCACCAGACCTCTGCTATAAGGATGACCTGAAGGATTGGGAAGCAAGACCGGATGTAAATCTCATACTTACGGTGGATACAGAATATCCAGGCTGGGACAAAAGGACAGGTTTTGTTCCTACAGTTCTCAATGAGATAGCTCCATCACCGGAGAATACGATTGCCATTACCTGCGGACCACCCATAATGATAAAATTCGTTCTCCAGAACCTTGTGAAATTGAATTTTAAGGATGAGCAGGTAATTACCACCCTTGAGAAGAGGATGAAGTGTGGTATAGGCATTTGTGGAAGATGTAATATAGGCTCTAAATATGTATGTAAAGATGGTCCTGTATTCTCCCTTGATGAACTAAAATTATTACCACCTGAATTGTAATTTATAGCCAACAAAAAAACATAACGAAATAATATGCCTAAATAAAAGCCCTGTGCAAAGAAGCATAGGGCTTTTTAGATATACAGAATAATTAAATTGTTCCCCCCCTTTTTTTTCATCATAAAAATCGTTTGTAAACCCATCTTCACCTGCATCTATATATTCACAATCACTTTAACCATCACCTTAAACCTTGAACATAGAATATTGAACAATTCATCCATTTTCAAAGTTCTCTTTCACATTTATGTTAGGAAATTATTGAATAATGATGCTTAGTGTTTTATAATACTAATGATTTTTAAAATCTATTGGAGGAATGGATGAAGGTTGATGTTAAAGATATTGATAATGTTACCAAAAAAATTGAGGTTACATTTTCTCAAGATGATATTAAGGAGATAGAAGATAAAGTATATGATGATTTAAAAAAACAGGCAAAGATAAAAGGTTTTAGACCTGGAAAAATCCCAAAAAATATAATCACTGCATATTATAAGGATTACATAGATGAAGAAGTAAAAAAGAGGCTGGTCAATTCCACCATGTATGATGCCCTTATTGAGTCAAAGATTAAACCATTGGGTGAGCCTATACTAAGTTTTATAGAAGATAATGGGTTAAATGGTTATATCCTTGAATGCGAGATTGTTCCAGACATAGAGCTTCCTGAATATAAAGGCATAGAGGTAGAGGCAGAACCTATAAATGTCAGTGAAGAAGAGATAAAAAAAAGGTTGGATAGCATAAGACTTCTTCATGCAGAGATGAGGATGAGGGGTGAAGAAGAAGCAGCGCAAAAGGGTGATTTTGTTGTAATAAGCTATCAGGGATTTTTGAATGACAAGCCATTAAAATCGATTAAAGCAGATGCATATCCTATTGAGCTTGGTTCTTCATCGGTCATGCCTGAATTTGAGAATGAGATATACGGTTTAAAGATGAACGATGACAAAGAGTTTAGTATAGACTTTCCTGATGATTACCCTGATAAGGATATATGTGGTAAGAAGGTTTTGTTTAAAATCCATGTCAAAGAGATTAGACAGAAGATATTGTCTGAACTTGATGATGATTTTGCAAAGGATATGGGTTTTGACGATCTTGAAAAGATGAAAGAAAACATAAAGGAAGAACTCATAAAAGAGAAGGAAAGGGCAAGGAATAAAGTCATATATCAAAAGATAATAGACAAGATGCTTGAGGGTATTGACATACCTATTCCAAAGAGATATCTTGAAGGCAAAGTGGAGTCCATGCTTGAGGATGCAAAAACAAGATATCCTTCAGAAGGCATTGGAGAAGATATAAAAGAAAATCTTGAGAGCACCTTGAGAAAAGATTTTGAGGAAAAGGCTCAGGCGAAGATAAAAGCCGATATTCTACTTGTAAAGATAGCTGAGAAGGAAAACATTAGTGTCGATGACAATGAAGTGGAAGATAGGATCATGAGGATTGCTCAGGATTCCAGGAGGCCATACGAAGAGGTAAGGAGTTTCTACGATAGAAATAATCTTTTAGACCGTCTAAGGGATGTCGTATTGGAGGAAAAGACATTAAATTTTCTTAAAGACCAGGCTGTTCTAAAGGAGACAATATGACCCTTATACCTATGGTAATAGAAAGGGATGGTAGAGGAGAAAGAGCCTATGATATCTACTCCAGGCTCCTAAAGGAGAGAATAATCTTTTTAGGCTCAGCAATAGATGATAATGTGGCAAATATAGTCATTGCCCAGTTGTTATTCCTTGAATCAGAAGATCCATCTAAAGACGTTTATCTATATATAAACAGTCCCGGCGGCATAATCACCAGTGGTCTTGCCATCTATGATACCATGCAGTATATAAAACCACCGGTAGTAACCATGTGCATTGGTCAGGCAGCAAGCATGGGTGCAGTCTTGCTTGCCGGTGGGGCAAAGGGAAAGAGATTTGCACTGCCCCATTCAAGGATACTTATCCATCAGCCTTTAGGTGGTGTTCAGGGTCAGGCAACAGATATAAACATTCAGGCTAAGGAGATCTTGCGGATGCGCCAGGAAATAAACAATATATTTACCAAACATACTGGCCAATCCCCTGAAAGGATTGAGGCAGATACAGAGCGGGACTTCTATATGACAGCACAACAGGCACTGGAATATGGTATAATAGATGAAATTGTAGAAAAGAGGTTAATAAATGATTAAAAAAAATGGGAGGACAATAAAATTGCATTGTTCTTTTTGTGGAAAGAGCCAGGATGAGGTAAAAAAACTCATTGCAGGTCCTATGGTATATATCTGCGATGAATGTATAGGGCTTTGCAATGAGATCATCCAGGAAGAGGTTAAGAAGGAAAGACTTGATTATATAAAATCCACTATCCCCAAGCCAAATGAGATCTACAAACTCTTGGATGAATATGTGATAGGTCAAGATTATGCAAAAAAGGTCCTTTCTGTGGCTGTCTACAATCATTATAAAAGGATCGAGTCTAAGACAAAATTTGATGACGTGGATATACAGAAGAGCAATATCCTTCTTATTGGGCCTACAGGTTCAGGAAAGACACTCCTTGCCCAGACCCTTGCAAAGATACTCCATGTGCCTTTTACCATAGCAGATGCCACAACCCTTACAGAGGCCGGTTATGTGGGAGAGGATGTGGAAAATATCATACTATATCTCCTTCAGGCTGCTGATTATAATGTAGAGAAGACTGAAAAGGGCATTGTTTATATAGACGAGATAGATAAGATATCGAGAAAGACAGACAGCCCTTCCATAACAAGGGATGTATCCGGTGAAGGGGTTCAGCAGGCACTCCTTAAGATTATAGAGGGGACTATTGCAAATGTGCCTCCAAAAGGGGGCAGAAAACATCCCCAGCAGGAGTATATAAGGGTTAATACATCCAATATACTCTTTATATGTGGTGGGGCATTCAATGGCATAGATTCTATAATAGCCAATAGGATAGGAAAAAAAGGGATTGGTTTTGGCGTGGATGTAGAAGGCGGGAGAGACAAGAGATACTCTGAGCTCATAAAAGATATCCAACCTGAAGACCTCCTTAAATATGGTTTGATACCTGAATTTATAGGGAGGCTGCCTATCATAGCAACCCTTGATGAGTTGAGTGAGGATACCCTTGTAGAGATCTTAAAGAGACCAAAAAATGCCATTGTAAAACAATATAAGAAGCTATTTGAGCTTGAAAATGTTAAGCTTACCTTTACCGAAGGTGCAATTAGGGCAATAGCAAAAGAGGCTATGAGAAAGAAGACAGGCGCAAGGAGCCTAAGGGCAATCATGGAAAAGGTCATGCTCGATATTATGTATGAGATACCGTCCAAGTCCAATGTGAAGGAGTGCGTTATCAGTGAAGAGGTAATATTGAATCATGATCGCCCTATACTCATATATGAGGAAGAGGCTGATATAGCTTAAGGATTCTATATTTTTTAGAGAATTGATGTTTGACATTTTAAACAAGAGTTGATATATTAAGCCTCTGTGGGCGGGTAGCTCAGCGGGAGAGCATCGGCCTTACAAGCCGGGGGTCACAGGTTCAAAACCTGTTCCGCCTACCATTTATGCGGGGACGTAGTTAAG